>LFCJ01001635.1_pt1 | contig 15770 bp, 12 predicted proteins | sample 643141 | NCBI WGS metagenome assembly LFCJ01 (sample SAMN03766243, study PRJNA286221) | soda lake metagenome | biome: soda lake; feature: Kulunda steppe; material: water; isolation source: sample B1-Br-g2 brine of Lake Bitter-1 | place: Russia: Kulunda steppe | collected 2010-07 | reverse complement strand
GGATGTTGTTGATGTTTACACCCTCTACGGTGATTTCGTTACTGGGTAGTGTGTCTCCGCCGTTGTGTGTGATTTTTACGGTGTTGTTTTCGTTGTGTTCGATACCTATGTCTGTATGTGGTGTGCGTTCGGTGAACCGGTCTGTTTCGCTGATCACGGTTGATCCAGTGAATGTTGCGATGGTAGTTGCGGCGGTAACGGTTATTGCAATCAATAGGATAACCCCGATGATGGGTGATACAGCGCGGTTATCAGGGAGGATGGGTGTCGAGAAGGGTTTTTGAGTATTCATAGTTGTTCTTTGTTACGTGTAGGATAGATGAGCCAGTAAACACAAGCAGTAATTACGGGTGTTGGTTGAGGTACCGAGGAAAAGTAGGGAGTGGTGTTTACTCTCGGCAGATTCCGTGCGACATGTAAAGCCCGGGAACGTTTTCTTCGTCATCTTCGTCGATGATTGTGATTCCGAATCCATGGTCGGGGCCTTCTGTCTCGATGAACATGTCAGGGTCTTCCGGGTCACCAACTTCCGAGTCTACCGCGCTCAGGAATAGGGCTTCCGCGACTTCTTGATTACTCGTTGGGTCATCGATACCCTCGTACAGTCCCGGGTGGCTAGCGTCCATTAACGCGGTTGTTCCGTAGTGGAGGCATTCGTGGTTTGCGAATTCTTCTGTGTCCCCGGTTGCCCAGGTGTCAACGGTTTCTTGTGAAGTTTCGTCCATGTCTGTATTGCGTTCGAGTTCACTGAGACCGTTGCTGTTTCTGTAAGTATCGACGAGTGATAGGTACTCGTCTTCGATTTCGTCTGCATCGAGGTCAATCCATTCAGTTTCCATTTCTGGTTCACTTGGCTCTGGATCTGGTGCTTGGAAGAATCCTTGGGGTGTGCTGTGGGTGGCGAGTGTTGCAGATGTGCTGTCACCGTTCCATACTACACGGATTTGGTTGTCTTCTGCGAGCCCGGCGATAATGGTCCCGGAACGGATTTCATCGGGGATAAATTCTTCGTCGACGTCTGCACCTATTACTGTGATTTCGTCACCGGATAGTGTGTCTCCGCCGTTGTGTGTGATTTCGGTGAGTCCGTTTGGTTGTGTTTCGATTTCGAGGTTTGCGGTTGGTGCGGTTTCTGGTGTAAGTGATCCGCTGACTACGAATCCTGCGATGAGTGCTGCGAGGATCACGGTTATTGCTACCATCAGAATTACTCCGATGACGGGCGATACGGCACGGTTATCGAGAAGGGTTGTTTGTTTAGTTTCCATGGTTGTTTTAACCCAATAGTTGTTTGTAGGTTTAGAGTGCCAGTAAAGGGGTGGGTTTGTTTGGGGAGTGATACCTGGCGCTATACGTATGTGGTTTGGAGTGATTCTGAGAGGGTAGCGATGGGTTTCAGTCGTGGGTGTTGGAAAGGTGGTTTTCGAGGATATTGGTTACGGAGTCGCTGGTTTCAGAGGCTACGATGTCACTATAGGCGTCGTGTGTGGTTTCGATGCTTTCGTGACGGAGTGCGGATTGCGCAAGTTCGGCGTTTTCTCGATACAATATGTTCCCGAGGCCGCGTCGAGCTCCGTGGGGTTTCAGGTAGTCCCCGTTTATTTCGAGATCTGCGTGTTCACAGAGTCTCTTCATGATGTTTCGTGCGCCTTCTGTGGTGAGTGGTGGAGGCGAGATATCGTGTTCTCTGAGGAGTGTAAATGGGGATTCAGATGTGTTAATTATGTTTTCGATTTCAGTGTTGTGGTATCCGCGTTCGGTTAGTGTTTCGCGGGCTTTATTGTAGATTGTAGGTGTGTGTGCTGTCGGGAACACTGGCCATTTCGGGGTTGATGGGGATTGGACGCGGTAGTGTTGATTGATGGCGTGTTGGCATTGATCTGGGAGTTGTGCGTGTTCCCATTCTTGGTTTTTTCCGCGTACGTGTAGTGTTCCGTCGTCGAGGTGTACGCGTTCCCATGTGATTCCGTTTCTGCCGTCTCTGGTGTCTGTGGGACTCGAAAAGATTTCGGCTCCTCTGACGCCGCTGTACGTGATTGTGTACACGAGTGCTCTGTTTCTAACGGGGATGATTGCGTTGGTTCCTTTTTTCTCGATGGCGTTGTACGCTTGTGTGTTGACGATGTGTGTGATTTGTTTGATTTCGTTTTCTGTCCAGAATTGTTGTGTTTCGTCTGGGTTGCTGGTGTCGCTGGGGAGTTCGTCGGTGGCGTCGTGATCTGCTGCGGGGTTAGTGTCGATTTTGTTGTCTTTGACGTTCCATGCGAGGCATCCTCGTGTGATGTTGTAGTAGGTGTGTGCTGTGCTGGCTTTGATTTCGTTTTTTCGGGTGCGTTTACGGAGGTGTTTTGCGTAGTTCCGCATGGTTTGTGTGTTGATTTCGGTTAGGTCAGTGATGTTGTGGTGGTGGCACCATTGTTGGTAGTGTTTGAGTACGGTTTTTGCGGTTGCGTGGTAGTTCCCGGTGTTGCCTGGTTTTGCGCGGGCTTCGAGGTATTCAGTGATGGCGGTGTTGAGGGTTGTGTCGGTGTTGGGTTCGGGGTTTTGTGTCATTGGTAGTGATGTTATGTGTTGGTTATTAGAAAAAGGTGTGTATCGATACACCGGGTGTTTATTTTTGGGTGTTCTTGCTTTTTCATGTGGGTTAGTAGTGGTTGTGTGCCAATAAGTGTTAACCAACAGTGTGGTGATTGAGTTACTTGTGTTGGTTAAGTGTTGTGAGTTGTGTTGCTGTCAGATGGCAGAAGGACGCATTTTGCGATACTATTCCTCGATTAGGTCGTCATATTTCTGTACGACTAGATCAAAGTATGCTTGATCACGGACGCGAGGATTGCTAACGATGTGGTATTGTTCGGTGATGAAGACAGATTGTTCCCGTTCAATGCCATAGGCGTGGAGTGCGGCAGCATCAATTTCTGCGCGGAGATGTCGACGGTTTTCTGGGTTTGTTTCTGCGGAAATATCTAATCTGTCACGTATCTCCTCGAAAGCCTCACCATAGCAGTTTAGTTGAGCGGCCCGTTTCCATATATATTCGAACCATTCATCACCTTCTGACAGGTCGGGTACTTGTGTCTCTTTGAAGCTGTACTGTGGGATGCTGTTATCTATTTTCCGGCGGATCAGAAAGTCAAATGGAAGGCTGTTAAGTAATCCGAGAGCTGCGAACAGTTCTCTATCAGTGAAGATGGAGTCGTAGGCTCCGTGTAGGTTCTTTTGTTTCAGGTTTTCTTCAGTAGGGTTTATTTCGAACGGGTCAATTACGTAGAAGCTGTAGTCGCAGACTGGTCCTGGTGGGATGACGGCAGATATTAGTGTTTGTTCGTCAGTTCCTCGCGCGACACGCCGGAAACCGAGGCGATACACTGTTGATGGTAATTTTACGTCATGGACGGACAAGGGGTTGCCTCGGTTGTCTTCGTTTTCGAGGAGGTCGTTCACGAATCCTTTCATTGATCCAGTGCCGTTGAAGGCATCATAGACGGCTCTTTTCAGTTGTCGTAATCGCTTTTCACGGATACGGAGTTTTGCACTTCGGTCTGGGTCTACATCTTCGTTGACACTCCATTGGAATGGGGGTTCGAGATCTTCAATGAATGTGGGGTCGTGGGAGTAACTATAGAAGTTGCGACCGGTAAGTATTGGGTAATCACATCCATCTGGGCTGTCAAAGAAGCGCTCGCTGTCTGCTGTTTTGTGTAGTGGGTAGAACGGGTTTGCATACCATTCCCGGGATTCATCAGCTATCGAGGGATAAGATACGCATGTTTCTAGGACTCCTACGTCTCGTTCGTCCTGGATTCGCGGGAAAAGCATTGAAGCTGGTGCAAAATCCGAGAGTACTTTTTGAGGGATTTCTATTAATTGATCCGTGTTTTGTAATATATCTAGGTCTTTATGTTGGAATATTCCTCGTAGTGTCTCTGTTTCACCCTTATTTTTGAATGTGACGACCCCGAAATTGTATCGGTTATCTATATTTTCGAAGATTCCGTGGTTTTCGAAGCTCACGAGTGAGTGGATAGTAGTTTCGGATAGGAGATATTCCCGGAGTGCTTTTGTTGGTGCACCATGGAATATTCGGCCTGGGAGAACTTGTGAAACATATCCTTCTCCGTGTGTGATGTCAAATATTCGCTCGAAAAAAAGTGAAGATAAATCGTTTTCTGAGGCTTCAGTCCGGCCAGCGACCTTTGCTTTTTGCATCGTATATGCTGGTCCTTCGTTGAAGTACGTTGCTTGCACTTCAATACTTTGCTGGTAGTTGTTCCAGGCATCGGTGATGTGTGGATCTTCTAATAACTCTTTTTGGCGCTTGTCTTTGGTGTCTCCGCGTAGGGTCCGGAATTCCGAGTCATACCGTGAAAAGAAATCATCTCGGTCGGGTTTGATTCTGTCCCATGGGGGATTACCAACGACAACGTCGAATCCACCGTCTACATAGACTTCTGCGAATTCTAGTACCCAGTTGAAAGGGTCGAAAGATGATACCTCTTTTTCTGTGATATTGTCGACGCCAGCGGCCACGAATTCATCGTGGAGATCTGGTATGAGTTCTTCTCGTGCGTTTTGTAACCGCTCAAATGCTTCTGACCGTGCTTGTTCTGCGCGTTCGGGGAAGCCTTGTTTCCCGGCTTTTTGGTACTCTTTGATCTTTGTGATGATGTTTTCGTAGCGATTTCGTACGCTGTCTTCGGTGAAACTTTGCAGGGTGTAACCGTCACCATCATCTGTTTTATCTGGGAAGCCTGTGTATCCTATCAGGCTGTTTCCTTGACGAAGATTGAACGCTATGTTTGGGAGTGCTAAGTCGTTAACGTTGTATGAATCGATTTCATCGCCTGATATTTCACCGATGATGGATAGCCAACACCGTAATTTCCCGATTTCAACGGCTGGCCCGACGATGTCCACGCCATAAATGTTGTTTTGAACAGTGGTTTTCTTTAGGGTGAACTCGTCAGGATAGGAGTCGTTTTGTGCGTACAGTGCTCGTCGGATTCCAACTATTTCTTCGAGTACTGAGGTTAGGAAGTGCCCGCTACCCATGGCAGGGTCAACCACTCTGAATTCGTTTGTTTCGTCGAGGAGTGGCCCTATTATGGCCATGTCTGCGGGTAGTGCTTCTATTAATTTGTAGACGGTATCGTATCGTTCAAATGTTTCTTCTGGCCAACCGAGTTCTTCCTGTACGATTGGCTGGAATCGTTCATAGAGAGCTGGTCTAACGGTTTGTTCGGCGCTGTACCTCGTGATTTCTTTCGGGGTGTAGTACGCTCCTAGTTCTTTGTTTTGGTCGCTTGGTTTCCCAGTGAGATAGTTAATTGTTTTCTCAAAAACGTTGCCTAGTACAGACGGATCAAGGTCGGTTGGTCCTCCGTCTGCTGAGAATTGGTATTGTTCGAGGAGTTCGATAATGGAGATCAATACACTATCGCGGACGTCGAATTCTTTTTCTGAAAGAGTGCCTTCTTCGTCTAGTTCTGGCCGGAACAGCCCCCCATTGAGGTAAGGAATATCGCGGAACAAGTCAATGGATGCGATTTGTTCGTCTCGTTGTTCGGGGTGTTTGTTCATTAAATCGAAGAATAGTGGTTCAATGAAGGCTTTGTAAAAACTATCTACGTAAACTCCTGTTTCATAGATGGTAATTAGTTCTGTTAGGAATTCATTTTCGACTATTTGTTTATCTTCGAGGAATTTGATGAAGATAAGACGGTTCATGAGTTTTACGGCAAATAGTCGAGCATCATCTTCGGTTGCTGTGTCGGGGACAACAACTCCGTCGCCTATCAAGGACCGCGCTGAGCGAGTGTCGCTTTTTCTGACGCCGAATACCACTTCGATGTAGGTGTCGTAGAATTGGTCAGTGATTAGTTGCTGTCTTTTTTTGATTACTTGTCGAGCATCACTGGCGATGGCGAGGAAGTTATCGTATGCAAAGGTTCGGTAAAATCTTCGAAGCGTTTCTATTTCTGTGGAGTTCAGAGCTTCTAGTGGTTGGGTTTGTTCTCCTGTTTGGTTGATGAATAGTTTTACGAATATGTCATTGAGGTCAATCCACTCGATGCGGTCGTGTGAGTACGCATCGGGGTCGTAACGGATGAAGACCCATTGTATCCCGTCAGTAGCAAATCCGAAGTCAGTCTGGAACTCTCGTTTACTAAGCCAGCTTTCTACTTGATCAATACCGTGTCCTCGGTTCTCTAGTGGTTTGTTGATTGGTTCTGCTTCTATCAGAAGTTGTGTTGAGTCTATGTTTTGTTGATTGGGGATTGGTATTGAATAGTCAGCTATTTTTTCGCGGGTATTGGATGCGCTACTGATTTCGCGAGACCATTGTTCGAATCCTAGAGATTTGAGTAGTGGTTCGATTATGGTTTCTTGTGTAAGTGGTTCTGGGTCTTGGTTGTTACTTGAGAATGATGATTTGATGCCGTTTTTACCGCTTTCGCGTCTTAGAACGGCTTCGAGTAGGTCGTCGGAGTCGAATCGGTTGCGAAGATCTCTGATTATGGAATTTAATTCGGTGCTTAATTTTTTTAGGTGCTCTTGTTCGACTGTGGTTTTGAATTCTGTTTCTACAAATTCTGTGGTGGTGGTTGGAGAGGGTTGGCTACTCATTTGACCGCCTCCGGTGCGGGATTTGGGTGTTGCTGTGGTGGGTGGGCGTGCATGATGTGAGATTGTTGCGTCATGTTATATCAATCTACGGTAGACGTTTTCTGTGGTTAATTGGATGAGTGAGGTGGGATGGGTGGGTTGTGGTGTTTATTTTGGTATAGCGTTATATTGTTTATTTTTGGTGTTTCGTGCTGCCGTCTTGCGTTTTTCGCTCAAAAAACTGATTGTGAGTTACTTTGTTTTAGTCCAGTAAACCAAAGTCGATATGGCTACCCCGACGCCGTCTACAAAGCACAAAACCAGATCAATATCGAGAACATGTGTTTCACGCCGTTAAACCCGGGGTGAACACATTACAGTTACTGGTGAGTAAGTAATACGTCCATGTATTGTGTGTCCACACTGCAACAAGCACGCACGTCGGCAAGCAGATCATCCACGATACGAGTATGTTTGTGACGGATGCGGTGCTTACTACTAGCCAGCCCTATTGAATAGTACTCGTTTCGCGTTTATCCAAGGGTCACGAGAACCATTAGTATCCAGTGCGTGTTGGTGTAGGAATGACTATGTGTGCATGATCACTGCGGAAGCACCTTTTCGAGTTCATTTGAGATTTCTCGCGCGATGAATTCCGCTTTAGCTGTATCATGTCCTGCATCCCCTTCGTATTCCGCTTGTCGTAGCAAGAGGTCGGTGTGTTCTTTGATGCGTTTAATCTCGGTGACTGGAACCATGTTTTCGTGGTTGTTTGTTTTCTCCACGAGCTGTGTGTCCTGGTCGCTCCGAACATTTTGTTCATCTTTATCTTCTTCATTTTCGTGGAGGACTTGTTCGAGAGTACCTGTTTCGCGTGCGTGTATCAGTGCCTCTTGGATGTCGGTGTTTTCGTGTGTTTCTGCATCAAGCGTGCCGTTGTCGAGTTTTTTGAACGTTTGCCGGGCGTATTCGTTGCTGCACCCTGCGAGAGTGCTTGCGTTGCTGTAGTGTAGATCTGGGTCGAAGAGATAAATGTTCACTAGTGCTTCGCGTTTCTGGATGTTGGTGTTCTTGAAGGGGTCATTGGTTGTGAAGTCAATTTCGTGTTGGGTTGTGGTGTTTTCTTTGGTGGTGTCGTCGTTGGATTGTGTGTTGATCATGTTGTGTTCGTTGTAGTATCTCTGGAGAGCGTTCTGTAATTCGGTGTTGCTGGCTTCATCGAGTTCGGTGTCACTGATCTCGTTTTCTTGGACTTGTTTCACGATTCGACGGGCGTATTCGTCTGAACAGTCGGCAGCATCAGCAATATCTGTGTAGTGGAGACTGAAATCAAGGGTTGCGGGTGATTGTTGTTGGAGGATCACGCTGTTCAGTACTCGTTTCTTTTTCGAGGAGTTATCGAGAACTTGTATGTATTCGGGTGTGCCTGGTTTTTTCCCTCGGTTTTTGTGGATTTGGTCGTTGATGCTTGTTCCTGGTTCCCCGGGAGTTTCGATTCCGATTGTTTCGAGAGCTGTTTTGAGTTCTGTTTGTGTTTGTTCGTCGGTTGCTGTTTTGATTTCGCTGGTTGAGATGTCGCCGTCTTTGATTTGTTTGATTGTTCGCCTGATGTATTCGTACCCGCTGTTGATGACTTCGTCGAGGTGTTTGGGACTGATGTTTGGGTCGATGAGGTAGGCGTTGATGATTTGTTTCTTTTTTTCTCCTTTTTCAGTTGTGGTGTTTGTGTCGGTGTGTGCGTTCATTTCTGTTTCCGGGGTGTTGTGTTCGTTTTCGTAGTGAGTTTGGAGTTGGTCGCGTAGTTCGTTTCTGAGTTCCCAGTCGATTTCTGCTTGGTAGTCTTGTTCCGTGAGTTCTCCATTTTCGAGTTGCTGTGTGAGTCGTCGAACGTATTCTTTGCTGACTGGGAGGATACTGGAGATGGCTTCTATGTCGCGTTGTTTATTGAGTTCGAGCCAGGCGTTGATGATTAGTTTCTTTTTTTCGCCGTGCCCGAGGTGGTGATCTTCGTCGGGTCGTGTTCCTGCACCTTCGATTCGTCGTACGACGTCGTCGTTTTTGTTGGTGGCGATGATGTCTTGTGTTGGGCTCCATCCGTTGACGCCTTCGTGTTCTTTTTCGATGGTGTTGGTAATGTGTTCGCGGAGTTGTGCGAGTTCTGTGTTGGTGTAGTCGCAGTATGGGCAGTGCCATGTGGTTTCGGGGTCGGTGAGGTCGTCTGGCGTGGGGCTGGCAGAAAGGTTGTTTTTCATCGTGTGTCGTTGTTGGGTTGTGGGGTTTTAAATTGAGTGATTGGGTTTTGTGGTTATTCTTGTGTTTGGTTGCGGGTGAGTGTTTTTGGGTCGTTGCTTGAAACGGTTATGTTTGCTGTGCCTTTTGCTGTTGTCTCGGGGGTTGTTGTATTAGTTTCTGTGTTATGCTGTTTGTTGTTGTGCGTGGCGAGGGTTGTACGGGTTACCGCGATTGCTGTGAGGGATGTGGCAGTGATGGTGAGGAGTTTTCGGCGGGAGTACGTGGTGTTTTTAGTCATGTGATTGAGTGGTGATATGTGTTGGGTACCACTATAGAGAAGGGGTGGTACTGGTTGAGCGTTGATGAGTTTGTTATTTGTCGGGGTTGACTGGGCCTTTGTATTTACTTTTGATTTGGTCTCCGTCGCGCCATTGCCAGTAGTAGTAGTGGTTGTTATTGATTTTTTTCGTGGTGATTGAGGCTTTCGCGGGGACGCTTTCGGGGAGATCTGTGTTTTCGGTGTCGCGGGGTTGCGTGTCTTGATCCTGTTCTTGTTCTTGTTCTTGTTCGCGTTCCTGTTCCTGTTCGTGTTGGTGTTCTTTTGCGTTTGCGAGCTGTTCGGCGTAGTCAGCGATGAGGCGAAGGCGTGTTGGAGATTGTTTCTGGAGTGGTTCGTGGATGTATTTCGGGAGTTCGCGTGGTGGGCGTGGGAGGTCTGGTTCGTCGCGAGGCATGATTTGTGTTGGTTCCTACATCGTTGTGAGGGGTCTTAGTGTTAACCAACGGTGACGGGGAGGTTTTCTTGATGGTGTTGGTTAATGGTGGTTGATAGAGTTCGAAGGAAGATGGTGTGTTAGTAATCGAGGGGGATTCCGGCTGTTTCGATTGCTTCTTCTAGGTTTTCGAAGCGGGTACGGTATGGTGTGTCGCTGTATTTTCCGTGTTCGCGAATATCGACCCATCGTGGTGGTCGTTCGAGTTTCTGTGTGAGTCGTCGGAGATCTTCGAGGAGTTCTTCGGTAGGGATTTTTTGTGGGTTTGTTCGTTGTGTGGTATCGATTTCGGTGAGGTTGATGCTGGTTTCGTGGAGTGCTTGTTCGATTCCACCCCAGTGGTCGTAGTATGTGTTGTGGCTGTGCGGGGTGTGTTCACGAATTTCTTTTTGTGTGGGGATGCGGTTTAGGTCTCTCGCGAGTGTTTCGAGGTTTTTGAGGAGTGTCTTTTTTCGTTGTGGTGCTGGTTGTGTGGTGCTGCCTTTTCGGTTGTGTGTGAGTTCAGCTGCTTCGAGGGCGTTGTTCCATGATCCGAAGCGTTTTTTGTAGGTTCGACTGGAGTGTGGGCCGTCTGTGTTCATTTTGTGTGCTGATGGTGTTTCACCGATTGTGTTTGCGTAGGTTCGGAGGTTCTCGATGAGTTCTTCGGTAGGGATTTTTTGTGGGTTTGTGTTTTGTTTGGTCATTATGTGTCTATTTGTATCTAGGTGTTGTGTTGGTTTAAGCTTGTGTATCGGGATGGGTTAGTGATGGTCTTGTTGAGGTGGTTGGCGTTGATTATGGGTGGACCGTGATGACCAGTGTTGCCAGTTTTGTGTTTTTTAAGTGGGTGTGTCACCCCACTTTTGCCAGTTACGTGTGTCGAGGAGGATGAAGGGTGCGAGGTGTTGTTACTACTATAGTGATGTAGCCATGTGTGAGCTGGTAGCATGACTGGTTGGGGTAGAATGATTTCTCTAGATGTTGTGTTGTGTTTTCGCTAGTGCGGGTTTGGTTTTGAGTGAGTTGTATTAAATGTTTCCTGCTAGAGTAGCGGTGTTGAGGAGGGGTTCCACTTGTTCGATTGGTTTTACTGGCAACACTGGGGTGTGTCTAGTTTATATTGGTGTCTTTATTGGTCATGGTGGTGGGTTACTGGTCATACTGGAACCAATGGTTTTATGTTAGTTGTTCCCAGTGTCAGTATCATGGACCAATTCAAACGGGAATCTTTCATAATCCGGGATAAAAACCCGCTTGAAGATGATTATCAGCCAGCGGAACTGGAGGAGCGCGAGGATCAGTTAAATACGTATGCTACTACGTTACGTCCGGTTATTCAGGGTTGGCAGCCGAATAATGTGTTTCTGTATGGGGTGACGGGTGTTGGGAAAACTGCTGTCACGCACTATATTTTACGGTCGTTACAGGAATCAGCCGAGCAGTATGATGATGTGGATCTCGACATCATTGAGTTGAATTGTAACGGGATCACGTCGTCGTACCAGGTGGCAGTGAATTTGTTGAATGAGATAAGGGACCCGAAGCATCCTGTGACGACTGTTTCGTTGAATCGTGATCCGTTGAGTGAAACTGGGTACCCGAAAAAACGTGTGTTTAATGAGTTGATTGGTGATCTGGATGCGATTGGTGGCACGATTCTGGTTATTCTCGACGAGATTGATAATATCGGGAGTGACGATGATATCTTGTATGAGCTTCCGCGTGCGCGGTCGCAGCTGGGTATCGATGCTAAATTGGGTGTGATTGGGATTTCAAATGATTTTAAGTTCCGTGATAATTTGTCACCGAAGGTGAAGGATACGTTATGCGAGGAAGAGATCTTGTTTCCGCCGTATGATGCGAATGAGTTGCGTAATATTTTGCGTCAGCGTGCTGATGTTGCGTTGTATGATGGTGTGTTATCGAGGGATGTGATTCCGTTGTGTGCTGCGTTTGGGGCACAGGATTCGGGGTCGGCGCGTCAGGCGTTGCGGTTGTTTCGGAAAACGGTGGAGATTGCGGAGACAGAGGCGTTGGGTGGTGGGGATGCGATGGCAGTTGAGCGTCATGTTCGGATGGCGGAGGAGGATATTCAGAAAGAGCAGGTGGTGCAGGGGATGTCTGAGTTGACGCGTCATGGTCAGTATGTGTTGTTGACTGTGTGTTCGTTGGCGGCTCGGGGGGAGACGCCGGAGCGCACGAAATTAATTTATAAGCATTATCGTGAGGTTGCGTCGGGGTTTGATGCTGATCCGTTGAAGCGTCGTCGTGTGCATGATCATTTATCGGATTTGGAGTTGCATGGGGTGTTGCGGTTAGTTGATTCGGGTGGTGGTCGTGGGAATTATAATATGTACGAGTTGGATGTGTCGTTGTCGTCGGCGTTGGAGGCGTTGGAGGCTGAGTTAACTGATGCTGGGTATGTGCGGGAGATTGCTGAGTCGTATGGGGTTTTGGATTGAGTGGTGGTGCCAGTAGTGCCAGTAACCACTCCACTTTTGCCAGTTTTTGGTTTGGTTATTGGTTGGGTTTCTTTGGGGTTGTTAGCTGGGGTTAAGCAGCGAAGAGGAGACCGGTTCCGGGTTCGTCGGCGTAATCCCATAGCGTGGGTTGTTTTGTGTCACCGCCGTCAATGATTTCGACGCCGTATAGGTCTTGTACGTCGATTTCGCCGAATTCGATTAGACGGTTTAGTTCTTCTGGCGTCCATTTTTCCGATAAGTTGATTTTGCAATCATTGCAACCATATATGGTTTCGAGATAGTAAGGGTCGGCTCTGGGTTCCATTTCGTTGTTGCAGCATGGGCAGATTTCGGGGTGTGGTACGGGTTTGGATGCGATTTCAGTCATTGTTCTTCTACGTTTATTATTAAGTTGGCTATATACTTATACTCGTCGGGAATCACAAAAAATTAATTGTTAAGAGTAGTAATAGATATGTGTGCTCAGTTCGTACATCTATGTATGCGGAAACGAAAGAGATCAGAAACACAAGTTCTCGACGCACTACCCCCAAGTATAGAACGCCGGACTAGCGACGTTGCACGTCAATTAGACATTTCGAGATCTACTGCGTACAATTATTTGGATGATCTACATGAACAGGGTGTTGTTGAGAAAACAAAGATTAGTGAAACCGATTGTGTGTGGCGACTGAATCCTGGGGAACGCAGCGAATAATACCTCCTGTTCATTTTTTCTGTATTGGTACAGGGTATATGACTACTATTGATGGGAATGCTTTCTGACCGTGTTTTTGCGCGATATAGTGTGTACTTCTGAAGATGGAAAGAGTACTACTTTATTGGGAATAGTGAGGTGTCGCTGATTCAATCACACCGACTCTCGACTGTATGCGTCAAGCTCATCGACGTCGTCGATACTTACAATATTGTTTTGTAGTGCATTCTGTATGATGATGGTTGTTACGTCGTTGTAGTTGCTTTCGTCGAGTGCGTGTAGCGTAGATGCGAGATCTACGAGGAGTGTGTACTGGTTTTGGCATCCGCCGTCGTAATCGGTGTGGTAGGCTACGATTCGTTGGTCTGATAGGGATTTGAGCCGGTCGGTGAATCGATTATAACTGATTGAGTTGTGCCCGATGGTTGACGAGATGGTTTCGTATGTTTCATAGATTGTTGATGTAGGGTGTGATGTGTTGTTTTTCGCTGTGAGATACGAGATGCTGAGGAGTGCGAGTTGTTCGGTGAGGGTTAATCCCTGAATCATTTCTTTTGTGTCGTCAGTTTGGAGTTTTTTATCGGCGTGTCGGACGTGTGTTTCTGTGACTGTGGTGTCTTCTTGTTGCCGTGCGATTTCCCCACTTTTCCGGAGGAGATCTAGGGCTTCCCGAGCGCTCCCTGTTCGCTGTGCGGCGAGGGCAGCGCATAGTGGCACGACTTCGTTGCTAAGTGTGTTTTCGTGGAACGCTTTTTCGACGCGTTCGTTGAGTATGGTTTCGAGTTGATGTGCTTGGTAGGAGTTGAATATGATTCGTTCTTGGGTGAGGGTGTCTTTTACTTCGGTGCTGATGTCGCTGAGGTATTGTGGGTCGTTACTAATCCCGATGATGGCAACGTGGGTGTTGGATTCGAGGTATCCGTTGCTGTTTGCTCGGGGGATTTGGTATAGTAGTTCTTCGTCGATGAGTTCGTGTATTTCGTCGATGATGAGGAGGATGACGCCGTTGATGGTGTTGATTTCGTTGAATAGCATTGTGTATATTTCGTTGGCGTCGTATCCGTGTGCTGGGATTTTTTTCTTGTTGGTGATGTGTTCTCGGAGGGTGTTCACGATTTTGACGCTGGTTTTGTAGCTACTGATTCCGTTGGGGTTTCCGGCGCAGTTGACGTGTATGGATGTTACGTTGATTCCGTGGTTTTTACAGTCTTTTTCGAGGTGGTTGAGGAGGTGTTTTGTGAGGGATGATTTTCCGGTGCCTGGTTTTCCTTTGATGAAGATGTTTTTTGGGGGTGCGCCGTTGATCACGGGTTGCAGTGCGTTGATGATTTGTGTTTCTTGTGTTTCTCGTGCGGGGAAGGTTTCTGGGGTGTAGGTGTTGTGGTGTAGTACTGTTTCGTCGCGAAATATCTTGTTTTGTGGTTTGAATTTTGGCATGGTTGGTACTGTGTTTTGTTTTTGTCGGGGTGTGCTTGGGTTGTAGTTGTGTGTGTTGTTGGTTTAAACCTTTGGTGTGTATGGGGGGTGAGACCTCGTGGTGAGTGCTTGTTCGATATATTGTGTGGGTGTTTGCGTGATCACGGTTGTTGCTTGATTTCGTGGTATTCACGTGTTTTTTGTGGGTTTGTGTTTTGTTTTTCGGTGTTTATGTTTTTGTTTCTAGTTGGGTAATGTTTTTATGTTTGTTGTGCGTAGGTTTCCGTGGTGGGTCGATTGGTGGTGATGTGTGGGTGCGAAGGCACTCGGAGCTGGGTTGTTTCAGTTTTTTTTGTTGCGTGGTGGTTGTGGTTTTCACTCACCGCGTGGTCTATGTCCCCTCTTGTTTTGTTGCGTGGTGGTTGTGGTTTTGTCGGGGTGCAGTGTATCGATTTCACTTTCACCCTACTTTGGTATTGTTTATGTGTGTGGTGAGTAACAAGTACAATAGGTAAAGTCGCGATGACAGACACATACACGCGGACAAGTACTGATGAATCGAGGGCGGTGAAGGAGCTCCGGGATAGTTTAACTGGTCAGACGTTCGCGGAGTGGTTTGATTTACATAAGCATGCACAGAACATTCGTGATGGGAATCCGTATTTCAATGACACTGGGTTTGTACCGGATAAAGAGCGGCATTCCCCGTCGCAGTTATTGCAGTGTCACAGGAAATTATTGTATCGACAACTAAACGCGCCACGCGAAACAGAGGGTAGTGATGGGATTTTTTTTATCGGGGATGTCCTGGAGGATCTTGCCGAGGAGTTCCTTGTAGATCTCGCTGCTGAGCACGGGTTGTATGTGCAGAACAGTATGTACATTAACTTCGTGGATGAAAGCGATGAACCACGGGTTCGATTCCGAGGGGAGACTGACCCGGTTGTGTGTGATGCAGGTGGTGTTCCGGTGTTTCCTACCGAGATTAAGTCTAAGTCTATGGATGCGTTCGATTATCTTGATGAGGTTGGTACCAGGCATCGAGCGCAGGCGCATGCGTATGTGAAGGGGTTGAATGAACGATTAGGTGAATTAGATGGTGGGCGTGAACTGAGTAAGTATGCGGTGATCTATATTGCTCGGGAGAGTTTGGAGGTCAGGGTTTTTGTGGAGGAGTTCGATGAGGTGTTTTGGGATTCGGTACTGGCGTGGGCCCGTCGACACACGATGTATCGAGGGCGTATGAGTGTTGATAATGACTCTGGGGGTGTGCTTCCGTTGGCTGAGCCGTTGGAGGATTGGGAGTGTGGGTATTGTGCGTATAGGAAGCGATGTGGTAAGGATAGTGATGTTCCGGTGCGTGATCTGGGGGTGCCGGGGTTTTTACCGTTGACAGAGTATTCTCGTGGGAGTGTGGAGGCGCATATGGAGGCGTACCCTGAGATCCCGTTGACGCCGACGTTAGCGTATTTGTATCCGTCGTTACTTATTGATGGGCATCCGGTGGCTCCGTGGGTGTGTCGTGATTGCGGCGAGATTCCGTTGGATATGGTGGGGTGGAATGGTAATGTAGAGTGCCCG
>LFCJ01001634.1_pt1 | contig 15772 bp, 22 predicted proteins | sample 643141 | NCBI WGS metagenome assembly LFCJ01 (sample SAMN03766243, study PRJNA286221) | soda lake metagenome | biome: soda lake; feature: Kulunda steppe; material: water; isolation source: sample B1-Br-g2 brine of Lake Bitter-1 | place: Russia: Kulunda steppe | collected 2010-07 | reverse complement strand
GGAGGGGGGTAGGGGAATGCAGGGGGAGAGGACGGGGGGATAGGATGCGCATCACATCAGGTGACCTGACCCTGACTGCTCGGCACTGCGAGCAGCTAGCAAATGCTTAAGGGCTGCAGAATGAGGGCTCATTTGTTGACCACTGTTCATGCAACAGGAGGGCTGTCTCTTCGTTCCGAGCTTGACATGTTTGTCTGCAGTCGACATCTTTGCCAGCTGATTGTGGAACTTATTTCTATCTAATAGCTGTCGCGTACCGCATGGTTTCCGCCCAGCAGGACATCCAGTGCCTTGCCGACCGGCCAAGCCACAGGCGCGCACAGCACCATGAGCAGCCTCACAAACTGCGCACAGCGGGCTCCAATCTGCGCAGCCAAGCGTGCAATCGGCACAGCCATGAGGCTGGGCCTTCAGACAAAAGAGTTCTTCCTTACAACCTGTGCCTGCATGCTGGCAGGCGGGAAGGCCTACCAAGAGGCCCACGAGCCACAGAGGTCAGCAGTAAGGCCACAGAGGTACAGCAAGGACTTGTTTGCATCTTTGGCAGGCAAGAGGGGTCCGGCCGCTCGCTGCTGCAGCATCCCCACTTAAGGGTGGGCTCATCTTGCATTGCCCACATAGTGTGCCCATTGCGCCCATCTCTTGTCGCGCACATCACTGCCCCCTCCAGGCATACAAACAGGTCAAGACATGCCCCAGCTCTTTGCTGGACACTCATGGCTCTTTGCTGGACTCTCATGGCTTTTGCCAGGCAGCCTTCTTCAAAGTTGTGCACCTGCACGCCCCTTATCTGCGAACACTTATCACTCATGGCTGTACCCGCAAATGCGTGGGTGACATCGTGGGCAGCCCCTGCTTGCGCACCTCTAGGCCGTAACGCTGGCAAACAGCTTGGGGCAGCACCTCACCTGCAGGGTGGGGCGAGTAGAGAAGTTTGCGCAGGGAAGCGCGCGCTCGTGCAAATTTACCAGAGCAGGTGCCCTCACGACCAAGGCTGCTAACTCGGCTTCGATCAAGACCAGCCTGATTCCCTTGTGCTGCAAGCCTCCAAGCAGTGCTCAGTTTGTGCACAGGAAGCCTGTTGAGGTCAGGCTTGCGTGCACAAGCACAAAGAATCAGAAGGAGCTTGTGGCAAAGACGCGGTTAGCCCACCCTGGACATGCAATACCTTGATGCCACACAGATAAGCAGGCGCCACTAATGGTGGACCACACTGAACACCCCTTATGGTGGACCACACTGAACACCCCTAATGGTGGACCACACTGAACACCACTAACGGCAGACCACCACCAAACATGACAGACCACACAGCGGAACATCACCACCATCAGCGGTCCAAACTCAACACCTGCTGCATTGCAGTGATGCAGCTGCCCGCATACAAGGACAGCAGCCACTGACCAAACACAAGGACGACGGTGACCGAAACAACCACGGCCGTCACTGGGTCAGTCAGACGGTCCAGGAAGAGTGGCAGCATCTGTGGGGAGCGTGATAAGGGGTGTTGGGAGGGTTTGAGCTGAAACATGATAGGGGCGTTGGGAGGATTTTTTAACTGTTGCATGCCTTAGGGGGTGCAAAGGGTGGGAGAGGGGCGGTTGCTCCTCACCCAGCCTGTGGCTTAAGAGTAAGAGGGCAGAGTTGGAGTTGGGAGAAGCAAAGGATAGGGGTGCCCACATGCACCGTGCAGAGCTGCTCCCACGCAGGGACCGTGCAAAGCTGCTCCCACGCAGGGACCGTGCAGAGCTGCTCCCACGCAGGGACCGTGCAAAGCTGCTCCCACGCAGGCATCATGCACAGCTGCTCCCACACAGACATGAGCGCTCAGCGCGCACCACAAACCCACAAACTCCCGGTTTGGTGCATGGCACTCCCCCCACACTCCACTCCAGGCACACCCCATGTGCTCTCACCTCAGTGGCGGCTGCGTTGCACATCAACAGCGTGACCAGAAGGAAGTTTTGGTTTTTCAAGAGCTGCACGGGCAAGGTGAGGCAAAGCATGGCGCAAGCTGCAAAAGTGGCATTCATTAGGGAACGGACGTCCCCAACATGCAGGTGGGCCCCTGCAAGTCCCCCAGAACAGACAGAGGCTCCATGCAGCATTTGTGGTAAAGCATCCATTGTCCACCCTGAAAAGCAGAACAAACCAGGCAGCCATGCCTTCTGCACACGCGCTTACTATGAGCGCATGGTTTACAGCACACATCTATCTGAATGCTGTTCTCGCGTTTCTTCCGATTGTGTGCTCCAGGCAGTGCCTCTTACAGGTATGATGATGGATGCACAGCGCTTCTGGGCAGGAGTGCCGCTGAGCCGCAGAACCTGCGCTTGCGCACAAGCACCAGCAGCAGCAGTTGCTTAAGCACGGCAGGCCAGTTTGTGATGAGTTGGGAGCCGGCAATGATCTTGGCAAGGCCACAATTTGAGCTTCACCGGGCAGATGAGATGCTGTGCTAATTTCTGTGCCAGAAAGAGGCAGGCTGACCGCCCGATGGGAAGAAGAGACGTGAAGTCGCTCTGTTTTATAATACATGTGGTGCGTATGATTCACATGTGTTCTTCTGTACATGGCTGCATGCATGGCCGGGCATGTGTGTGCCTACGTTAGCGTGTGTGCATGTGCGTCAGTGCGAGTGCACACACGCGTGCGCGTGGGCGTGGGTGCGCGCGGGCGTGGGTGCGTGGGTGTGTGTGTATGTGTGTGTCGTGTGTGTGTGTGTGTGTGTGTGTGTGTGTGTGTGTGTGTGTGTATGCAAGCGCGCAAGCAAGTCAAGTGCGCTTGCACAGATCTGAGAAGCATTGATGACCAGGTCAAGCACAGCCTCATCCAAAGCTGTCCAATTGCTGATACACAAAAGCAACTTCTGTGTCTGCACTCTTTCTGAAACGCAGAAGCAACCTCTGTCTGCGAACGAACGGTCTGCAGCAAGACAGATGCAGTGGCAACTGACAGGTGCAATCATGTCAGTCCCGTCCATACCTCCAACTCCACGTTGTCCAAGGACATGAGCCTGCGAGACATTGGAGCAAAATTGATGGATACGGGAATATCCTCCCTCCAGGTGCCGCAGATGCAACCAACCTTCAAAGGGCCGCATGAATGCGGGCAGCAAGTTGATCAATCCCAGTAATTACGACTCCTGAGCACTTCGAACGTCAAAGCAATCGATGTGCGACCCACCCCAGAGTTAAGCCGCTCATCAGACCGGCCGTGACTGTGAGGAGGAGGCAGAAACACACATATAAGACAAATTCATTGGTGGACAACACATGGCGGTGCCGGTGTGGGGCCAGGTCATCGGCTGGGGGGAAAGCATCCTGGGGGGGACTGCCTGATGCATCAGAGAAGCTGAGCAAAACTCTTGTAAACCACGATGTGAGCATTCAATAATATTTGAAAAGGTCTGAATGTCACTTGCAAGTCAGCGATTGCTGTTCGGATATGAAGCCAATTTGTAATCGACTATTACTATTACAAAATTTAATCTGTAGATCTATATCCTGCACTGGATCAGAGCTACTCATCGTGCCGGCATGTTCAGCTGCTTTGTTAACAGGCTGCTGCTGTTGAATCAATCGTTAAACTCATACCTTGGTGGGCCCGTGTGAACAACAGCAGCAGGTATACCTTAAGATCTTCTCTAGAGTTTACCGCACCGCTTAAAGAGCATCGGCTAAGCGTGTGTGTGTGTGCGCGCATGCGTGCGTGCGTGCGCGCGCATCAGTGCAAGTGCACACCCGCTTGCAGTTCCAATCAAAAATGAATCATAATTTCGCTCCTCCTTGGGAACAAAATTCGTGGTTGTCTACATGTATGATCATGATGTCTGGGCTCCCTTACATGGTCAGCGGCATCTTGGTTTTGAGGATTCTTCCACACAAAAACCAGCTCTTCTCCTTGAGATAGTCAGGCTTTGTAGCAGTGTGTCTGAGAAACCATTATTTGGGGCATATGCATATTACCAGTCTTCACCATATTGCTATCTATACTCTCATATTTTAAATCATCTTAAAGCTTGGCCTTGAAGACTACTCTTAAATTACATGCTCACTCTGTGCTTTATGCACACAAACTGACAACAACTAGACGCGCTCTTGAAGAATCCAGTTGCTCTCAAGGTCTTGGTCTGGAGCGGGGGGCGGCTTGTCACCCTCCAGATTCTCATTTGTCTTTGCTTTTCCCTGGTGGAGGAGACTCGCGGCTCCATGGGCCAATGGGCTTCCTTTTCCTTAATTGATGTAGGGAGTGGTTTCAGTGCCTAAACAATTTTTCTTTTCCTTTTTGTTTCACCATATCGCTGGCACTGTCTGCTGTAGTGCTCTATGACAATGTTGTAGGACATATCCATACATACAAAATTATTTGATTATTTCACGCATCTGGCACCTGTTGCTATTCTGTGATTGAGCTTCAGAGTACATTTTCTGGCTGGCTCCGATTTTCTGGTTGTTAGAGGGTTGACAAATAAGTTTTAAATCAATGTGGGGGCTTTTTCTTTCATTCTGTGCTTGCTCTTCCTCTTGGTCTGGGAGGCAAGGAGATGGGCCTGGGCTGCGTGCTTGGGACCTGCTTTAGTGGGTGGGTATGTGTGGCTTTTTGCCCCTGCTTTTGCTGTGTGGAAGTCTGGGTGGTGTTTTCCAGGCGCACTCCTTGTTTCCCTGTTTCTGGTGGGGGTTTGGCATCGGGTACTTCGGACCAATGTGTCTCCCTTTCCTTTATTGATGCGGGGGCTGTTCAACTGCCTGCTTAGGTTTTTTATCTTGTTTCTTTCTTTCGTTGATAAAGCAGTACTACTGCTTTATAATTAATAGCATTGCTGTTGACATTCCAATAGTGCAAGAGCTAATAGCCTATAGATCTGAGATCTTCTATTTGAAATATCTTTTTCTTTTTCCTTTGTAGGCCAGGCAAAATCATGATAGCAGACCCATTGAGCACAGATTGAGATGATTTATTACCAGCTGCTGAATTTGCTGTTGACGTCATTGGAATGATTCCAAATGAGTCAGCAAATGAAAGCACCCGGGGAACACCTGCTTTCCTCATCATGATGTGCTTTCCTCATCATGATGTGCTTTCCTCATCACGATGTGCTTTCCTCATGCAAGGACAACATTCACGCACATCAGTCACATTCTATAAAATCAATCAGGCACAGTCCCTAATTAGGCACAGTTGGGTAGGCACAGTTGGGTAGGCACAGTTGGGTAGGCAGGGCTGCTTGCATGCACGCTCTTCTGTGCATCATGCATGATGCTGTGCACTGGGTGCTGCTTGCCATGCCTGCTCCCCCTCTCGTTCATGTGCTTTGTATCGCGTATGCTTACAATTAAGGATAAATGCTTAGCCAGTATGCAGGGCACCTGCGATGGAAAGTCGATTATCCACCCTCACAACTGGTTCAGGGTACGAATCTCACAAACGGCTAAGCTGCCCTCGTTTGGCGATACAACCTTGAAAACCTGTAACCTTAAACCTTAGCCAGTATGCCACCCTCTTCACGACAATGAGGTCATGCTCAAAATGGTGCGCCATGCAATCCTGACTTCGTTTAATGCCGCAATGTCACAAAACTGCCATGCTCTGTTCCCTTTGTTCACATTTTTTTTTAATGGTACAATTATCCTTGTAAACCTTGTAAACCTTGTAATGGTACAAATTTGGTGCCACAACAAAAGTTAATAACTCAAAATACAAGTTGTAAATTCAGCTTGGCAGTTGTATGTGACTTTTGGCTCACCTATCAGACGCATTCCTTAATGTATACAATAAGAGGATCACTAAGGTAGGTAGGTCACTCGAAGGTTACAATTGTGTGTAAGCCCTCGAGGCCCTTTTCTGTGGACCCCTTGTAAGCCCCTGGTAAGCCCTTGAGGGTGAAGCCTTTCAAAGAAACACATCCCCTACTTTTCTTCTTCATCCTCTCTTTGTCTCTTCTATTTGAAGACATGAGCATGAGTGTGCGCCTAAGCAAAGACAAGCCAGCCACATGTCTTTTGCTTGACTTTTGGTGCTTACTTCCAATCCATGCCGCCCTCTTTATTCATACGGCCTGGGGCAAATCAGCCAGTGGGTCCCATATCTTTCAGGCTCAGGAGGATGCTTAAGCCAGCGGGCCACGTGCAAAAGAGGTTAAGAAGAATACAATGAGCAGTCCTGCAAGGCTGCCTTGCCGCTTGTCATGCAATGCAAGATTGCATAGAAGCAAAATGCTTGTCTAAACCGGTGGGCAGCATATAAGTGGGAAGTGAAGCTGTACAGTCCATGACGACCACATGTAGCACTGCCTACAAGTTGTCAGCGCCGCAGACGCGACTACACTGCAGGCACATTTGAGCATCAGCTGTCCACTAGGTAAGAAAGCATCTTGCAGTCAGCGCCACCGCTGAGCAGTGTTTGACCCCCAGCCCAACCCGTGCATAAGGCCTTGTCCTTGTGCCCTTCTAAGGTAGCCAGAGGCACGCTGGTGCGGATGTCCCATACCTGCAATGGGACGGTAAGGATGTGCAGCGCCAAAGTTAAGGGCCTAGATACAATATTGGATCATGTATGGCCAAGAAAATGGGTAGACACCAAGGGAAAAGAGGCAATTCATTTGGTGCTGAACAAGAAACTGTGCAGACTTCTGGCATAGGATTGTCACATGAGTCTATGATGCTTCCACCAAAAAGTATCTGCAGCTTCAGCCCCCTGCCAACACGCATAACCCACGAGCCGTTTAACCATTAAGCAGCAGTGATTGTGAAGGTAGGAGCTTTGCTCATGTGCGCATGCATTATCGAGCCTGTGCTTGGGTGCCAGCAGCACACCTCTGACTGAATGGACGTGCGAGTCTGCAGCCAGCTGGTGGGCTGATGCAAACCTGGCTTGCACATGCCTGGGGCCGCGCCACAGCAGCGCACCTTGACTGTGTGGTCGTGCGAGGCCGTGGCCAGCTGGTGGCCTGAGCCCGGCCGCCACGCAAGGGACACCACCCAGCCCTTGTGTGCTGTGTAGGCCTTGACTGACAGCGCCTCGCCGGAAGTCCGTGGGGCGCGCGCGTCCCACAGGCGCACTGCGCGGTCGGAGCTGCCAAACGCCACGAGGGAGCCTGCAGGGTGCAGGGTCAAGGGGGTCGGGAAATGGGGCGGCCTTTGATCAAAGTTGTCATTGTCGCCATCGTGAGCATGGTCTGTGGGGTCCAGTGACGAGCAGGGAATGTCAGTCCGGTGCGGCCTCCAGCCTGTGCACGAGCTGCAGATGGCATAGACTGCAGGCGGCATGCGCGCAGTGCAGAGCTTGGGAAGGCATAGAGCGCAACCGCTTGCGTAAAACACACAGGGAGAGCCTATGTTGCAAGCTTGTGCTCGCAGGCCCGGACCAGAGCTGGGCATCTTTGATATGTGCAGGCCTCCTCGTCACCCACCCTCTCACCCAGCACAACACAACCATGTGCACCCTCTTGCCACAGACCTTACACCCCTCACACCCCTCACAATCACTCTTTCTCTCCCATCAAACGACCCCAAAATATGTGCACACCCAATTCCACAGATAGCCAGCACACCGCCTCCAGCCACACAGCAGTCGCAGCCACAACTTGCCTGCAGCCGAGGGTTGTGCTTGCCCAGGCTCGGGGCATGCCACAGCGTACACGGCTTTGCTGCCGTTGTAAGTGTCTGTGTTTATCCCGGTGGCGAGGTCCCAGCGCCTCACCTGCGAGGCAGCGCATGCCAGCGCGGCAGGGACCTCAATCTTTGCGGCACAACGCACACAGCGCGGCAGGGACCTCAATCTTTGCAGCACAGCGCACACAGCGCGGCAGGGACCTCAATCTTTGCGGCACGACGCACACAGCGCGGCAGGGACCTCAATTTGCGGCATGACGCACACAGCGTGGCAGAAACCTTAGCGTTGGGACCCACCCTCTATCCCAGTGCTCACTCTAGATGTTTGATTTGGGTGCCTGGGTCATAAGCTGTGCGGTACCCATGCCTGGTTCACAAGCTGTGCAGTACTCATGCTGGGTTGTGGGTTTCGATGTCTGTGGCAGGGATCAAACACGTATGGCCAGCTCCATGGACCAGCGCATCAACACACTCGCTTTCAGGCGCCCAGGTGCAGACGCTCTGGCATTGCATAGCAGGCCAAGAGACAGTCGTGTGTTCATGCGTGTGCTTTTCGTTTTTGTACATGTGGTCATCAGGCACAGGACCATCAACATGCTCACGAGTGCGTCAGTGGACATAAACAGGGGCAAGAAGCAGTTTTTGAGCATGTTCACGGACCCTGCACCCACGCACCGAGTGGTCCCACCCGCCGCTGAACAGGACCTTGTCGCTGGCAAAGGCGACCGACGAGATGCAGTGTATGTGGCCTTGCAGCTGCGACAGGCACTCCTCGCGCAGTCCCCCCTCTGGAGCAACGGTGGAGTGCACTGACACCTGTGAGTGAGCAGAGGGGCAATCACCTCTGTACATGGACTTGCCTTCAAGGGCAGCTTGGCTGGAGCAAGCAGACAAAGGCAAGGTAAGGGGTGAGGTTAGGGTTTCAGGCTATTAAATGCCGACAAAGCTTGCTGTACCATGCCGAAAAAGCCAGCTTGGCTGCTGCTAACAGAGCACTAATTTTAAGCTTAACGGCTGAGCATGGTGGAGCCCACTCCATGAGAGTACTGCTCCTGCTTCAGCGGTTATAAGGCGGGTCGCACAAGCGCGTGTGAGTACCTGAGGCAGACATCAGGGTCCTGCAAGTCTGCATAGCCTGTGGGCATGTGCCACTCAGAGGGCCACACGAGGGAGCATGGACCCTTGGAGAGGGTCAAGTAAGGGGCACAGCTGGGGATTAAGGTGGTCAGGTAAGGGCAAAGCTGGGAACCAACAGGCAGGTAAGGTGGCCAGCTTAAGTGCAAGCTGGGAACCAACAGGCACTGCACACCAATTTCTGACTGTATTAGGCATTGCTGCTTTGGGGCGGCTGTGTACCTGATACACAACATGTACGGTACATGCGTTTGTGCAGAGCGTTCACAGAGGGAGGAAAACGCTGCCAGGACGCTCTGCTGCAGCAGATGCATGCATGTGCATCCCCAGTAGCACTGAGCACTGAGCACACAGAATGAGCTTTTCCGCTTCGAAAGCAAGCCATGGTGCACAAACAGCTGCAGCCCCATCAATTGAAGTCTCTACAGAGCAAGCTGGCAGCAAATTACAAAGCAGCATCATAGCAACAGCAATATTAACGCCATGCTTGCATGCCCTCGAAGGCGATTGGGTCCTACATGCAACCCCCTGCTAGCACATACCCCCTTCATGCCCAACTTCCCTGCAAGCAAGTCCCGCACCAACATGTCAAACTGCTAGCGCCCCCCCTGCATGTATGCTTTTCCGGAAATCGCCCCCTTGCAAGCATACTTCCTCTGCAGGCGTGTCCACTCCCAAGCAAGCATTCCCGCACGGCCTGCCCCACCTTGCGCTTCTTGGTGCTGGCCTTGCCGCCCTCACCGCCACCGCCGCCGGCCGCCGCGGCTGCGGCCGCCTCCTCCAGCACCTGCTGCCCCATGCGCCACACCCGCAAGCTGCCATCCCAGCCACTGCTCACGAGCCGGCTGCCATCCGGGCTCACAGCAACCGACTCCACCGCATCCGCGTGACCCCCGTAGCTGGCCACCAGGTGAGGTGATGTGCCGGCCTTTGCAGGCAACTGCGCGCACACACAACCACACACTTGGTCGACTACGCCGCATTCAATGTGACTCCTAAAGCTGGCCAGCACATGGGACAGTGCGCAAGCCCGTGAAGGCAGCTGCACACACATGGACACACACACACAGGTGCGCACACTGGAGGAGGGGACTTATGGTGCTTTGGGCCCAAAGTATCCTCTTTCCTGGAGAAAGTGATGTAGGGAGTGCTCTACAACCTTGTAGCATACCTTCTTTTTTTCTTTTCTTCAGGTGCACAGGCCATGCAGTGTGCTTGTGCACACACGTGGGTGGTATGATTGTGTGAAAATGATCGGGGCGGCGTTAGAGCACACACACAGGAGTATTCTGCGCTCATGCCCACAACAGACCAACCCCCACCGCCACCTCCCATACCCCCACCCACACAACCCAACTCCCATCCCGCGCCCAAACACACACAGCCCCAACGTACACCTCCACGGAACACCTGGCCACCACACACACTCTGCACAAGCTGCGCACCTGCCACAAGAGCACAGCCCGGTCTTTGCCCGCCGTCACCACCAGCCGCTGCCCGGCGCTGGTGGCGGTGCAGCTGACAGAATTAATGCCCGAGGCGTGCGCCTTCCAGGTCGTACTGCAGGAGGCTTCGCCGCCGCCGTCGCTGCGGGCGCAGGGGTGCACACACAGCCGAGTGTGCGCCAGCATACATGCAGGTGCTGCGATGCAAGCCTTGCAACCTGCTGGGAGCGCGGGGGAAAAGCTGCGAGCGTGCTGCAGAGCAGAGGCTGTGAGCGCGTTGCAGGGGGAGAGGAGACTCAAGGCCTGCACACACACGCACGCACACGCGCGCACACACACATGCACAGCCCAAACAGGTGCTGGATGGAGCGCTCCCACCTCAACTTCTTTTGCAGGCAACCTCTTCTGCTCCTGATGAGTAATGAGACATAGATGCCAGAGGGAATGTGTCGTATGAGGAGCAAAACTCCACACCCTTCATGGCGCTCCAGTGCGCGGCTGTTGCACTCTTTTGTAGCAGCCACCAGTGCGTGCATGCCGCCCACACTCACCTGTTGTCTAAGCTCCATAGGCGCGCGCAGCCATCATAGCTCCCAGTGACTACCTCTTGGCCCCAGCTCCCATCAATGGCACTCACCCTGGGCACACCAGCAGCATGGATAGTATGAATTGTAGCAGTTCATTGAACCAGCAGCATGGATAGTATGAATTGTACCAGCTCCCATCAATGGCACTCACCCTGGGCACACCAGCAGCATGGATAGTATGAATTGTAGCAGTTCATTGAATACCAATTTCCAACACCATCGCCCCAGCACGGGCTGGGCTCACTCTTGCTCACTCTTGGAGCTTCGAATACACTTTCAAGGGGGTGGGCACCGAGGCACAGCGCATGCTGTGTTTGATGTGGGGGGAGCAGGAGCAAGGGCTGCACACACCCCAGGCTGTGAGACGAGCAGCAGAAGCACTTCAGAACAGAGGCTGGAGCCGGAAGCTGCTGCACTCGGGCATAGTTGGCCGAACTGCTGCTGACCATGCACGGCAAGCTTCATGCCCTCACGTTGGGGGTGTTTGTGACTAAATGTGTCTCGAATGCATGCTGCACTTGGCATGACGCATGCTCTGGGCATGCATGTGTGCGGCATGGCGTTTGCCTTTAACATGCAGGACGTGACGAGACATACATATGCCTTAGGCATGAATGGCATGCAAGGGATGCGTGTGACAAATGATGCGTTCACCAAAACCTTGGAACAAAGATCAGGCAAAAAAGTAAGATTGCAGTGGCGCCTAACCTCTCCTTCAATCAGCCTCAGCATGCGGCCGCACTGATGCAGGTACTCACAACCTTCAATCAAGCCCACTGGAAGGCTGATACAAGCCCTACCACCACACACACCCATAGCCAGGAGGGTTCACTGCCATGGCTTGCTGAAAGGCTGTCCGTGTCAATGATCCAAGAGTAGATGGACGTCCCAGTGTGCATTCATGCATGCGCATGTTCAATGGGTTCGAGTGCGTGCATGTGTCTGCGTGCGCCCCCCTCCGATGTGCCGCTCTTTTACGGTTCTGCAGGGAGCTCCACACTCAGGCGCACCCCAGCCGCCATGCAGCACCGGCTGCTCCTTCACAGGCCCAGCACTCTGCCCAGCTCACGCTCTGCACTCTGCTGAAGCGCTGCACCCCGGCGCGCTCCAGCAGCTCCGCCCTGACCCACTGGCTTCTTGCTATGCACAGGCAATGCATTGTGCTCACGCGCACACTGCTCAGGCAGGCACGCTGCCCAGGTGCTGCACCCCGGCGCGCACCAGTCGTCATGCGGCGCCGACTGCTTGTGCTTGGGGGGCACCACCGCGGGGACATACTCCACCTCCAGCAGCGCTTCCTGCACCCATGCAGGACCCAGAGGCACACAGCACGGTCAGGCCATAGATGGAGGGGGGGAAGGCGGCGCTGCGGATGATGCACACACACGCATGCACGAGTACACACAAACATTCACCCTCACATATGCATACATATACAGGCTCACACATACACACTAAACACCAAAAAGTACACAAATACGCGCGCAAGCATCCCAGGAACAGACATGCCCAGTACGTGCTTTGGCTTGCACAAGGCTCCGTGCTTATGAGGCAGTCTTGTATCAGTGAAGCATTCGCCTGCAGCGCTCTCCTGTGCCTGCCTGCCTAAGGGCACACTGTGCGCAGAGGCGCACACACTAAAGCATGCTTGAAGGACAATGTACTGTGTTTGCAAAAGGGGTGGCTTGGCCAGCTGCATCTCACTAAAGGTGCCAGATGCTAAGACAGTTGTTACTCTTGACAATCTAATTTTGATCACACGCCTGCACATCATCCGTCTAGATGAGCAGCCACTGTGCACTTCAGATGTAGGAATTTACCTTCGGTGCATGACTGTAGCTTCTTTCAGCCAGTGCAACAGCAGAAGAGGAACGCAAGACAAGGCGGCAATTGTTGGCATAAAAAGGCAATGAGACGCACCGCAGAGAGCTGGTGCTCGGTCAAGTGAGCCTCCAAGGACTTCCTCACAAGCTCTCCATGTATAATGAAGTCAAAGGGGCGGGCAGGCTCTGCTTGCAGGCGCGTGGAGGAGCATGCATGAGGCGGCTGCTACTGAGGCAATCGGGCCTCATAGGAATAGGAGAGCGTATGCACGCATTTTTGATTGAAAAACAAGGAAGGAGATTTTTCAAAGTATCATCTGGGCTTGACCAGACAAATTTGCCCACACACTGATAGACAAACATCTCAAGCTCTGTCATGGCACGCCTGCATGCAAGCATCTGCTCAAGCATTCAGACTACCCACCTAGTCCTAACAAATGGTTGATGATTTGTGATAAACCATAGCGCTTTAAAGTGGTTGGCACCGCTACAGGGGCTTCTGAAACCTTGAGCTCGTCTGGCAACTTGGTGACAAACTTCACCAGAATCTGCTTCTCCTCCTCCATCCTTGCCCCTTCACACAGATTAAAGGCTCTGTCCCTCTCTGGTGCACCTCAACAAGCGCCTGCCACCCGCCAAAACGAAAATGGCACCTAACGGCTCTAGGCGTTCACTTAAGTTGGCAAAGATCCTCGTCCTATAAATAACAAATAATGTGCTTTTAACGAAGCATGCTGTCAAAGGACTACTGACTGTTCGTTTTCTTACCATGTTGCGATCGCCAGGAGCACTGTGAGAGAGGCCAAGCATCATCAGGGGCTGGGTGGCACCATGCAGGAACCAGATGCAGCCTACAAGAACCTATTGGGCGACCTGGATCCCCTCATGCACATTTTTGGCAAGAAGGGCACGAGGGAGGCGAGAGCGCTGGTGAGTCAAACGAAGCATGTTGCGCTTTGCTCAGGTTGCACTTTTGACGGAAATAAGCAGGTGTGGCACATGTCATGACTTCTGTTTAACCTCCCTTGGTTGATCCTCGCAGATCAGGGCTTCGTGTCTTTTGTGCGCGCGCGTGCGTGTGCTTGTGTATGTTGCGTGTGTGCATGGCATGCATGCTTGTGTGTGTGCATGCGTGCGTGTACGTGTGTGTGTTGTGTGCGTGTGTATGCGTGTGTGTATGTGTGTGCGCATGTGTACGCATGTGCGTGCGTGCACACGAGTGTATTTGTGTGTGCTCAACTGTTATGAGCTCAGAATTCTTCATTGCCCCACCAAAGTATGCCTGCAACCAACGGCCCGGGTCACCTCTTCTTTTGGAGATGAGGCCATATTTGCGGTCAAACAGCAAATAGGCCTAAGCTTGTACGCATTTCAACCATTTACTTGTTCGGCAGTACCTGCAGAAACAGTACACACCCTATTGGCAGCCTGCATTCTATCATCATGGCAATTAAGAAAACCATAGATCAGTGCATCCTCTGCTTCAGCTCCTCTGACACTCCTGTGTGCCCAAGTTAGTGCTTACATCCTCCTATGCTGCACCTCTGGAGACACCCGTGAAACGTTTAAACCTTGCACGCGCAGGAGCAGCGCTTTTTTGGGGACGAAGGTGGCGGGGGCAGACGTAGGCGGGAGCGAGGCCACCTGAACGAGGAGCAGCCTGAGGATGAAGCCTACATGAGCGTCAGCGACTTGAGTGAGGTGCGATGCCAGAAGACAGGTCTTGTGTGCATGCACGTGTCAAGTGCTTTTTTCACCCTGTATGGCCGGCGCAGTGCTGTGAGGTATCCACTCAGACAGCACTCACCCAATTCTGATGCATTTCTGAGTGTGGTTGCTTGCTGGGATCCCTTGAAGGAAGAAGATGAGGAAGATGAGGACAATGCTGTGAAGCCTTTGCCCTCTGAAGTGTGGCAGCAGCAGCGACAGCAGCAGCAGCAGCAGCAGCAGGAGCGGCGGAAGCAAGGGCAGCAGCGGCAGCAGCAGCAAGAGCGACAGGGTCAACAGCAACAGCATCAGGCAGTGCCTGGAAGTGATGTTGGGGAATTTGGGCTTTCGGGGGCTGCCGCATGGAGTGTGGGTCTGGGTCTCACTGGCAATGATGATGGTGATGAGGATGATGATGAGGAGGAGGAGGAGGAGGGGAAGGAGAGGGACGATGAAGAGGATGGCAAAGGGGAGGATGACTTTGGAGGTGACAAGGCTGGGAGGCGGAGGAAAGGGGAGCCCCGAGGCGCCGCAGCAGGCCGCTTGGGTACGGCGCAGCTGCCACCAGGGAGGGTCAGCGGGCGCAGGCCAGCAGAGGTGCAGGGATGGGGTGGGGACGCGCCAGCGCAGCGCGGAACCTTGGGCCGGGCACGCGCAGGGTGGGAGGGGTCGAGCAGGCATCAGGTGCGGGCGGTCATGGAGGGGGTTGAGGCCAGTGAGACAGATGAGGGAAGGGAGAAATCTGAGGAGGAAGATGAGGAGGGGGAGGAGGAAGGGAAAGAGGGGTCGGACGCAGGGGTAGAGGCGGAGGCGGGAGCAGAAGAGGACGCTTTTCGAGAGCTGCAACCTGGGGAGGAGCTGCCGCCTGTGAGTGTGCTGAGCAGGATGGCCCCCCCGTGCGCGCACGCATCCCCTCTTGCCATGTAAGGGTTGCCATGTAAGGTATCCCCTCTTGCCATGTAAGCGGGCATGCATTTGCACACGTACACACGCACACGCACACCTGCGCACGTGCGCAACACACATGCACCCGCGCGCGCCCGCAGTACACGCACACACACGTGTACATTCCTGCCCTCACATGTGTACACACACACATGTACATTCGTGCTCTCAAATGTGCACACACACACGTGCATACATGGCAACATGCAGGGCTCCCGACTAGCCGCGCTGTATGCCGCCCTGGCCGCCAACCGTGCGCTGTCGGGCCACCTGAGGCAGGTGGTGCTGCCGCGGCTGGACAAGCAGCTGGACAAGAACTGGGAGCACACGCAGGCGGTGCAAACGGCACCCACCGCGCATAGGGGCCGCAAGGGGGGTGATGGTGAGCATAGTGTGCGGCACAGCAGGCATGCGCGCATGCGTGGGGTGTGTGTGTTTATGCACCGCGCATAGGGGCCGCAAGGGGGGTGATGGTGAGCATAGTGTGCGGCACAGCAGGCATGCGCGCATGCGTGGGG
>LFCJ01001633.1_pt1 | contig 15782 bp, 15 predicted proteins | sample 643141 | NCBI WGS metagenome assembly LFCJ01 (sample SAMN03766243, study PRJNA286221) | soda lake metagenome | biome: soda lake; feature: Kulunda steppe; material: water; isolation source: sample B1-Br-g2 brine of Lake Bitter-1 | place: Russia: Kulunda steppe | collected 2010-07 | reverse complement strand
TCATCCATTTCTAACATCTCAAGCGCGTTTTCTACAATTTCTCTGAATTCCGAAGTCTTCACTGGATCCTCTCCTTGCTCTTCTCTCTTCGCATTTAACGCTTCTCTTAAAAATTCTGCGACTGAGATTCCAGATATTTCTGCTGGGTATTGAAAACCAAGGAAAAGGCCTTTTCGTGCTCTTTCATCTGTTTCTTCATCAGTTATTTCTTTTCCATCAAGCATTATTCTCCCTGATTCAATTTTGTATTCCGGGTTGCCCATTAATGCCTTGCAGAACGTAGATTTTCCAGAGCCATTGGGCCCCATTATCGCGTGTATTTCGCCAGTATTTACCTTTAGGCTAACTCCTTTAACGATTTCTTCATCTTCAACGGATACTTTAAGGTCTTTGACTTCAAGGCTCATATTATTGGTGTGAATGTTAACTTTCTTATTAACTTCATATAAAACAAAATAATATATTCAATTATTGCTCTTTAGAATCATATTTATCGCCTTTTCTGCAGCATCAATAATTTTCTCTGACTCTACTTCTTCTAAGTTCTCTCTCATTTCGTCAAGTGTCCAGAATTTTGCATCAAGAGCATCATCTCCAGGAGTTAAACGGCCCTCAGTAAGATCTAAGCTCACTGTATATGCGTTTCCTACAACATATTTGTCAGGGTGTTCTAGATGTATTGTGGCAACAAGTTCTAATTTTTCTTCAGGAGCGTTGAGTCCAGTTTCTTCTGACAGCTCCCTAACTGCTCCTGTCTCAGGCTTCTCATCATATTCTAGATATCCTGCCGGATAGCTCCATTTTCCTTTATGAGGCTGTCCTCCTCTCTTAATTAGAAGTACTTCTCTATTTCTGACTACAAAGACTCCTGCAACTGGAACAGAGTTTCTGTATACGATTTCCTCGCATTTACTGCAATAGTACCTTTCTCGTCCCTCATATTTTTTGGTGCTGAGTTTTGATCCACACCGCCAGCAGTAGTTAAGCTCCTTCATGTTTTGAAAACCCTCCTAATAATTCATTTTTGGATGAGGAGAGTTATTTAATTAAACTTCAGAAAATGAGTTGGTTTAAATTTTTTATCATTCCTCTAGTTGTTCCCAGAGGCAGATTGAAATGTCAAGCATGATGTATGATTCAAGAGTAGAAAGTTATGATGAGTTAATCCAAGAAGTTGAAAGTTATGGTATAAGCGTTGATTCTGCTGATATAGAAGAGGACGAAGATTTCCAGTATCTAACACTAGAATCTAGAGACTCAGAGTTACATGATATAACCGTAGCTGGGAACGCCTTAGACGCCATATCTGTGGCTGAGATAAAAGATAAGGACACTTATAAGTTATCAATTCCTAAATGAACGGTTAAACTTTTTCTAATCCTTTTTTCAATGTCTCAAGACCTAAAAGCGCACATTTCATGCGCATAGGAGAAATATCAATACCTAGTTTTTCTATGATCCAATCGCCGTCTAGCTCCTCTAGCTCACTGGTTGTAAGGCTTTTTGCTTCTTCAGTGAGTATTGATGTAGCAGCTGTGCAGATCGCGCATGCATCTGTTTCATGTTTTAAATCCTTTAATTTTTCATTTTCTATATCAGCGTAGATTTTAAGTCTGTCTCCACAGCTAGGATTATCTCCTTTCTCTTCTATGTCTGCCGCTTCTATTTTACCGGAGTTCCGCGGGTTTTTATAGAGGTCGAGTATTTCATCCCTATACATCAAAGACTTCTAACACCTCTTTTACTCCTTCTAGTAGTTTTTCTACATCCTTTTCAGTGTTATAGATGTAAGGCGCAACCCTTACTGTGCCAGACATACCAAGTTCCTCATGTAGCGGCTGTGCGCAATGGTTGCCTGCTCTTACAGCTACACTTTTTTGACTGAGTACCTCTGCAACGTCGTGTGGATGCACGCCACAGACTTCAAAAGACACGAGGATAGACTTTTCAGAAGAAAGTACATTTACGCCTTCAATTTCTCGAAGGCCTTTTTTGATTTTCCCTGTTAAGCGCAGATCATGCGCATGGATTTCTTCCAAACCTAATTTTTTGATATAATCTATAGCAGCAGACAATCCTACTGCCCCTGCAATATTTTGCGTTCCTGCTTCAAACCTGTGAGGAGGATCTGAATACCTTACTCTCTCTTTTTTCACCGATTTTACCATTCCGCCCCCAACCTGATAAGGATTCAAGCCTCTAAGTAAATCTTTCTTCCCATACAAAACTCCTACTCCTGTCGGCCCTAACATTTTGTGACCTGAAAAAGCGATAAAGTCAACATCCAATTCCTTAACATCAATAGACATATGCGGTACTGACTGCGCACAATCCAGTATTACTAATGCACCATTTTCATGCGCAAGCTCTATTATACCTTCTATAGGATTTTTTGCTCCAAAAACGTTGGATATATGAGAAACTGCAACCACTCCCGTATTCTGATCTATTTTTATCTCGGCATCTTCTAGAGAAATCTCCCCATTCTTAGTTTCAATATACTTTAGCTCTTTTCCCTCTTTACCAGCTTCTCTTCTCCAAGCCAACTGCTCACTATGATGCGCCATTTCGCTCAGAACTATACCCCCTTCAAATTCCAGACTTGAGGCCAACAAGTTTTCGGCTTCAGTAGTGTTTCTTACAAATATTACTTCACCAGCTTCTGCGCCGATGAAATCTGCGACTTTTTCTCTTGAGGCCTCATAGATTTTTGTGGCATCATTAGCCAACTTATAGAGGCCCCGACCAGTATTAGCATTATTTTTTCTGTAGAAGTTTGAGACTGAATCTATTACCTGCTCCGGTTTCTGAGTTGTGGCTGCGTTATCTAAATAAGCAAAGTCAGGCCTTTCTCTGAATATAGGGAAGTCCTTTCTAATTTTTTCTGGATCCATAACTGCTATTTACCCAGAAATTTTATGATTTGAACTCTAGTCTTCAAGGCTTTAGAGTATTAAACCTACTATAATTAGTGGCGCCATCCACGTCGAAGGTCCAGAAAGTAATATATACATAAAAATTATTGCTATTTGGTGTGCAGAGAGTATTAGCAGTTTAAAACTCGTCCTTCGTCTTTTTAAACTAGGATATACCGTTAGACTGGAGAGGACGTATGATGCGCCTATACCTAATAGGTAAGCATAATTTTCAAAATCAGGGACGTTCATACACGGCCCTCCTCCACAGACTTCTCTGCCAAATAAATTTAACATTACAAAGCTGGATGCTGCCATAAATAAGAACCCTCCTGCCGGAATAATAACTGCCTCTAAATCCTTCATTGACTTAACAATATTTTGGCCTCTAGACGAATTTAGAAATATAGTTACACTAACGTATGAACCTAAGAATGCGGACATTGGCATAAAGCTTGAAAAGTCTATGCCTACAGCATATCCGATTAAGATTGTAAGTAAAAATGTCGAAATGTATACAGGAATTATCAATACCGTTCCGAAAAGCAGAATATATCCTAAAAGCGAAATTGCGTGTTCTAACCTCTTTCCATCCATAAAAATATGGAAACGGCTTATTTTTTAATTCTTTCTAAGTTTTCTTCCAGAGTTCATCTTAGAAATAGAATTTTTTGAATCTATGGCAATTCAAAAAAAGATGGGTCTCAATAAACATTTTATATGGAGAGTAGAATGGTTTTTCCCAATTATGATGGCGGATCTCTAGCTGATATCCCCGGAACAATATTTTCGCTATTTGATATAGACTCGGAGTTATCAGAACTAAATGAAGATATTATTGATGTTGAGAAAGACTACCAGAATGTTATATTGATTTTAGTGGATGGTCTAGGTACTAGCCAGTTAGAAAATTTTTCTTCAGGAATTTTCGAAGAAATTAGGGATATTGGCGGCTTAGAATCAATTACAAGCGTGTTTCCATCTGCAACACCTGCCACACTAACAAGTATAAATACAGGTAAAACTCCAAAAGAGCATGGTTTGCTTGGATGGGAAATGTATTATGAAGAGATTGACTCTAAACTTTTCACGCTTCCTTTTATCACAGTAGACGGAGAAAGGGCTCAAGAAGCGTTTACCGAAGCTGATTCAAGAATGCTTTTTGAAGGAGAGCCTATTTATCCCAAACTAAAAGATAACGGAATAAATTGTTTCTCAATAATTAAAAGAGAAATTATTGATGGCGAATATACTGAACTGACCGCCTACGGATCAGAAAAAGTATCTTATCACAATACCGCAGATATGGCTTTACAGATTAGGAAAACTTTGGAAGAACGCAAGGGCAGAAAATATATCTATGCTTACACTGCAGACATAGATTCTATAGCTCATATTAGAGGTCCAAAAACAGAAGATGAAGCAAATCAGTTAGAAATGATTTCAAATGCTTTAAAACGCAATCTGGTAGAGAATATAAGCGATGATATAGCTGAGGATACATTAATTCTGATTACTGCAGATCATGGGCAGATTAAACACGGTGAGAAAATAGATTTATTCAGCTTTGATGAAGTAACAGAGTGTATTGAAACCGATATTGATGGAGAGCTTATAACTCCTAGTGGAAACGCTGGAAGATCTGTTTTTCTACATGTAAAAGATGGTAGAGTGAATGATATCTACCGGTTCTTAAATCAAAAATTAGATGCAAAGGTCCTTAAAACAGAAGAAGCTCTGGAAGAAGGGTACTTTGGGCAAGGGGAAAAAGCAGAAGACTTTGACAAACGTGCAGGAGATATAGTAATTATATCTGATAAAGAAAAACTCCACTGGGGAGAAACTAGCGAATTAGAAGACATAGGAGTTCATGGAGGCCTACATGAAGAGGAGATGAGAATACCTTTAATGAAGGCAAAATTATCAGAACTAAAAAAGTAGTGGAAAATTCTTAGTGCTCAATCTTTTTCTGTACTTCTTCTCTAATCTTTTCCTTTAAACCTAGGTTATCAATATTCTCCATGACCGGTTCAAAGTATCCTTTTACAACTAGTCTTTCTGCTGCTTTCTCTGAAAGTCCTCTAGATTCAAGATAATGTCTTTTTTCTTCCTGTATATTTCCTGCTGCTGCAGCGTGTGATGCTTCAACTTCAGGATTTTCAATCATTAGTTTTGGCGATGCATCTGCCTCCGCTTTATCAGATAGAAGAAGTGTTTCTTGATCTTGGAAACTCTTTGTATTCTCAGCAGATTCTTTTACTTTTTGTAATCCTTCATACAGAGATCTTGAAGTATCGTCAACTACTGCTCTGGAGTCCATGTCGCATTTTGTATACTCTCCAATATGGTATGTCTTTAGTGAGATGTCAAAATGTTGATCCTCTATAGGATACCATACTCCAGTTTTTTCTGTTGAGGAGTTATCCCCTTTTAGAACTGTTTCGACACGAGTCTTTGAAAGTTTTCCATTGAATATTCCGTTCAACCAGTTGATGTGAGAGTCTCTGTCTAGAATTGCTTTCCTAACAGAGTACCTTACTTCTGTATCTGAGGATTCGATGGCCCCATACTCCAGATTGGCGTTTTTTCCAACGTAGAATTCATCAATTGAAGTATCCACGTCTGAGGATCCTCGGAACTCTTCCACTAGAGAAAGTTCAGCGCCTTCCTCTAAAACTGCAACTATGTGTGAGTGTAGCCTCCCATCATTTTTGTAGGTAACATTTACTTTTGAACTGCCTGAGGCCTTGACAAAAACTATGGAGTTCATCGATGCGGCGTGTAGCGCTGTCAGCCAATTCTCTTCAAGTTTTACTGCATCCATTAATTTATCGCCAGCTTCTTCTACTGCTTCTTCTCCTGTGAATACTTCTACATCACCATTCTCGCTTATTTCAGGCGTGTAACTTTCTGTTTCTTCTAATTCAACTTTTGGGAATCGTGTCCATGTTCTTCCCGGTGTCCTGATACTTTCAGGACCTTCTAATTCTCTAAATAGTTGTGAGGCTCTTTCCGATATTTTTTGATGCAACATGAAATTAGTATTTCTTAGTTAAATCATAAAAACGCATTACCCTTACCAACCCTTAAGACTTATATTCTCGGAATAGCATATCTCAATGATTCAATGTATTCTTCCGTCCATTCACGAGTCTTTTCGGCATAGTTCTGCATTATTGTTGTTTCTTCATCATGTGCTAACACGTATTGATCTGGGAATTTAGATGATATATCTACTTCATCTTTTTCAAGAATACCGGCTTCAACTAGAGTTTCTAAATCTTCTACTACTTCACTTGCTCTCGGAGATTCTTCAAGGCCTGTCTGAATTTGATAGAAATAGAATCCTTCCTCGGTATATCTTTCTTCGTTTGCTACGAAGTGTCTCGCATAAGTAGGAAAATCAAGGTTTAAATCGTCTTCAAAGGCCATTTCATTGTGTAAGTCCATGCCTATTCAGAAATATTTAGAGTTTAAATACATAGGTTTCGAAACTTATTCGAAATATTTAAGTTTTAGAAAATAATATTTGACTACTGTGGATGAGACTGATTTAAAGATTTTAGAGTTTCTCAGGCAAGATGGTAGAGCTGCGTTCAGCGATATAGCCAATGAAATAGGATTAGCTACATCTACTGTTGCCGGAAGAGTTCAAAAACTAGAAGAAAAAGGCATTATAACTGGTTTTACAACCTCAGTAGATTATGAGAAGATAGGATTTGAACTTACTGCCATGATAGCCATAAAAGCTAAAGCAGAACAGATTGTTGAGACTGCAGACAAAATTAAATCACACACAAGAGTGATTTCCTTCTTTGAAGTTACAGGAGAAACAGACATGATAGTAATAAGCAGATTTCTAGGCCGAAAAGACATGAATGCCTTTCTCAAAGAACTGCAACAAACAAAAGGAATTCAATCAACTGAAACTAACGTTATACTGACTGCTCCTAAGCTAGAAGACAATATGGAGCTGAAGCAACTAATAAAAGAAAACAAAAAAGACTTATCCTAGACTGCCTTCCATTTCCAATTGGATCAGTCTGTTAAGTTCAACAGCATATTCCATTGGCAGTTCTTTAGCGATCGGTTCAATAAACCCTCTTACAATCATTTCCTTGGCTTCTTCCTCTTCAAGACCTCGGCTCATCAAATAATGTATTTCTTCATCACCTATTCTTCCGACTGTTGCTTCATGAGCCATTTCAACATCATCTTCTTTGATTTCAATATATGGTTCAGTATCTGACGTAGCTTCCTTACTGAACATTAAGGCATCGCATTCAATAGAGGTCTTACTGCCATGACTACCCTTAGGTATTCTGATTAGTCCTCTGTAGTTAGTTCGTCCATCTCCTTGACTAATAGATTTAGATTCTATGGTAGACTTAGTATTTGGAGCATTGTGAACGATTTTTGCTCCTGTATCTATATCTTGGCCGTCTCCCGCAAAACCGATCGTAATATGGTTAGCTCGTGCACCTTCTCCATTGAGATGTGAAGAAGGATAGAGCATAGTAACCTTAGATCCCATTGATCCTGAGATCCACTCCATTACTCCATCGCTTTGTACTTTAGCTCGTTTGGTGTTTAAATTGTAGGTGTTCTTGCTCCAGTTTTGAACTGTAGAATACTGTACATGAGCATTATCATTGACAAAAACCTCTACACATCCTGCGTGTAAATTATTTCTTGTATACATAGGCGCTGAACAGCCCTCTATGTAGTGGATTTGGCTATTTTCCTCAGCAATAATTAATGTGTGTTCAAACTGCCCCATTCCTTTTGAGTTCATTCTGAAGTAAGCCTGTACAGGTATCTCGACTTCTACACCTTCCGGCACATATACGAAGCTACCTCCGCTCCATACTGCCCCATGGAGTGCTGCAAACTTGTTATCTTGTGCAGGCACACACTTAGTCATGAAATATTCTTTTACTAGTTCTGGGTGTTCTTGAACTGCTTTGTCCATGTCGCAAAATATTACTCCTTTTTCTTCCCATTCTTCTTTCATGTTCTGGTAGACTACTTGTGACTCAAACTGGGCTCCTACGCCTGACAAGGCCTCTTTTTCTGCTTCAGGTATGCCTAGTTTATCAAATGTCTCTTTGATTTCTTCAGGTACTTCGTTCCAGTCATCGCTCTGTTCAGCGTCAGGCCTTAAGTAATGTGTTATTTCTTCAAAGTCAAGTCCTGATAGGTCTGGACCCCAATTAGGCATCGGTCGTTTTTCGAAGTGTCTAAACGCTTTCAGCCTTCTTTTAAGCATCCATTCTGGTTCGTCTTTATCCTTAGAAATTGCCTTAATCAAATCTTCGGTAAGTCCTTTTCCCGCTTTATACCCTTCGTTCGTGTCTACTCTGTGTTCAAACCTTTCCTGGTTCTTATCAATATTTTCTTTAGTCATGTGTCATAAGTCGAATTTGAATCTTTAAAATGTGGTGCATTTTTCTAACATATAGAACTCAATAAATTCTTGATTTCAAAGAGAAAAAGCAATAAATATCTTAATATCGTAAGAATTGTTAGTAATGGCTAGTTATTCTACATTAGGAGATTATTTTAGCTCAAATCTTTCTTGGAGTGCTGCTGAAGAAATCTTATCCAAATCGGAAGAAAATTTCAGTGATGATACCGGCAAAGATGTTTCTTTAGAGATGCTTTTTTCTGAAGAGGCATATGATGAAAATATGAGGCTTTACGAGCTTACGGTTAATAATCAGTCTCTGCAGATTAGAGTCATGCTAAATACGCAGCACCAAGCTATAGGTTTTGACCCAATAGAAACTTCCTCTGGCAGACATTACACAGCATTCTTGAAGTCCATATCTCAGGCTATGCAGTCTCCTTATAGTTAGGCCACACCTATAGTGGCTCAAAAAAGCTATCTTATTCTGTATCTAAGAATTGCTGCGATTCCTCCAAAGTTTTCGAGTCTACGGCCTTCTTCGTGATCATTCCCAATTATTTCTAGTTCGCTCGACATTTCTTCAGCAGTCTTACCAAATGCATCTACAATATCAGCCAGTTCTACTAAATCCATTTCTTCTCCGCTACTAGACTCCATATTTTCAGGTATTTCAGCTTTACTCTCGAATATATGCTTTTTCTCCCCGGATTTAGACTCAAACTCTGCATAGTATAGTTCTGTCGACTCCGATATCAAGACAGTTTTAACTGCCCCCATATCTAAGGCCTTTTTCACCTGTTCAGGACCATACTCAGATTTACCATTCTCTTTCTTCAGGTTCTCAAAGAACTCTTTAACCAGATTTTTCTCCTTAATAACCTGCGAATCTTCGATAGCGTCTTCAGCTTTCGCAACAAGTTCTTCTAAGGCCTCTTCTCCAGAGTAGTTTGTAGACTCTTTTGCAACTATTTTTTCCTGTATCTCCTGATGTAAGTAATCATCCTCAATCAGCTTATCCTTTGTGAATCCTGGGCCTCCAACAATCACTCCTAAAAGCTTCTCTTCTCTTTTCTTAGGTAGAAAAGCCCGTTTAGCCTTATCCGATATCTCTCTCATGAACGTTTGATACATTTCCTTTCTAAAACGCTCAAATCGCTGTGCTGAATTATGAACCACTAAGTTGTTGGCTATAAAATTTCTTGATTCTACTGAGATATCAATTGTTTTTCGATTCCCAATTTTTTCTATTGATTTTATTTTTGTGGGCAGTAGTTGAGAGTTTTGAATATCTCTAAACTGTTTATTGAGATCTCCCTTTGAGTTCTTGACAAATCTTTCCTCAAATACCTTCTTGCTAATTTCTCTTTTGCCTTGTAGATAGGTATTGGCAGATTTGAAGTCTTCCATTAGATAATCATGATCTTCTAATATATTTCTGACTTCTTTACCGTTTTTAACTATTTGGCGGTTGTTATTTTTGGATTTTTTATTATTGCATATTGCGTCAAGTTCTTTCTGTTTCCTTGGCGCTTTAAGCTTTATAGACTCTGCGAATTTCTCAATGGATTCTTGATCTGAAACACTTACAGTGTACTTAGTATTGCTACTGTAAGGGTTCTTTGAGTTGTTGTAAGTAGTTAATGAAGATATTATTCCTATTCTCAAAAGACTTGATTGGAGTTGATGCATTAATACTTCATTGTTAGTTGAAATACTGATACGTTTCCTGTTTTCTGAACAGGATCCTTCTGCATCATAAAAACCGGTAATAAATCCTTTCAGCACTTCTTCATCGTCTCTCAATATTTTAGCAGGAATTTGAGTAGTTCTAGATTTTTTAATTTCTGGAAAATGCTTTTTGACAAATTTGACTAACGGCTTCCCGAACGCTCGTAGCAGATAGTAGTTTTTATCCTCCCTAAACCTAATTGAGGTATCGCAGCCAAATACTGACTCTAGTTTTTCCTGATATTTTTCAGCAACTTCTCTATCAGATTCATGGAAATTTAATCTTTCTGAGTCAAAACTACCGTCTCCGATAAAGTAACCTAGTATTTCTGCAAGATCTCTATCCATACTTTTCGGCAATTTGTAATTCTTACCAATACAGTACTTTGCTGTGAAGTCCATAAAATCTAAACCTAACTCGTTACAAATATTTCTCAAGAACTCCTGTCCCGCATTTCTCTCACCTAACTCAATTTTAGATATTGATGCTTGCGTTGCATCTATTCTTCTACTGAGCTTCTTCTGAGAGAGACTTTTCTCTTTTCTTCTCTGTTTTAATTTATGCCGCCCGCTATTTGAAATTATAAAGGAGTTATAACAGTCTTGTGACATCAGAAGCTCTTCTTGTTCAGAAGTTTGTATCGACTCAGGAAAGATTAGTTTATCGCCCTCTTCCAAATTCTTTACTGCAACACTTTCTACCCCTCTATCAGTTCTAAACAACTCGTGATCTGCTGAAGCCTTAATAATTTTTTTAGGATGTTTTGTTTCTATTTTATAGAGTTCTTTTTCATTTTCCCATTTATCAATTACCTCTGAATCCTTTATCCTCATTTCCACAAAATCTGCGCTCTTTACACAATCTCCTACCTCAACATCATCTATCCTACGTAATTCACCATTAGACATTTGAACTATAGTATCAGGATCAAGACATTGACCCCCTGCCTTAGTTTTTCCCGGAACATTAGAGGACATTGTCTGAACTGTTTTGACAGAGTTTCCTTGCAAGAATCCTATTGCGGCCTCGTTTTTATCCGCTACTACAAGCCCGTAGACTTTGTCGTCTACAATCATTTGTTTCAAGGGTTCAAGAACAAATTCTTTGTCGCAGCGGTAATGCCGTGACTCGATAGGTTGAGGCGGGATTACTTCCCATACCTGAATATCGGGTCTGCCTTCTCTTTCAGAAACATTTCCTGCAAAAAACGCCACCCCGTTTTCAGGCGTTTGTTGTTCTTCCTTCAGTTTGCGACCTATTTTATCAAGCGCAGCTTGAACATTTTTCCTCGTATGCTTTGATTTAATGTTTTCTGCTTCTGAGGCCTCACTGGTTATGAAGTCCCCCATTTTTGCCATGTCGTAGCCTGCTGGGATATATACTGAAACTAGTTCAGTATTTCTACCTCTGATGTCATCCAGTTTTTTTATCAGTTTTTTTAACTGATACTTCGACATTTCCTGGTGTTTTTGCTGTGTCATAACTCTGCCTTGAATTGAATTCTTTTAACCTACCTTACGACTATTGAAATGCTTTCGCCTTCAACGAAAGTCCCTTCTCCAGTGTAGACCTTTTCATCTATGACCTTAAACATTTCAGGTTTCAAAAGATGACCGGCGACTTCTAAATGTCCTGACTCAAATTGATAATCATTCTGTTCAAGTGCTTCTTCTATCTCAGGCACATTTTCTCCGTATTCAGGTCCGGCTTGACCGTAGTTTAGTTTAATTTCTTTGATTTTAGTCTCTAGTTCAGGAGATTTATCGGAGATTTCTAGTTCTTTGACGTGCATTACTTCTTTAATTGCTTTTTCAAAGCCTTCGATTTTTCCAAATACCTCTACTTCTTCTAGTTCTGTGTTCAAGGCCTTTCTTTCATCTGTCTTGTATTTTCTGATAAGGGAGATTGTTTCCATCGCGTTTTCTCCTTTTTTCAGGTCAGTTTTCACTTTTTGCGGTTTAGGCCAGTTAGACCTATGTACTGAGCTGGATAAGTACATTTCTCTCCAAATTTCCTCAGTAATATGTGGCGTGAACGGCGCGAACATTTGCAAAATCTTTTTGTGAGTCTGTCTCAAGGCCTTTTCTGCACTAGGGTTTTCGTCTTCAAGTCTTTGTTTACAGATTTCTAGGTAGTCATCGCAGAATGTATTCCAGAAGAAACTTCTAAGTGTGTCTCTAGCTTTTGAAAATTCATAAGCCTTGAAGTTTTCTGTAACTTGTTTTACGACTTCATCAGTTTTTGCTACCATCCATTTGTCAACGGACTCCAACTTGACGTCTTTCTCGTCCGCCTTTTTTTCTGTCAAACTATCGACGAGTTTAGAGGCGTTCCATAGTTTACGTAAAAGTTTTTCTCCGCCTATAAGGTCTTTTTCTTTTAACGCAAGGTCATCGCCGACCTTAGCGCCTGCACACCAGTAACGGGCTGCGTCAACTGGGTACTCATCAATAACTTCCTTAGGCGATGTGACGTTGCCCCGAGATTTACTCATTTTCTCTCTGTTCTCGTCGAGTACGTGACCGTGGATCATAACGTCTTTGAACGGTACTTCGCCGGTATGTTCGTAACATTTGACTAATGTGTGGAACAACCAGAAAGAAATAATATCGTGGCCTTGATACCTTAAGTTCATTGGGTAAAGTTCAGGCCTCTTGATTTCTTTTCCGTTCCAGTCGGCATTGATAAGTGGAGTCAAGCTGCTTGTTGCCCATGTATCAAATACATCAGTTTCTGGTTCGTAGTCTTCTGGATTATCGACTGGAGGTTCGTCCTCCATAGGATCAACTGGTAAATCCTCTTTATTCGCAAAGACAGGTTCACCTGTTTCTTTATGGTACCAAACTGGGAAAGGAATTCCAGAATCTCTCTGTCTTGATATGCACCAGTCCCATTCAAGACCTTCGATCCAGTTTTTGTAACGTGTAAACATTTTCTCAGGGTACCAGTTCATATCTTTCCCTGCATCTAGGTAAATTTCCTTCTTGTCAAGGACTTTAATATACCACTGTTCTGCTACCATAAACTCAATTTCGTGGTCACAACGTTCGTGTACTTTTACAGTATGTGTTATTCCTCGCCTGTCAAGCAACTTGTTTTCGATTTCTAGATCTTCTACTATTTTTTCACGTGCCTCATGCGTTGTTAGGCCTTCATATTCTCCAGCCTCATCTGTCATTGTACCATCTCTATCGATCGCAAGTTTCAGGTCTAGATCATGAGCCTGATACCATTCAATATCATTCTGGTCTCCGAACGTACAGCACATTACTATTCCTGTACCTGTTTCCATGTCTACGCGTTCATCTTCAAGAATCGGTACTTCCTGTCCAAAGAGAGGTACGACTGCTTTTTCTCCTACTAGATTTTCATTGGCCTCATCTTCAGGATGTACAAATATTGCGACACATGCAGGGATTAGTTCAGGCCTTGTTGTAGCAATAGTAATAGTTCCATTCCCTGAAGCTAAATCGAACTCTATATCATTGAAATGCGAGTTTTTCTCCATGTCCTCAGTTTCTACCTGTGAAATGGCCGTCTCACAGTCCGGACACCAAATTGCAGGAGCTTTTTCACGGTATTCTCTTCCCTTTTCATAAAGTTCTAGGAAAGATAGCTGAGAAATCCTCTGTACTTCCGGTTGGATGGTCTTGTAAGTATTATTCCAGTCCATAGAAAACGCGAATTCCTTCATTATTTCCTCGAACTCTGCTTCATACTTTTCACAGACTTCTCTAACCATTTTCTGGAACTCAAATCGTTCATAGTCCTGATGTCTTACATCTAATTCTCTTTCAGTAAGCCTTTCAGAAGCAATACCATTATTATCATAACCAAACGGGTAGAAAACATCTTGATCTCTCATTCTCTCAAACCGGGCTTTGAAATCTGCTAACGTGTTCCCATAAGTGTGGCCGAAGTGAAGACTTCCCGACACCGTTGGAGGCGGAGTGTCTATTGAAAATACTTGGTCACCTCTTTCTCTGTATTCATATACTCCTTTTTGCTGCCATTTTTCAGTCCACTTGGATTCAACTTGGTCTGGATTGTAATTTCCTTCCATTAAATTATACTCCTCCGGTTTAGATCAACTAGAAAGTTCAACGGTTTTAAAACCGTTTCAAAGTAGTGAAACGGCTGCCGATACAAAATATTCACCCTTAATTGAATAGACGCCGTTCATATAAACACAGTAGAGGCCTAGCCTTTAATGTATTTCCTACTAGTTCAATTATTCTCTCTAAGTTTTCTAGAAGTCCCCTAAGCTTCTGTTACCTGGGAAAGTCATTCCGTCTTCTGCAAATACAACTTTTTGATCAATTTCATCTTGTAGCAATGTTTTCTGTTTTTCTAGATCAGATTCTAGGAATTTGTACCCCAGGTGAGTGATTATAACGGTTGAGGCCTCTGAATTTCCGAGTATTTTAGGCACGTCACTTAAATCTGTATGGCCTTTGTAAGGTTCTTTCCACGGTCTTGAGCAATAGATCACGATAACGTCGCAGTCGTCGTAGAACCCTACTAATTCTTCACCATACTGTGTGTCTGTCCAGAATCCCCATTTTTTCTCGCCATTAGATACTTTGAAACCTACGCACTTAGGATCTGTATGGAACATCTCTTGAGTTTCAATTTCTAGGCCTTGGAACTTTGTTTTTCCATCGTTTTCCAGCTGAACTATTTTGTTACACATGTTTTGATGGTAGTTTGTTATAGTCTGCTCAGTATCGCTGAATCCTTTCAGTACTGATTCTGGAGCCATCAGCTGACAGTAGTTTTTTTCGCATTGCGTTATTACTTCTAGCAAGGCTTCTGCATCGTTGTAATGGTCTAGGTGAGAGTGCGAAACAATTATGCCTTCAAGTTTTTCTCTAGGATAACTTGAATTTGCATTGAGGCCTATAAGAGCGCCAGGTCCCGGGTCAATGTGTAGTGCAGTTTCATTTGTTTCTAATATCATGCCGCCAGTTTTTCTTTTCTGTGTTCCTGTGACAAATCGGCCTCCTCCAGTTCCTAAAAAGTGCAGCTTCATTGTTTATACAGAGGATAGTTAGGCCTAAAAATATAGCTTTTCTACTCTATGTACATGGAAATCGAAAATCTGGCTTCTGAAGCAGAAGATTTTACTGGTAATGTGTGGAAGATGGAAAAAGGTGAGGTTTGTCTCGTTGATGCAGGTACAGGAGATACTTGGGACGTTGTTAAAAATTTAGATTCACTTGAAAAAGTGGTTATAACGCATAGTCACTATGATCATATTGATAATCTCTCTAAAATAATAGAGAAGTTTTCTCCTGATGTGTATGCATATGAGCCTTCTAATTTGGATGTAGATGCGGAAAAACTTAGGGATGGAGACGAAATCAAAATTTTAGGTTTAGAGTTTAAAGTTTTTCATACGCCAGGTCACAAAAATGACTCTATATGTATCTATAACAAGAGAAACGGCATTCTTTTCACAGGAGACTTAATATTTCCTGAGGCCGGATTTGGGAGAACTGATCTAGCAGAAGGGAGTCGAGATATGCTTATTGCTTCAATTAAGAAGTTATTGGCTCTAGAGGTAGAGGAATTTTATCCTGGTCATGGGGATGTAGTAGAGGAAAATGCATCAGAATGGATTGAGAAATCTCTAGAGGAAGCAGAAAAACATCAATCAAAGTATTGAATTTTAGGCGGTAACTCTGGTTAGTTGGCTGTTTTTTTGAGTATGAGAATTATTCCGCCG
>LFCJ01001632.1_pt1 | contig 15782 bp, 16 predicted proteins | sample 643141 | NCBI WGS metagenome assembly LFCJ01 (sample SAMN03766243, study PRJNA286221) | soda lake metagenome | biome: soda lake; feature: Kulunda steppe; material: water; isolation source: sample B1-Br-g2 brine of Lake Bitter-1 | place: Russia: Kulunda steppe | collected 2010-07 | reverse complement strand
CGATACCTATTGTTCCTCTCTGGAGTGCTCTCCCTATATTATCGACAACAAGAAGAGAAGGAAACACTCTTGCAATATTGAAAGGAGCGAGTAAGAGGGTGGCCATTGCCGATACAATCAAGGCTAATCCAGCCAAAAAGCTGATTAACAGTACCGGGGTGGCAAAGGAAACGCTATTATGGATGTCGCGGGACATCGTCTAGATTCTCTGTAATGATTTAACTCTCGTACAATATAATAAAGATGATGTTCATACACACTTTCAAGTGAAGTGCTAATTAGACTCATCCGAACTTTCTAGTTTCCACCTCAGCTTGTATTTGTCCGACAAGTGACCAATTTGCTCGTTGTGCGTTATAAAAGTGTCTGAAACTTTTAAGACAATATCTGACACTCAGCCAACTCCCCATCCATGAGTTGTGGAAGCAGCCAACGCGTATCTTCAGCATGTGAAACCATTATTTGATCAGATTTCGGTCGACGTAGTCGAGTTGACTGCTCAATCTTAACCAAGTAAGGGCAGTCAGACACCTCTAGTTATCGATGAGAAACACAGCGTCAGTAAAATCGAGTTTTTTGGTCAACCTATGCAAGAACGCGCAGTTGGATCAGTGCCTCGCCGTACGAATGCTTCGATATCAAGATTGATTCGAGAATCCTGATCGACTACGTCGTCATCGATCAATGGTGGGGAACCTGGTTCGTTTATGCTCCGCATCTCCGCGTCTCCGACCTCCCATTCCTGTCGTCAGGACTGATAAATTTTGGTGTGCCCGGTATCGTTAAGATCGTTTCCGCCGGCGCTCTCGTCGCTTGATCCGAACCGCGGAGGTGCCGCCAACCCCTGCCTGGCTTCGTGGAGATCAGGGAATGAACTTTCGCGCACCATCCCGTCCGCAGGACGGAGCATTTTCAGGAACATTACGTAATCGGCCTCAGGGAACCCTTCAGGGGCACGGTTGGACACGCACTCGGCACACTGCTGGAGTCGGGCGTCCATCGGATTAGGACAGGATCCGCAGTGTTGTAACAGGAGCCGCGAGTTTGCCCCGAGTTCGTACTGGACGGTGCCGAACACGTCTGTCCATGGTGTGTCGAACAGGTCGGAGATCGGAGTTCCGGCTGGTTCAACCGCGTAGTCGACACTGTCTGGTCGAGAGGTGGGTTCGACACTACTCGACCGTTGGCTCAGGTTCTCCGCTCGGGTTGTCTTCCACATGAAGACGAACTCCGTGTCACTGGAGAGTTTGCTGGTAATGCAGTCGTAGCAGGTTGGAGATAACGGCGTCGCCGGTAGCGGACAGTCGTGAGCACGGATATGGAGAATTTCCGTCTCATCGTCAAGGATCGCCCAGCTTGGCTTACCGTCAAGCGCCGAACTCCAGTGGTAGGTAGTTGGCTCCGAAAACGGATTCAACCGCGTTGAGAATGAACTGGCATCAGTCCCATCAAATAACCGACCCGTAGAGATGTCGGTAATAGATGTTGATGACGGAACAATTGGGAAGTGATTGACAAGGTGTACCTCACTCATCTTTTCCTTTGCATATTACCGGAAGTCGTCTTAGAACTAACGCAGCAAACGGCAATCAGACGAGACGATTGCAACGAACTGCTGATGGATGAATTAGGTGATGATAGAGTCTTCAATAACCGTGCCGCCGACCTCTTGATCGAAGTACCCGCGAGCAGCTAGTTCCTCAGCCGTCGCCCTATTGGCCCGCTCTCGGACGACAGTCTCGAGTATCTTGCCTACAATCTCCGCGGAGGGGTGTTTTTCATTTGGTAGTCTTGTCGGATGCTCTCGAATGGCAAGCTTGAGGTAGTCGTACAGCGCCGGTTCGACTCGTTCAAAGTCGACCGAGGCTGCACTTGCCAGCGCGGACGCAGCGGCGCGCGCGTCCAACTCCATCTCTGCCTTTTCAACGCGTCCTACAAGCGCATCGATAGCTGGCTCCACCGCTATTGGCTCTATATCGCCGATTGTCGCGAGCGCGCAAACAACAGTCTCAGGAAGGTCCTCGTCGCCAGACGTTGCATCAAGGATGTCCGGCAATAGAGCTCCGACCAGTAACGGGTACTTGCTGCCTATTGTGTCCCAATCAACGGAGTCATCCAGAAGGTTAGGTGGCTGATCCTCCGCAAAAATAACTGGAAGTTCCGTGGGATGTACCATTACCTCGGATGTGACAATTCCCTGATCGAGCCATTCCCTCCGGTCCAGTCCGGCGGCGACTCGTTCGACTTCGGATTGCGCCTTTGACGCAGCGAGTTCCGGGTCACGTTGAGCCATACCGAGCACCGAGACGAGACTTCCGGACTGACCGGTGAAATATAGTTCGAATGCCAACTCTGTGACCACGCGTCTCGCCGTCTCATCGGTCGTTGCCAACAGGACAAGCAACGGCGTCCACGCCTCGGCTAGATCTGGTTGCTCCGACACGGCGTTCGCAATCTCCGGGACGAAGTCGGCAGTTCGGTGGGGTGCCAACAGCGCCGAGATGTGAAATGCTCGGCGAAGTGCCCCACTGGGGGCCGTCCTGTCTAGGAGGCCCCCCAGCCGGTCAACGCATGACGGGTCCTCACCGCTCAGGTATCCTAGTATGAGGACGGCTTCATCAAATCCGGAGTTCGTCGATTGGTCTTCAACATCGTTTCCACATGTCATACAAAACTGGATATCTAGCTCGATCATTTCTCCGCAGTCTTCACAAAGGATCTCGTCGGCAGCGTTAACCGTGTCAACCAACTCGTCGACATGGTTCCGAAATTCGATAAGATCATATGGACGGTGAAGCGCCGCTGCGCGAAGTTGGATCAGTTCCGCTAGTGGAGGAATGTTAGCAGAAACGACGGCATCAAGTTGCTGTTCAAGATCGATGGACCCGACAGAGTCGCCCGTGATGACCGCGATCAACGATGAGTCTCGAAGCTCCTTGACATCAGCCGGCTGGAATTGGCCGTCCTCACATGCTGGGACTTTTTGACCAACTGCCAGTTTCCCGCAGCCGTCACACCTTTGCGTTGCGATATCAACCTCGGTTCCCGGTTCGCTATATCGTGGCGAGTCTGGGTGAGGGTGTCCGTTAGGACAGACGGTTCCTCGTTTGGCAATGTCGAACTTAATACCACAGACGGGACAGTCACCTTGCATGTGATTAACATTCTACAAGTGCGTTATAAGAATACGGGTTGAGCATGAGAAGAGTACCAAGAGATAGAAACCACCAGCATTCCCAGCTTGTGATCGGGAGATTACGCTGAAAATTCGGCATGAACTTGTTGAGCATACTTTAATCCCAGAGTATAAATGGCCGAATAATGTAGTCGCCCGTCCAGAAAGTCTGTGCCAGGTAAATGACTATTGCCCCGAAAGATGCTTTGGAAAACGTTCTCCCGGGAAATCGCATGTCACCAGGTCGAAAAGCTATCTCGGGCACCGTGACCGTTGGAGATTGATTCAATTAAGATGGTCAGTCGCTAGGGCATTAATCCGCAACGTGATGTGTTCCAGGCATAGATAATCCTGCTCGCCGATATTGGGTGGAACAGTATCAAAATTGCTGACAAAATCACCTGTCGACCAAAAATTGTTCGGTATGGACGTGACCGTTCCCGCGAAGTCTGATCTCCGATTTATTCCGGTCACGACTGCCTCTATCGAATCTCCCCCAGAAATGTAACCTATTACCTCGGTTTTCACCCCCGTAAGGTGGATGTCCTCACCGACGAACCCCAGTTCCTGTCGCTGATTTACGCTTTCAATCAGAATATAAATCATCACTTAATTTGATTGTATCCTGACCAAATATTTTGTAAACAAATAAAAAACACTCTGAGGTCTGGCCGACGACACTTAGCCATTAGTCGTCGTAGCCAGCGACCGAGTTAACAGAAATTCTGGGTTACGTAGACGTGTATCCGGGGGCCACGACGGATTGCTGCCACACCGATCCCCTGTCGACGCCACGCCGGACGAAGGAGGTTGCGACGGTGACCGGGGGAGTCAAGCCATCCACTGATGGCCTCCTGGCTGATCTGGGGCGGCGTGTACTCCCACGAGATGCCGCCCTTCCCAAGCCGAGCGTCGAAGCCGACAGTATAAAGATTCTCTCCACCGCCGATTTGCGTTTGGCCGTCTATCGGAAGGGAACAATCGTAGCCAGCAGCTTCGTACCGGTCGCTGAGTGAACTTCCCTCAGGGGAGACGTGGCTGAAGAACTCCTCCTCAGCCATGCGACGGCTGTAGTTTCGGGCGATCAACCGGAGGTCCTCGTCGAATGATACGGTGCCGAGATCATGGTGCTCCCGAACTTGGTTGACGTGCGTGTGGACCAGGTTCTCGACCGTTGGACAGTCAGGGAGTTCTATCCGGGACATCGAACGTCTATCACTCACTGTCTGTTCAAGTTATATATTTGGCCACGACATGTATGCCGAGACGTGGCTACAGCGACGATCCACAGTTCGGACAAAATTGGGGGTCCGAGTACGCGGTCACTTCAGTTCCGCAATGGTGACAGAACGACGGTCCATCGTCCTCATCGTAGAATTCAGTCCCACTCCCGATATCTCCGTCGTATATCTCAGTTACATTGTCCTGCTCGTAGCCATTGTTCCCGCTATCGTGGAATTTTTTGTTCCGCTACTGGAGAGTTTGCGGACCGTCCCAGTCAGATCATCTGACGTAGACGAGTTATGATCCCGGACAAGGTCTTTCACACGAGGTCCTTTCGGTTTTTGCTCGATTGTGAATTTAACCTCCTGACCTTCTTTAAGATCAGGACCCTCGAGATCTTCCATATGGAAGAACACATCTTCTTCAACCGCATCTGTCACGATGAAGCCGTATTTCCCGACGTCGTTAAAGAAATCTACTTTGCCACGTGGCATACATTCTCGAGCCACTGGAGATATTAAAAAACTTCCGCTGGTGCGGGTCAAAGAGCGAGCAAGAGGGCGTTCATTCACCCGAGAACCAGATCATTGTCCAAAGGCTTCCATCAATACAGGGGAAAATTATTTGTTCGAGAGTTACACAAGTTTGACTACGATGCCAATTGATATGTCGGCGGCAATCAGTCGGCCGTACCTGAACGCCGGTGAACCCGGAGAGGTCACTCATGGGCAGGTCACTATCGACCCCGGTATGGTGAAGGCGGACGTCAACCGCCACGTCGCGCTCTGTGTGGATACCAGCGGCTCAATGGAGGGGGAACGGATCGAGATGGCGAAAGAGGGCGCAATTTACGCGACCGGGACTCTCGATGACGACGACTACCTCAGCCTCGTGACGTTCGACGGCGACTCTCGGATTCTGCTTGGCCCAGTTCGGTGGGGCGACATCGATCGTGACAGTGCTCACGACGAAATCCGTCAGATGGAAGCAAAGGGGTTGACAAATATCGAGTCCGGCCTCCGAAACGCGCGCCGGAGCCTCAATCAGATTCCCGACGACCCGGATGCCGTGCGTCGTATTGTGCTGCTTTCCGACGGTGAGGACAACGACAAGAGCGGCTACGATTTTGAGCCGATCGTTGAGGAGTTGATCGACGGCCGCACCTCGATCATGGCTGCAGGGATCGGCGATTACGACGAGGAGACGATTAAGACGATCGGGACTGGCGAGGGGAACAAGTGGGAACACCTTACTGACGTCCAAGAAATCCGAGCGTTCCTGAGTGGCGAAGTATCTCTCGCAGGGACAGTACTCGAGACGAAGCCAGAACTCAGATTCGAGACGGCCAATGGCGCAGAGCTCAGCGAGGTATACCGGTGCGTACCGCAGGTGCAAGAGGCGGACATTGACTGGGATGGACGCACGGCAGTGGTTACCCTACCGGATCTGAAAGAGGAGGAGACGCAGCTTGTCGTCTTTGAATTGGTCGCTCCGAAGGGAGAAGACGGGACCACGCGAGAGCTCGCAGACATCTCCTTCAAGGCGTCCGACACCCAGCATGCGAATCTTTCCGTCGAGTACACGACCGATCGGGAGCTGTTGGGACAAATGGATAAGGAGCCGATGGTCAACCACAATGCCGCCGGTATTATTGACGAAAATACTAACACCGACGACCCGGACCTCGCTGCGATGGAGACGGCCACGGACAATCTAGCGACCGTCGCGGGTGAGGACACTGCCATCGTCTCCCAACTCCGCGAGCAGAAAACCCGGATGGAAGAGGGCGACAGGCAGAGCGCCGCCTTCGAGACGTCACAGATGATGACCGAAAAAATGAACGACAACCAAGGTATGCAGGAATGACTGCCCGGCAGATCCGAAAAGCAGCGTCTTCGAGAGATCCGATCTGACAACCATGTCTTTCGCTCCACAACAGGGCGCGAAGATCGTCAGTCGGTACCGACTGGAACAACACCTCGACAGTGGCGGGTTCGGCGACGCGTGGCTCGCGCAAGATACTCATAGTGGCCGGAAGGTCGTCGCGAAGGTTTCTCACACTAACAACTACGACATTCCAGTCATTGAGAAACAATTCGAGCGAGAGTGGGACGTTCTGGAGCACATCTCGAACGCCGGCGATCATTCAAACGTCATGAGCCTGATCGATACGGGCACGCAGGGCGCTCACTGGTACACCATCGTCGAGTTCATTGACGGGACAGAAGTTCACCACTACGTTCGAGACAATGGGTCGATCACGGACTCGGACCAACTCCGCGAAATCGGGATGGACGTCTGTGACGCCATGGCGTTCCTCCACGAGAACGAGTTGGTGTACCGCGATCTCAAGCCGGACAACGTGATGTTCGAGGCTGGACTCAGTCCGACTCTCATCGATTTCAACACGGCTCGGAAGATGCAGCCCGGCCAGGATATGCCGACTCAGTTCCGAGGTCCATTTAAGGCACCGGAGATTTCGGGTGGGCAAGGCGATGCGGGGCCATGGACGGACGTCTACTCCATTGGGAAGTTCATTTTCTACCTGATGACCGCCAACGTTGAGCGGGGAGATGACGTGAATCCGCTGGATTTCGGCATCCAGGTTGACCCGTACCTCGCCAAAATCGTCGAGCGGGCCACCAGTGAGAACCCTGGGACCCGCTACCGCAACGCGACTGTTCTGAAGCGTGCCCTACGGGAACGGGAGCCGACCCCACCAGAGCAGGCAGAACTGCGCTGGTTGCAAGATAACCGGACCTTCTCGGTCCATCCCGGCGACACGATCGGTCGTGATGGCGGTGAGGCAGCAATAATGATCGAGGACCCAACAGGACACGTTTCGGCTGTTCACGCTAAATTCGACAAACGCGGGAACGATCAGTGGGTCGTTGAAGATATGAGCCTAAACGGAACGTGGATCGCAAAGAAAGATGATTCCGACTTCAAGCACAGAGCTCTGAGCGATGAAGGCAAACGTCGACTGAAGCAAGCGGACAAAGCTCCAAAAAACGTTGACAACTTCCCTAAGTCTATTGTGGTTGGCGAGGGCGATATTATCGCCCTCGTCCACCCCGACCACGAAATATGGCTTAAGGTAACCCTCAACAACTAAATTACAAAAAATAGACACATGGAATACGAAATCTTTGAAGACATCGGGAAACTCAAACGCGAGAAACAAGGAGGTATCAACGAGGACAGTGTGGGCGTTAACGTTGTGGAACAGTCCCATCGTGACGCCGAGCGAGCAGTCGGCGTGTTCGTCGTCGCGGACGGAGCCGGCGGCTACGCGGGCGGCGAAGTCGCGAGCTATATTGCGACTACCGTCATCCTCGACGAATTGAGCGACACTATCTACCAGTACGTCAAGGGAACCTCAGACCAATTCGACGTCAAACTAACGAAGGAACGGCAGTCCGACCCACCGGAACATCAAGCGATCTTCGGAGCGATTCAGAATGCGATCAATGAGGCGCACCGTGAAATTCTTCGGTACGCTCGGGAGGCCGAATCAGAGGGGCTCACGACGGCAACAGTCGGTGTTCGCTTTGGCTCGAAACTGTACTACGGCTGGGTTGGCGATAGCCCGGCCTATTTGATAAATCGGAAGAAGGGGACGATCGAACTCATAACGCAAGAGCATTCGAAGTCAGAACTGGATCGCCAAGAGGGGAAGGTCGACGACATTGAGGCTAAGGTCCATCTGGAAGGGCACATGATCGCCCGCGCCCTTGGCGGGGGTCAGTTCGAAAAGGCGGAGGATGCTTCTGTCAAGGTCGACACGGATGTCCGTGACCTCTACGCCGACGACGTCGTCCTCATTACTAGCGACGGTCTCGTTGACGCGGCCAACACCGCTGAGCGGATTAAGCGACTCAACTCGGCGTACCAGAACGCCGACGACAAGGAGGCGGTGGCTGAACAAATCCGCGAGGAGGTCGTCACGGACCAGGATATCCGAGAGATAATTCTCAATGCCGACGACCTTTCGACAGCCGCGCAGAATCTGATTGATCACGCCAACGAGAGCGGGGGGAAGGACAATATTTCCGGAATACTCACAGAGGATCCCTCGCACCCGGCGACACCCTCCGGCACGCTTTACCGCGGGATTGACGACGGGGAAATCGAGGAACTCGAGACCCAGATCGAGGTGGAGGAATCCTCCACGGACGAGGACACGGCCGCCACTGCGGTAGATGAGACCGAGTCGTCAGTTAATGAGGACGAAAAGTCGTCATCAGATGACGAGCTATCAAACACGGAGGACACCCCCGAACCATCAGATGAGGTAACAGAGGACGACTCGACAGCTGGAAGTACTCCACGGGGGGTGATCGGCGGGGCGGCCAAATACTTTCCTGGCGAAAATTCGGAGGCTGTTGTGACGCCTGGGACGACCGTCGGGCGTCACGACACGAAGCCTGGAGCGTCAGTGAAACTCGTCGACGAATTCGAGATGATCAGCCCAGTTCACGTCGAGTTTGACTACACGGAAGACCGGGGCTGGATCGTCCGAGACCGAAGTCTGCGTGGAACCTTGGTGAAACGGGGGGACGATTGGCAGGAAATCCGATCGCAGCAGGGGCAGAACCAGCTTAGGGTAAGTAAGGATGCATCGATTGGGGGAGTTACGGACACCTTTGAACTTCAAGATGGTGATGAGATCGCACTTGTCAATGAGAAAATCGTTAGGATGACTTTTGAGACTGATCATTAGGCTGCAATCACGGTCGCGGTCACCACGTCGGCAAATCCGATTTCATCACCATCCTCAATGGAGAGGCGGTCCTTGACTGGGACTTCCTCGTTGTTTACTGTTGTTCCGTGGGTTGAATCGAGGTCGACGACGTACGTTGTCCCGCCTTCCCGAATAAACTTACAGTGCTCTCTGCTCACGTGCCGGGCAGCATACTCAGTAAATTCGGTGGTAATCAGGTGGTTGCGAATTTTTTTGCCCACCGATTCGTCGTGCGGAAGTTTGAGAACCTCATCTCCTATTCTGAGAATTACCACGTCTGGGTCGAACGGAACGCCACAGTCCGGACAAAAGTCGGCATCCGCGCCGGCCTCTGCGCCACAATTCGGACAGCACTTGTTCGCTGTATCACCGTCTGGCTCCTCCTCATTGGGGTCGTAGAAGTTGGTTTCCATGTCGTCATCTTGATCGGGTTCGGTTTCGTTAACATCACCGCAGGGCCCTGTATCTTTGATACCAGTCATATCACTATTTTTTGTTGGTTGTATATTCGGTTTTGATCTTGTTTTAGACGTGGTTGTCGAGTCCCCTATGACATCGTCGTTCGTGCTCCCAGTGCCAGCATCGCTCCTACCTGTTCCCAGCGCGTTAAAATTCGAGGAGTTGTCTGCGTTTGAGCTGATACCTGGTCCCTCAGCTCTGCTGAACCGTCCGGTCGTGTTACTTCCTGTGTTGTCCGGACTACTGTCGGACCCAGAAGATGCCAGCGAACCGCCGTCTTGCGGCCCACTTCCACTGGACGAGTCAGGCATCCATTCGTCCCATTTCTTGCTGACGGTGTAGCCGAAAGCCAGCAAGGCAACTAGGACGACCAGTATTAGCAGCTCGTTAACCATGACTGATATGTTCTTGATCAATGTGAATAAAGCTACCTCTCGGCTAACCGTATTATTCAACTCCGCGATTTCGGAGTGATTTCTTATTTCATGCGGAATGATAAAAATCCCTTCGGGTGGAGAAACGAGGGGGTCGTGACCTGTGGAACCGAGAACAAATCTAATTATATCTCCTGTTCTAATTTTTGGGGAATTTTTATTTTGTCTGAGTGTATTTCTGTGTATGATGGTTGAGTGCCCAGTCTGCAACGACGAGTTCGACATTGCGAAACGAGGACCAGTCTGTCCGAACGGTCACCCTCATCCCGACGCCGAAAACGGTGACAACGGGGGCAAAAGTGGAGACTCCCCTGAGTTTGCCTGTGATGCATGTGGCTCCACAGAAGCCAAACCAGGTGACGTTTTTTGTCCTGACTGTGGTGAGGACCTAGAGCCGAAGCCGGAACCGGATGACGCCTGTCCAAGCTGCGGGGAAGAGGTCGATGCTGACGCCAAATTCTGTTCGAGTTGTGGTACTCTCCTCGACGAAGACCAGGAAGACGATTCGGAACTGGACCACGTCGTGCTGGAAAGCGACGGCGGTGAGGTAACGGCCGAGAACAGCGAGACAGTTGGCGGCGCACTTCGGAACGCTGCCGTCAATGGTGGAGCTTCCAAGGACGACGCCCGGAAGATCCACCGTGAACACGTCAAGTTTGAAATCGACAACGGCGTCACGATGGAGGTCCTCGGCGTCAACCCAACGATCCACGAGGGCGAAGAGCTCAAGCAGGGCGACCGTGTCGAGGTAGAAGAGGGGGACACTGTCGAGTTCTCTCGGACCCTCGAGACAACGGTCAAATTCGAATAACCAACACGGGTTGAACACTTCCTGTCCGCCCAAGTAACTGTCTGACCCCCTCGGAACTGACCGCTGTTTCTATGCCTCAGAATTTAAATGGGTGTATCGAAATCCGATTTCAACCATCTGCTGGCGTCGCTGACATCGTTGTCCCCACCCCACATCGCGTGCTGTATTTACCGAGTTCCGCTTCGCATTCAGGTATTTTCAACGCCCGACGGACTGCCCCGCAGATTGTTCCACTGGTCTCACGGTTTTGTCAATGCTTCATATCGACTCAAAAGCAAACTATGATTTCCAAAGGGTTAGGTCACCGTCAGCGTATGGGGCTCTGGAATTGTTTTTGAAATGATCAACGTTACCCCCATTCAGAGGTACCGTGCATTGAGTTTATTCACTTAACAAGTCCTCGCCTCTTGCCTTCTGATACAGAAGTCTTGCAGGCACGACTCACACCAGACGAGCCAATCCGTTCGTACGCCGATAGCCAGTCAGAGCCATTAGTTTGATGCATCGTGAAATATCCTCAATCTCTCTGTGTATTAACGGATCGCCGAACACGATGGTCTGATCATCGATGGTATACATGCCTACTCTTGAGTCAATACTAATTTTATTGGCAAATTATAATATTCTTCGGTTGATAGTGTATCTCATGACTTTGGACGACTTTGGTGCGTACGAACTCCCACCCATCTACGTCAGCGATCCTGGATTCGACGACATGGGCGAATTCTTGGACCAACTCGGCATCAGCTACCGCGGGATCGAGCAGGCGGATCTGGGTTCGATGGAGGATGGGGTAGTGATGATCAACTGCGACGCTAAGTGGCAGAACGGTGCGATTGGAGTCCTTGGCAAGGCAGTCGACGCGACAACTGACGCCTCCTCGTTCGAGAGCTTAATCAAGGGAGCTACCGGCGGTAACTCTGTTACCAATTCACTCGATGCATTCATCAAGCGAGGAGGGGCAGCGATAGTGTCCGACTATGCAGGCGAACTGCTAACTGAGTTCACTGCGGCGTCTTTCGACACGTCTACAAACAGCAAGTCCGTGACTGCGAGCGTCGAGGACTCTGAGCTCGCCGACCTGCTGGGAGAGAACGAGGTCGGGATTGAGTTTGACCTAGGCGGCTGGTACAAACCGCGGGTAGCCCCAAGAGGGAATGCTCCCCTCCTCCGAGATGCCTTAACTGGCGACCTCCTCGCCTACAAGTTTTCCCACGGGAAAGGCGATATCGTCTACACGGCGTTTCACAACCATGCCCAAGCGACCGAGGTGGAGGAGGCATTGCTGACACTCCTCTTGATGATTCCCATCGCAGAAACGACCGGTAATGACCTCAAGGACACCTACACGACGATCACCGGCGAAAACATCCAGTCAGGCAATACCGTTCTCCAAGATACCGCCAAGTCGTCAACGTCGACAACCACTACGACGGAATCCAGTGCTGAATTGGCGAGCTTAATAATCGAACTCGATATCTTCAATGGCGGAACCATCTCTGAGGGCTTTTCGGTTGGCGACTCGGTCCAGTTCGGTCGGGACGACTTCGCTGGCCACATCCCCGACGAGCAACGGCAGTATATCTCGGGGACGCACTTCGAGGTCAGTTACCGGGATGATGGGACTATCGAGATTCGCGACACGAATAGTTCGAACGGGACGCAATTGAACGGACGAGATATCTCAGACAGCAAGCCTCGCGAGCTGTCGGATGGCGCGGAAATAGACCTCGCGGACGGCTCCGCCAGCGTGGTTGTCTGGGTGTCGTAGCCCTAACCGTCGGTGCCCCCTCTACTCTATGGAAAGTCACTTTCTGAGGGTTCGAATCGTGACGTTGGCATAGCCGAGTTTCTCGCCACAACCTCGACAATACGAGTCGCCTGCCTCAGCCCTCGCACCGCACGAGGGACAGAGTTCGGGAAGCCGCTCACCACAATCCCGACAGTGCTTGTCGTCAATCTTCGCTGTGACGCCACACGTGGCGCAGCTCGGTCGCTCACTCATTTCTCCGTGATCACCATGGCGATAATCGCCACAGTCGAGGTTCGTACACCAGCCGTCCGCGTACGTCGAGTCAAATCTCTCGGAACATTCTGGACATCTGACCGACGGTTCGCTTGTCATAAATATACCTTCGGATGTGGGTGTTCGGTCGGCTCGGCCATAAAGTAGACCGTCGCGGTCATATATAAACTGCATCACGAACTTCTTCACTCCCAATTCGTTCCGGGACCGTCCCGGGGCCGGTAGTTGTGTTGAAAACGCATGAACAACAGGTGTAGGGCAACCAGTGCTGGCGCGATCGATTCTCAGCGGACTTCCCATAGGTTGTACTGCACTGCTCAGTCTCACTCATCGATTACTTCTCATGTTCACTGATCATCGCGAACTTCAGTCCTGACAATTATTCCTAAGCTTGTACAGGAATTATAATACGGTTTCGAACAGTACTATTACTTATCCGCTACCAAGAGCCCATTTAGCTCGGGATCGCACGGTTGGCATCGTTGCTGGGGCACCACTCACAGTTGAGTGATTGGCTACAAAGCTGTGCATCGGGGTCGGAAACGGTCACACTACAGTTCGGACAAACTGATTCTGGCGAACTGCTTTCCTAACGACAATGTGTATGCGCTGGACGCCCAGACTGGCACCGAACAGTGGTGCTCCAAGACTAATGGAGGAGTCTGGTCGTCGCCGGCGGTGGTGGATGGCACCGTCTACGTCGGGAGCAGCAACTACAACATTTACGCGCTGGATGCCCGGCTAGGAACTAAAAGATAGAATTTCAAGACTAATGGTGCGATTGAATCGCCGCCAACTGTAGTTGACGGGACCGTCTACGTTGGGAACCATGACGCCCAAGTTTACGCACTGAGGGAAAGGAGCCAGGAGGGGCAACGAGGGGGTATACCCATTGTCTAAGTTGTGAAACGTACCCCTCTGACTATAATAATCCGAGATTTGTCCGGAATGTGGCACCGAGGTGGGGGCAGGCGGAGGTTCGGACACAAAGGTGTACGATCCGTAATTGCAACAGCCCCTAATAAATTCACTCTCCTGAATTTGCTTGGGCAGGCAATACTGTATTGTACTTCCAATATGTCACGGCGTTGTTGACAGAACGATGATTTTTTGGAGCAGCCGGGAAGCAGGAGCAGACGTTCCTTCTCGCTGCATGCACGCTCTCCACCTTGCATGACTCGACCTACAAATCTAAGACAGATGCTACTGTTTCACTAACTTCGATAAGAGCCAAACAAAAATACTCCATGGTGAGGGTGTTGACGACTCGGCTTGATCATGATTCGAGGACCTATTTTTTCCGATGGTAAGAATGGATTCCGTCCCGCTTATTGGAGATGGACAAAACCTGAACGTTTGGGATAGGAGAGTAAGCTTTTTTATCATTAACGGAAATTATATGGAAAGATGCCGGAGATTGAGTACCTCGATTACAGAGTTCTGGACGAGTACGGGTGGCGGTGGGACGATCCAAGTCTTTTCAAGCAAGCGGATTACGAGAATTTCACCGATGAAGTCCATGGTTCGTTCTGCTGTGGTTGGGACGAATATATCTTGGATGCAGCCGAACAACACGGCCACGACTGGCCGTATAGGTGTCGTGCAGGCGCATGCACTGACTGCGCAGCCATGGTCGTTGAAGGAGAGCTCGATATGGATGTGCAGGTGATTCTCGCCGACGAGGAAGTCCGAGAGCAGAATTTACGACTGGCGTGTATCTCAACACCCAGATCGTCAACTGTAAAGATATTAATCAACGCCAGAGTAATACAAACGCTCCAGAATCGTGTGGTGGGGAACTACGATTCGGACGGTCTTGATTCCAGACCCGGCTCAAGTTCTTGTACTGGATCCAGTACAAAGGTCTACTCCGAGAGCGACGACTTCACTAAGATGCATGACGGTGATGGGACCGAAATATATGATGGCGAGAGTACAACACGACTTCCGACGAATTTCTGTTCAGAATGTGGGCAGGACTTATCGGTCTTGGAACAACCACGGTTCTGTCCGAACTGTGGCTTCGAAATGTCCTAAGTCAGCGCGTCGTTTTGGGGCACTCACGAAAGAAAACCCCCACCGGATATTCTTCTTTCAGAGGTACTGTCTGGTCGGTCACTTCCACTGAGTTTCTTCAAATCCCCCACGTGAGACTTTCTAAACAGACCTGCAAATAATATAGCCGGATATGCACTACGATTTATTCACTTCTCAAGTTAGACTAAGCAAACAGTGCCGTAGCATCCGTTTGAGCAATATCCGTGGCAACCTGTTACGTAGAGACGTACCAAAATCAAGTACGTACATCGGCAATTTTGTTTGTCTCATTGATGCCTCATATTGAGAGTCCCAACTGCACCATTCTGATTGGCGTGGTAGGCTATCAACTGTTATTCGATCTTCGAAAGAAGAGTGCTGGTCAAACAGAACTGCGTAATAAAAAAGAACAAAGGTCATCGCAAGCGCTTTTTTCGCGGAATTACGCGAGAAACATGACGTCGATGACGCCGTGTTTCTCGTTGATGGTGATAAGGCGCTGAACTATGCCTGTCAACGACATGGCCTCGATTTCAGATACGAGCGACATGGAAATCGGAACAGTGTCGAACGTGTCATCCGGGAGATAAAACGTAGAACGTCATCTTTCTCAAACTGCTTTAGCAACGCTTACGCAGAAACTGCTGACCAGTGGCTCAGATCATTCGCCTTTGCATGGAATCAGCTTATCTGAACACGATGGAAGCGAGCGCCGTGAGAGCCTTCAGTATCGGCACTATCAGTCTGAATCGGTGATCAAGTACGGTAGCTATCGAGAGTACCAGCGGTATCGCTGCAAAATTGTGGACACACGTTCAACGAGACTGCCACGATCATCGCGCACGCGAAGATCAACGCGATAAGCAGTTATT
>LFCJ01001631.1_pt1 | contig 15785 bp, 13 predicted proteins | sample 643141 | NCBI WGS metagenome assembly LFCJ01 (sample SAMN03766243, study PRJNA286221) | soda lake metagenome | biome: soda lake; feature: Kulunda steppe; material: water; isolation source: sample B1-Br-g2 brine of Lake Bitter-1 | place: Russia: Kulunda steppe | collected 2010-07 | reverse complement strand
CAAGCCCGAGGAACTGTGGATCATCCAGATCAACCCACAGGAGCGTGATGGCGAACCGACGTCGCTCGAAGAGATCACCGACAGGCGAAACGAGCTCTCGGGAAACATCTCGCTCAATCAAGAGCTCAACGTTATCAAACGGGTCAACGAGTGGATCGATGCGGGCCATCTCCCCACAAGCGAGTTCTCCAAGACCGCTGTTCGACGGATCCCAATGGATGAGACCTACCACTGTTCGACGAAAGTCGATCGCAGCCCGTCGTTCATCCAGGAGTTGATGGATCTCGGCGAAGCGCGTGCAGCCGCGTTTCTCGAGTCCGGCCCACCCGGGGAAGACGAGTTCATGCCGTCTGAACAGCGCCACAGCCTCTCAACCCAGTAGTTGGCCCCGAAATACACTTCAGCAATCACAACGCACACCACATGTCACGACTGCCACTCCTCGAACTGGACGACATCCCGGACGAGTATCACCACCTGTTCACCGACGACTACCTCGGCGATCGCCACATCTTCCGTGCGTGGGCGCACAATCCGGAGGTCCTGGAGGCCACCCTCGAGTATCTGAACACCCTGTACGCCCAACTCGGCGATCGGCGAAAGGAACTCGTTATCCTCACCGTTGCCCGGGAACGTCGGGCGCAGTATGAGTGGCACCAGCACGTCGACATCGCTCGCGACAAGGGTGTCACGATCGCGGAGATGCGATCGATCGGCGGTGACGATTTCTCTTCGTTCGAGGACAGCGAGTTCGTCCTGTTGCAGTACGCCCGGGCCGTCGAGTCCGGAACGGTCACAGACCAGATTCACGACGCCCTCGCACAGGCGTATTCACCGGCGGAGATCGTTGCAGCCGGCCTGCTGATCGATTTCTACGTCGGCCTGTGTAACTACATCGCCTCCGTCGAGTTGCCGTTCGAGGGCGGTGAGTTCGTTGGGTGGATACCCGACGATGAGACAGTTGGACGATTGTTCGACGAGGAATCGACATAGGCGGCTCGGATGGATTTACAGCGGACAGAGACGACCCTCGCGAACGGACCGCTTCTCACTGCGAGATATCCCGGAACGCCGCTTCGACCACCTTCCCCAGGGTCGGATGGGCGTGAATCGTGTCGGCCACGTCGTCGACAGTTGCGCCGGTTCGCATTGCAACGACCCCCTCGTGGATCAACATCGAGGCTTCGTATCCAATGATGTGACAGCCCAGGATCTCGCCGTCGGGGGCGGCGAGCACTTTCATGAATCCCTCCTCAAGTTTCTTTGCCCGGCCCATCGCCGAGTCGGCGTAGTCGGCACGACCAACGAGATACTCCTGTCCGCTATCATCGAGTTCCGCCTCGGTGGCACCGACACCGGCGATCTGAGGCTCTGTGAAAATCGTGTGTGGCATCGCGGTAAGGTCGAGTTCACGCCGCTCGTCGTGGACCACGCTGTCGGTTACGTGACGCGTCTCGTAATCACCGGAGTGTTTGAACAGCGCGTTTCCAGCGACGTCACCCTGGGCCCAGACGTTCTCGGCAGCTGTTTCCAGATACTCGTTCGTCTCGACGAAGCCCCGATCGTCGACCTCGATCCCCGCACTGTCGAGGTTCAGTTCGTCGGTGTTCGGCCGCCGACCCAGTGCCACGAGTACCTCCTCGCCGTCGACAGTGATCGAGTCACCGTCCTCCGTCTCGGCGTGGACGCGATGTCCCTCGGCTGTCTCGTCGACCGCCGTGACACGGTGGCCAGTGTAGACGTCGTGGCGATCGCTTGCGATCTCGGTAAACGCCGCGGAGACGTCACCATCCTCGCGGTGAACCAGTGAGTCCATCATCTCGACGATGGTCACGTCGGTCCCGATCGATTCGAAGACGTACCCCAGTTCGACAGCGATGTAGCCGCCGCCGAGGATGACGAGGCTCTCTGGGGGCTCTGTCAGGTACAGCGCATCGTCGCTCGTCAGATAGTCGATCTCGTCGAGGCCGTCGATCGGTGGCACGACGGGTCTGCTTCCGGTCGCGACGACGACCTTGTCGCCGGTCACGTCCTGTCCATCGAGTTCGATCGTCCGTTCATCGACGAACGCGGTTCGTTCCTCGAACAGCGTGAGGTTGTCTGTATTCTGGTATCGATCTTTCATGTCCGCGGCGATGCCACCGAGCAGGTCGTCCATCTCGCCGACGACGGCATCCCAGTCGATCCCCTCGAAACTGGCGTCGACGTGGAACCGATCGGCATCTCGGACGTCGGTGACCGCATTTGCGGCCTGTATCAGGATCTTCGAGGGGTTGCAGCCGCGGTTGAGACACGTCCCGCCGAGTGGACCGGGTTCGACGAGTGCCGTCTCGAGTCCGTGCTCCGCTGCTGCCCCAGCAACGTTGTTTGCTGTGCCACCGCCGATGACAATGCAGTCGAAATCGCTCATTCCAGCGGTATCGACTCCAACGATACATAAATAGCGACCGGGGGGTATTCACCGATGAGACACGACCGATCGATCGAGAGGCAGACCCTGATCGACAATTTCGTCGTCGGCACTCTTGGGACCGGACCGTCACCGCCCGAGCCTTGTGCTGCAGTCACGAACGTTTTGTCACTGGTTCTCGAACGGTACTGCATGGTCGCCACGTCATCGTTCAGTTACACCGCAATTACTGTCTCGATCTGCACTGTGGGTGGTGTCGATGGCTGAACCCAGCCCGTATTCACCGATCGAAGACTACGCCCTCATCGGCAATCTCGAGACGTGTGCGCTGGTCTCTCGGGATGGATCGATCGACTGGTTTCCATTTCCGCATCTCGAATCTCCGAGCATCTTCGCTGGGATCCTCGATGCCAACCGCGGCGGTCGGTTTCGGATCAGCCCGACCGACGACTTCGAGACGACTCGACGGTACGTCGATGACACGAACGTCCTCGAAACGACCGTTCGGACGGCCGACGGTACCGCGACGATCACGGACTTTCTACCACCCGCTGGGCAGGTCGACCATCCAAAGAAGGTCCTCTACCGCAAGGTCACCTGTACGGATGGAGCCGTCGAGTTGACGGTCGATTTCGATCCACAGTTCGACTACGGCCGAGCGACAACGACGTTCGAGGGCGTCGAGAACGGCATACTCGCCGCCGGTGACGAGGAACGAGCGATACTCGAGAGCCCGATCGATTTCGAGATCGAAAACGACCGCCTCGTCGGTGACCTGTCGCTTGAGGCGACCTCGACGGAGTGGTTTCTGCTACGATGTACGGGTGCCGAAGACGCGAACACGGATCCCAACGACGCATTGGACGAAACGCTTGCGTACTGGAGCGACTGGGCGCATAGCTGTGGCCCGGACGACGACTGCATGTTCGAAGGGCCTTGGCACGACCATATCGTCCGTTCCGAACTCGTCCTCAAACTGCTTACTCACGCCGAATCAGGTGCGATCGCTGCCGCGCCAACCACTTCGCTGCCGGAAGATATCGGAGGCGTTCGGAACTGGGACTACCGATTCAACTGGCTGCGTGATGCTGGGTTCACGGTTCAGGCACTCATGAACCTCAACACAGCCACAGAGGCAATCGACTACTTTGAGTGGTTCATGAGCCGGTGTCTGGCGGACGGTCCGGAGTCGATCCAACCCCTGTACGGACTCCACGGCGAGTCGAACCTCGATGAGGAGGAACTCGATAGATTCGAGGGCTATCGCGGCTCACGCCCGGTTCGGATCGGCAACGAGGCCGCCGACCAGCGACAACTCGACATCTATGGCGAGTTGCTGCTGGCTGTCGACGAGATGCATCGCCACGGCCGGGAGCTGGACGTCGACGAGTGGGAACGGATCCGCAACATCGTCGACTACGTTCGCGAGGTCTGGGACCAACCGGATGCAGGAATCTGGGAGGTCCGCGGCGGGAACGAACACTTCGTCTACTCGAAAGTCCTGTGCTGGGTCGCCCTGGATCGGGGGATTGCGATCGCTGTCGAGGGGAACTACGACGCACCACTCGAGGACTGGCGGAAGGCTCGTGAGACCATCAAAGCGGACGTCCTCGAGAACGGATACGACGAGGAGGCTGGAGCGTTCGTCCAGTCCTATGGATCGGACGCACTTGACGCAACTGGGCTGTTGTTCCCTATCTTTGGCTTTCTGCCCTTCGACGATGACCGCATACAGGGAACGATCGACGCGATCGAGACGGAGCTGGTCGAGGATGACGTCTTCGTGCAGCGATACGACGGCGATGACGGCCTTCCGGGCGACGAAGGAGCGTTCGTTCTCTGTTCGTGCTGGCTGATCGACGCACTCGCACTCTCAGGACGTATCGAGGAGGCCACGGCACGGTTCGAGACGCTCCTCGAGTACCTGAACCCACTCGGTCTGATTGCCGAAGAAATCGATCCCGAAACGGGTGCCCATCTCGGGAACTTCCCGCAAGCGTTCAGCCACATCGGGATCATCAACAGTGCCCTCTACATCGGCGCTGTCCGCGGTCACGAGACCCTAGGGCCGCCACCGATGGGGATTCGCCTCGGTGATCCCGTCGTCTCGGACGACGAGTGATCGGTAGCGGAACGTACACAAACGAGTCACACGTCTTTTTTATCCGTGACGTCTTCGCTTTCTCCGCGAATAATAGTTTTCTCTTTGACGTTTATCATCACGTTTCACCGGGAATTCATGTTGCAGTTCGATCATTGGACCCTCGAACAACAGTGAGTATACCACGACGGACAGTACTCGGGACGATCGCCAGCGATGCAGTACTTGCAGGATGTCCCGGCATCCGACGCACTGACAGGGGGGCAATACCTTCGGTTATTTATCCAATCGGACGGACGAAGAAGTATGAACAGCCGTGAGGAAGCCACAGTCAGGGTTGTTGAGTCGGGCGCAGCGCTCGCTGCAGAACAGTTCAGGACTGCACTCACTGTCACGACGAAGTCGAGCCAGATTGATCCAGTAACGAAGGCCGACTCCCAGACACAGAAGCGAATCGTCTCGCTGATTCAGGAGGAGTTCCCCAACGACGTCATCGTTGGCGAGGAGGACGACGCCAGAAAAACCGTCCCGGAGACGGGCTATGCCTGGATCATCGATCCGATCGACGGAACGCTCAACTACTCGCGTGGACTGAGCGAGTGGGTCACGAGCGTCGCTGTCGTGGAAGATCGAGAGCCGATCGCCGGCGTCAACGTCGCGCCGGCACTCCGTGAGCAGTATGTGGCAACGTCAGAAACCGTCAGGCGAGACGAGACGCCGCTCTCGGTGAGTGAGACGACTGATCCAGCATCGTTCTTGGTCGCTTCGACGCTCCGACTCCACACCGAGGACCACCAGGCGTTTGGCGTACTAGCCGACACCGTCATCGACCAACTGGGCGAGTTCCGTCGGATGGGGTCGGCCCAGTTGACGCTCTCGTTTGTCGCAAGCGGATCGCTGGACGCGGTGATCGGTTTCGATCCGGATCCAGAGCCGTGGGACACCGTCGCCGGCGTCCATCAGGTACGACAGGCTGGCGGCACCGTGACTGGTATCCACGGCAACCGGTGGGAGCCGGGCAGTCCAGGGCTGGTCGCATCGAACGGCCACCTTCACGACGAGGTGCTCGACGTCGCACAGGAAACGCTGGTTTGAGAGGTGTACAAAAGTAGGGTTGGCTCGAGATCACGTCACACGCATCGCTCCGGGTGCCCGAGATCACGTTACGAGTGCGGCCTCGAGGAGTTCCAGCGGATGCCGAATCTCGTAGCCAGTCCCGTGTTCCATCTGCATCCCACAGGTGGGACACTCGGTCATGCCGATCGTCCCTTCGGCGGCGTCCATATGTTCGAACATTTCTTCGCCGATCGCCATCGAGGTCTCGTACTTTTCGGACTTCCAGCCGTACGTGCCCGAGATACCCGAACAGGAGTCACCAACATCTGTAATAGTAACACCATCTAGCTCCCGAAACAGTTCGACGGCCTGCCGTGCGAGCCCCTGACTTCGGGCGTGACACGGCGCATGGTACGCGAATCCGTCGGCAAGAGCACCCGAGACCTCGGCGTTCTGGACCGCCGCCTGCAGATCCTCGTGGATGCGGAGGTACTCCACTGTCTCGTAGGTGTTGTCGGAAACCGTCTCGATTCCCTCGGTGTCGAACAGTTCGGGGTACTCCTGTCGAAGCGCCATCGAACAGGAGGTACACGACGCAACCACATCCGCGCCGTCCTCGATGGCGGCAGCGAGGTTTTCGACGTTCGTAACGGCGTGGCGTCGCGCATCGTCGAGCATTCCGTTTGCGAACATCGGCGTTCCCGAGCACTGCTGAGGTGGAACGAGTATCTCGTAGCCGAAGTGTTCGTAAACCCTGACGAACGCCTTGGCCACCTCGGGGGTATTGAAGTTGGCGTAACAGCCGTGAAAGTAGACGACGCGCTTCTCTTCGTTCTGTACCTGCGAGCCGCCTCGATCGGCCCACCACTCACGGAACGTCTGGCTGGCGAACTCGGGGAACTCCCGCTGTCGAGGAATACCCAGCACTGTATCCATTACCCAGCGTACCGGGCCGAAATTCATCACCGCGTTTGACAGCTTGGGAGCCATACTGGCCAGTCGTGCTGAGGTTCGGTAGTTCGCAAGGAGGCGGTTACGGAGATACTCACGGGAGAGCGTAGGCAGCTGTTCGTCGACGTACTCGCCGCGAGCCTCGTTGTGCATCTGCGAGAGGGGGACCGTCGAGGGACAGGCCGTATCACAGCGCATACAGTTCGAGCAGGACATGATCGAGTCGTCAATATCGACGTCGTCTTTCCGCTTGAGTCGCCACTGCTCTGGGCCCTGGAACTTCGGCCCGGGGAACTCCTCGTCGACCGCCGCGACCGGACACGAAGTATCACATGTTGTGCACTTATAACAGTCGTCAGCACCCGCCCGGAGATCAAGGTCACCCTCCGGAAAGACGTCGACGACCTCCGTCTCCTCGTCCGGTGTCACGGGAGTCTCTTCAGACCCCGACTCGACCCCACCGTCGGTCGCATGCGGTCTGCTGTCAGCGTTGTCTGGTTCGTATTCGTCAGTCATCGTGCGGTCTCCATTGTGTCTGATTCGCCAGTCCGCTCGCCGATCGACAGTGCTGCGTTCTGACCAGCGATCACTCCAGTTGCCAGCGAGACGCCACTGGCAGACTTCTCACGGGCGACGTCAGCACCCCCGACCACCGCACCAGAGTTATAAAGGTTTGTAAACTCCGGATCACCATCGGCGTCGAGCGGCCGCATCGCTGCATCGGGCCGGACTCCAAAGCGAGCGTACGGGTGGTCGCCAAACGCGTCGTCGACGAACCACTCGTAGCGATCCGCTGGCTGTGGGACATAACAGTCGAAAACAGGCTCTCGAACGCCCGAACGATCGGACGCAAGCCCCTTGCCGACCAGGCCGCCAGCCGCGAGAACGAACGCGTCGGCCGCGTACGGGATCTTTTGGCCCTTCCGATCGACCAGGACAGACTCGAGACGATCGTCTGCCTCGTCGATCCCGACGACTGGAACACCGGTCTCGAAACGGACGCCTTCCGCGTCCAGCGCCTCGAACAGCCGGTCCTCCAGTCGGAGCCCGGGCAGGCTTGGTGGCCCCATCGGAATCTCGAAGACGTCAGCACCGAGGCGGTCTGCGAGTTCCGTCCGCACGTCCGCAGCGACGGCGTCACCAAGGACTGCTGGGAAGCCAACTCGTTCGGCAGTGGTGAGGTGTGGCTTGACTGCGTCGGCGAGTGTGCGGCGGGCAGGCGTGCCATCGATCGGCTCGTCAGTGTCGAGTGCCTTCGCAAACCTGGTGAGCTTCGTGTCCGCAGGGAACGTTTCGGCAAACGAAATCTCGACGCCGCGTACGTCGAAGGGGACGCCGACTGCTCGCAACTGCTTGGCAACCATTCCCGCGTCGAACTCGGTGAGCGATCGGAAGCCGACGACGAGCATCGGTCGCTCGTCACTCGCAAGCCCCGCCGCGGTCGATCGCGGATACCGTGCGGTCGGTTTCACCGCCCCGCCGAAGGTTGGGACGAGGGCGTTACGATCAGTGTGGCTCCCCTTGTACAGGTCACCGGCGAGGTCGTCGAACAGCGCCAGTCCGTCCCGGAGTGCACTCGGCCCGAGGATAGAGTACGGGTGGTCCTCCGGAAGCGAATCGAAGCCCATGTATGGTGACTGCAACGGCCCGCGATACGGTCCTCGATCGTCTCGGAGTTTACGGACGTCCTGTCGCTCCTGGGAGAGGTACGTAGCGTGGTCCTCCTGGGGCGTTCGGGACGGAACGTATCCCAGTCCGTCGATCAACCCGGAGGCCTGCCTGAGCGTGCTCTTCTTGTGAGAGAGCAGCCGAACGTCGGCACCCTCTCGGGCGGCGGCGACGGCACTGGTGATGCCCGCAATCCCCCCGCCGATGACGAGCACGTCGCTTTCAATTGCCACGATCGGACCCTCCATTTGTCACGTTACCACGGTCACGCCCTCTGTTCGTCGCCATCGTATCGTCGCCTGGTCCCGAATCGAACACAGTGAAATCGATCGATTCCTCGCGCAGTTCGTGGTCGGCGTCGTGGTTCATCGTCGTCGCGTGAAGCAAATGATTCAACATCGCCTGGGAGAGCTGCTGGCCCCACAGGGTGTGGCGCTGGCCCTTCCAGCGCTCCTGGTAGAGTTCGTCGATGGCAGCGCGGGCCGTTGTGGCGTCGTGGTCGGGGTACATCGTCGCGCCCATTCGGTGGGTACAGAACCCACCCTGGCAGTTGCCCATCGATGCTCGGGTTCGCAGTCGGACGGCGTTGAGATCCGGCCCAGCGTCGTCGACGGCGTCTCGAATCTCGGCGCGGGTGACCGCCTCGCACTCGCAGACGACCGGATTCGGCTCGTCGTTTCCAAGCACTGCCGGCGCGCGGTCGCCGAGTCGCTGGACGCTCCGTTTTGCGACGGGCGATCGGAGACCGAAGCGGTTCATGTAGTCGTCAAGGATGGCCGGATCGCGGCTGCCCGGGAGCGGTTCCTCGTGGGTACGACAGCTCGCATCAACACCGAACCGATCACACAGATGGTCGGCGACCGACTCGGCCATCGCCCGGTAGGTCGTCAGCTTGCCACCGACGACGGAGGTGAATCCGTCGATACCGTCCCGATCGCGGTGATCGAGCAGGAAGAAGTCTCGGGTCACGTCCCCGGTATCCGTACTTGCTTCCGGGTTCGGGTCGTACAACGGCCTGACGCCCCAGTAGGCCCGGATCATCCGGGCCTCGGCGACGACTGGAACCATCTCCGCGGCCAGGTCGATCATCATGTCGACTTCCCACTGCTCTTCTGGATAGTCGTCCGGATCGTCGACGGGGTCGTCGTTGGCCCCGAGCAGGACCGTCGTTTCATGGGGGATGATGGTGTCACCCTCCCCCTTCGGGAGACAGCGGTTGATCACCGTATCGAGCTGGCGAACGTTCGTGACCACCATCGCGCCCTTCGAGAGCGACATCTCCAAGTCGACGCCGGCCATCGCGGCCAGCTGGCCGGCCCAGGCACCGGTCGCGCTGACGACGTGGTCCGCATGAATCGTCTCGATATCGCCTTCGGCCCCCTCGCCGCGGTGATTCGGGGCCTGTCGCTCGAACCGGATCCCGGTGACGTCACCGTCCTCGGTCAGGACGTCGACGACCTCGGCGTGGGTCTCGACGGTTGCACCGTGGTCGATCGCGTCAGCCACGTTGGCGACACAGAGCCGGAACGGATCGATCGCGTGATCCGGGACGCGGATCGCCCGCTCGACCTCCTCGGTGAGGTATGGCTCCTGTCTGCGTGCCTCTACACCGGTGATGACCTCCGTCGGAATGCCACATTCTGCACAGCCCTGGAGTTTCTCCTCGAAGTAGTCGTCAGAGTCACCCGCTAACTGGACGAACAGGCCGCCGGTTTCTTCGACGCAGTGGGCAGCAATCGATTGCAGGATGCGATTCTCCTCGATGCAGTCGATCGCACTCTCCTGATCGGAGACGGCATAACGGCCGCCGCTGTGAAGATGGCCATGTGTTCGGCCAGTCGTGCCGTAGGTGAGATTTCCCCGTTCAACCAGGGTTACGTCGAACCCGCGCATTGCGAGATCACGGGCGGTTCCCGTGCCGGTCGCACCGCCGCCGATCACGACGACTGTCGGCTTCATGATGGATGCGGTGCGCTGCTTACGGTCGTGGTGGTGTTCGTTGGGTCGGTCATGGGTCGGTGTCAGTATCTGTCTTCACGATCGTCGGTTTTGTCGTGGTCTCAGTGTTGCTGTCCGTAGCCGGCAAAGCGCTCGAGCAGGGTGTCGATCTCCTCGTCGGGCAAGATGTTCGGCTCCCCGATACTGACGGCCTGGTAGTGGATGCGCGCACAGTACTCGACCATCGTCGCGACCTCGAAGGCGGCATCGACCGTCTCACCGACGGCGACGACACCGTGGTTCTCCAGGAGACACGCGTTGTACTCGTCGCCAAGGGCATCGAGTGCTTGCTCGGCTAACTCGACGGTCCCGTAAGTCTCGTATGGCGCAACCGGTATCTCGTCGCCAACGAAGGCGATGAGATAGTGCGAAGCGGGAACCGGTTCGCCGAGGCTGGCGAACGTACTCGCGTACGGCGAGTGGTTGTGGACGACACCGCCGACGTCCTCGCGTTCCCGAAGAATCCCGGTGTGCATCGCGATCTCGCTCGAGGGCTTTCGGTCGCCAGCGACCTGGGTTCCGTCGAGTTCGACGACGGGGACGTCCTCCGGACTGATTTCGTCGTAGGCCATCCCCGATGGGCTGATCGCGACGTGGTCGCCGTTTCTGGCGCTGATATTACCACCAGTTCCTTTTGTCAGTCCCTGTGATACCATCTTGCGGCCGAGTTCGCTAATTCTGGTTCGTTCCGGTTCGAGTTCAAGTTGTGCTGTCATCGTAATCTCCTGTGTATCGATCGTCGGCGGCTGTTGAGAGTCGGTAAACGGGCCGGTCGTGAGACGAACTGGCCGTCCACCTACGGCTCCTCTACGGCGTCGATCGCCTCTAGCGTTTCGGCGCGCTTGTCCCAGACCTCAAACATCGTCTCGTAGGTCGTTTTGTAGTAGTCGTACAGTTCGTCGTACTTTTGGGAGTCGGTCGGGTCCGGACGGTAGGACGTCTCGACGGTTTTAGTCTCGTCGACAGCCGTCTTGAAGGTATCGAAGACGCCGACCGCAGTCCCAGCAAGCAGCGCTGCACCTTTCGCGCCGAACTCCTGGCCACCAGGGACGGAGAACTCGGCGTCGATACAGTCGGCGAACATCTGACACCAGAACGCCGACTGGGCCCCGCCGCCGGCCACGAAGACTTCGTCCGGCGTGTTCGGGATGTGTTCATAACAGTCTTTCATGGCCAGGGCGACGCCCTCGTAGACCGCTCGGACGAGGTGTTCCTCGGTGTGATCAGGTTCGAGTCCGATCAACTGCGCACGCGCCTTGGTGTTCAGGAACGGTGCTCGCTCGCCGGAGGAACTCAGATAGGGATGGTAGAGCACGCCCTCACTGCCGATCGGGATCTCCGAGGCCCGGTTCTCGATGGCACCGTAGTCCGGATCGTCCCGGTAGCGGAACTTTTCGAGCATCCAGTCGAGATTCGGCGTGCCGATCATCGAGGCCATAAACCGCGTCCACCGTTCATCCTCGAAGCCCTTGTCGCCGCCGAGTCCGAGTGCGACGGTGTAGCCGACACCGTGTGGACTGGAGTCGGGTTCGTCGATCAGGACCTGGTTGAGCGAGGTGGTTCCTACGACGGATGCACCCTCTCCGGGTTCGGAGACACCGCTGCCGAACATCGAACACGGCACGTCGAACAGACCCGAGACGACCGGTGTTCCCGCCGGGATATCGGTCTGGGTCGCGGCGGCTTCGGTGACCTCGCCGATGATTTCCAGTGGGTCTGAAAGCGGTGGGAGCATGGATTCGAACTGCGGCGCGCCGACGATATCGAACACCTCCGTCGCGTACTCCCCCGTCTCGATATCGATGTACGGCAGACTCATATCGCTCGGGTCAGACGTGATCGTATCGGTGAGCTTGTACTTGAGCCAGTCCTTGCAAAAGAGGACCGTATCGGATCGCATGATCGTTTCCGGCTCGTGTTCCCGCAGCCACAGCAAGATCGCCAGACTCGATCCGGGAAACTGAACGCTCCCACAGATGTCGTACAGCCGATCGTTGACGTCTGACTCCTGCCACTCCCCGATGATCTCGTCGGCGCGTCCGTCCGACCAGAGGATGGCATCCCGCGCTGGCCGCCCATCGCTGTCCATGAGCCAGCAGCCATCACCCTGACCCGTGACACCCAGGCCGAGGATCTCGTCCTGTGTGTTGAGTTGCTCGACGACCTCCCGAAGTGTCGCCGCTGTCGCATCCCACGTATCGTCCATGTCCTGCTCGCGCCAGCCCGTCTCCGGGCGCAGGACCTCGTTTTTGCGACTGCTCATGCAGATCGGTTCGCCGTCTGTGGTGTACGCCACTGCCTTGATCATCGACGTTCCCGCGTCGATGCCGAGTAGTACCTCTGTCATTACCGGAACACAACATAACGATTGATTAGGTTATATATAAATGTTCGTGTTATTTTCGGCACGGAAGAGCAATAGCGGCGATCGCGTCCGTTAACCGGGGAGAGCTGGCGATATTGCGGTCGGCGAAAAAAGAGAGCTGACAGCGACCGCGCCGGCGCACAAGCTACAAGTCGGCCGGCGAACACCTACACCCATGGAACTCACAGCGTACGACGTCTTCTCCGTCCCGCCACGGTGGGTGTTCCTGCGTCTCGAGACGGACACCGGACTGGTCGGCTGGGGAGAGGCAACGCTTGGCGGCCACAGCCGAGCGACGATCGGTGCCGTAGAGACGATCATGGATCACTACCTCCTTGGGACGGACCCGAGGGAGATCGAACGCCACTGGCAGGCGATGTACCGGGGGCAGTACTTTCGGGACGGCCCGGTCCTCATGAGCGCGATCGGCGCGATCGATATGGCGCTGTGGGATCTGAAAGGACGTCACTACGACGCGCCCGTCTACGACCTCCTCGGCGGGCGGGCTCGCGATCACGTCGACGTCTATCAGTGGATCGGCGGCGAGACCCCGGCCGAAGCCCGCACCACTGCAGCGACCGCCGTCGAACAGGGCTACCGGACGCTCAAGATGGAGGCCGTCACCCACGTCGAGCGGCTCGATTCCCCAGCGACGATCGAGCGGGCACGGAACCGAGTTGCAGCCGTCCGCGAGGAGGTGGGGCCCGAAATCAACCTCGTGGTCGATTTCAGCGGTCGCCTCACCACGGGGATGGCCAAATGGCTGGCGAAAGAACTCGACGACTACGATCCGATGTTTTACGAGGAACCAGTCAGATCCGCACAGTTCGAGGCGCTTCCAAAGATCGAAGCACACGCAAAGACGCCGCTTGCAACCGGCGAGCGACGGTACTCGCGGTGGGATTTTCAGGAGGTCATCGACAACCGACTCGTCGACGTCATCCAGCCCGACCCCTCTAGCGCTGGCGGGCTCTCGGAAGTAAAGAAGATCGCGAACGCCGCCGAGACGGTAGATATCGGCGTCTCCTTGCATTGTCCGATCGGGCCGATCGCGTTCGCAGCGTGTCTCCAGCTCGATATGGTGATCCCCAACGTGGTGGTCCAAGGACAGGATCTCGACATTCACAATGCAACTGAGAACGATTTGCTGGCGTATCTGGCGGATCCGGACGTCTTCGGCTACGAAAACGGTCGAGTCGATGCCCCCGACGAACCGGGGCTCGGGATCACCGTCGACGAGGAGTACGTCCGAGAGCAGGCCCAGGTGAGCGTCGACTGGCAGAATCCGATCTGGTACCACGACGATGGAAGCATAGCGGAGTGGTGACGGCGGCCCGTCCGTCTCGGCGCCACCCACGATCCTTGTTCGGTAATGGTGGACAACGCGTTCTCCGTTCGGTATTAGTGGACAACGTATTTATTTATCGTTACTATACATCATCGTATGACAGCCGACAGCAGGCCACCGGTCAAGGCAACGGGGACGAGCAATCGCGTTCTCGAAGCACTCATCGACGCCGATGGGGCGACACTCCCCGACCTCGTCGATCGGCTCCCGTTCTCAAAGAGTTCGATCCACAACCACCTCTCGACGCTCGAACAGCTTGGGTTCGTCGTGAGGGAGGGGCGCAGCTATCGAGTGAGTCTCCGGTTCTTGGAGATCGGAACGCACGCCTGCAATCGGTATCCACTGTATCTGGCCGGCCGATCCGGAATCGGCCAGCTCTCGAGCGCTACCGGGCTAAGCGCGAGTCTGCTGGTCCTCGAGCGGGGCCAGCTTATCTGTCTCTATACAGCAGCCGCAGCTGACGTTGGCGAACCGATCGTCGACGACGGTGACGTCCTCCCGTTGCACTGTACAGCCCCCGGAAAAGCGGTCCTGGCAGAGACGTCGTCAGAGACGGTCTCCACGCTGCTTTCGTCAGCCGATCTGACGGCGTTCACCGAGAACACGCTCACGACGACCGCAGCGCTCCAGGACGCTTTCGACGGAATTCGAGCGCAAGGATGGGCTGCCGACCGCGAGGAGTGGCAATCCGATGTTCGAGGGATCGCAACGGCCGTCTCCGACACCGAGGGAACGCTCCATGGCGCGATCTGTGTGACAGGACGAGCCGACTCGCTATCGGGAAAACGCTTCGCACAGGACGTGCCGGGAATGCTCATCAGCACGGCAAACGAGATCAAGACAACGCTCTAGACGCTATCACCCACTGCCAGCACGCGAGATGGGGTTTCGAGGCTATCGATCGATCAGCACGGATCGCCGGTCCGACCCATCGACGCTGTTCAGTAATACTGGATGAAGGCTGGTTTCGGCAGCGTGTTGTACGGACTCCGTATGGATGCACGAATTGTTTACAACCTTATGTCTGTAATGGAGTGCGACCTGCTGATAGTCGAGACACGAATCATGTAACAGGCTGACAGTGCCAGGCGGCCGAGACGAACACGTCTACCGAGGGAGAGTCGAGACCGTCGTGCAAGAACAGACAAGACGGAGTTTGGCGAACGTCGATCGCGGTTTCAGTACCACTTGCCCAACCGATTGATCCGGATCGTCTCGTCCACGCGGCGTTCGGTAGTACCGAATAGCCGATCGCGATCCGACCAAGCGGCCGAGACCGACGCGACAGGACGGCTGAGTCTAGCGAGAAGGCTTTAGACCATCACGGGCCGGCTCCGGCGCGAAGCGTCCCTAACAGCGAGATCGAACACTGAAATAATATACGTCCCGCCCGTAAGACGATGATATGAGTATACGCGTCTTGGTTCCATACGACGGCAGCGATCACGCGGACGCCGCACTTCGGTTCGCGTTCGAGACCCATCCCGACGCGACGATCGTCGTCTTACACGTCGTAGAACCGTTCGCCGAACACACCGATGCCGGCGTCGAAGACGGTCGGCGATGGCAAGAGCAGGCCAGAGAATACGCGGCGGCGGTCTTCGAGGAGGCAGCGGCCGTCGCTGCCGACTACGACCGATCGATCGAGACAGATTGGGAGTACGGCCGTCCACGTCACGTGATCGTCAGGTACGTCACCGACCACCCCGTCGACCACGTCGTGATGGGGAGTCGCGGCCGTGACGGGATCGAGCGGCTCCTGCTTGGCAGCGTCGCGGAGACCGTCGTCCGGCGGGCCCCGGTTCCCGTCACCGTCGTCGGGGACGAGCAACTCGCTGAGTAGTCAATGCTAACGGGCTGCCGTATGCCCTCATCGGCCGATCGTTAT
>LFCJ01001630.1_pt1 | contig 15794 bp, 19 predicted proteins | sample 643141 | NCBI WGS metagenome assembly LFCJ01 (sample SAMN03766243, study PRJNA286221) | soda lake metagenome | biome: soda lake; feature: Kulunda steppe; material: water; isolation source: sample B1-Br-g2 brine of Lake Bitter-1 | place: Russia: Kulunda steppe | collected 2010-07 | reverse complement strand
CCACCACGGTTCGACGACGTCCTCGACATCGCCGTTCATGGACCAGGTGACACCGGAGGTGGCGATTATCTCGAGTGCGTACGACTCCCAGTACGGCCATCCACACGACGAGGTTCTTGAGGACTTCGCTAATCGAGGACTCGAGACCTACTGGACCGCCGTCCACGGCGACGTTGTACTCACGACTGACGGGACCGATGTCGAACTCGAGACGGAACACGAGTTCTCAACTGATGCTTCAGATCTCCTCGAGGAGAAACCAGCTGATGACGACACACAAACGTCGCTCATCCACCCGATTGACGTGGCTACAGCACCACTAGCTGGCTAATGGCCGAAACCTACACCGCGACGCTCGATCGGATCGTCGACGGACAGACAACGGTGCTCTTGCTCGAAGAGGACGACGAGACCGTCGACCAACTCGACGTCGACGTAACGACGCTGCCACCAGCGGCTCAACACGAAGGGGCAGTTCTCGAAATCGCTGTTGATGCGAGCGAACTCTGCGAAGCCGAATATCTCCCTGAAGTCACACAATCTCGCAAGGAGTCTGCACAGGAGCGCCTCGATCGGTTGTCGAAAAAGTTGTCCGAGCGAGATTGAACCGTTCCGACACTCAATTCATCTTTCCGTTTTGGTTCAAATTGGGTGTGTCTTGTACCGGGTAAGGAGTTCGTCGCCGTCCCGGATGACGGTTGCTTGATACTGGTCGGGAACCATTGTCTTTCGACCGCTGCTAACCGTCAAGTTCTGGTTCGTCGAGATAACAGTTCGGTGCCGAGCCAACTGGGAGTGCTCACTCGTTCTCAAGGGCTTCGTAGATTTCCGAGTGAAGTCGTCCGTCGAGCTTCCCCATCTCGAGGGCGATCTCACGACGTTCGGCGTCGCTCTCGGCCGCCTGATACCGCTCGTACAGTCGGCGGACTTCTTCGTCGACCGCCGCCGAGGAATCGGTACTGGACGCCATCTTTCTATTGAACATACTCCGTGTATCCCTTTATCAGTTGCGACGAGCGCATGCGCGGAAGTAGATGACTGCAGTATCTGTGTCGACCGCGGCTTCGTCAGTTGCGAAGCGATGCAAAAGGGCTCGGATTTCATCGCCGTAGTCGAACGTGTACCCGTTCAGCATATAGAAGACGACCACCGTTCGGAGCGCTGTTCGTTTGTTCCCGTCGACAAACGGATGCTCTGCCACGAGTAACCGCATCAGATGGACTGCTTTCTCATGGATCGTCTCGGGTACCTTTCCGAAGAACCCCTCCGAGATATACTGTAATGCGGAGGCAATCGCGTCCTCCGACCGAACGCCCGGCTCCGTGATGTCGCCTTCCGCCACGATCTGTTCGTGGAGCTCGAGGATAAGTTCGACAGAGGGATACGCGAGATCGTCAGTCACGTATCCGGCTTTCTCATACTGCCGGTTAACCGTTTCTCAACTGACGAAATCGGGTTTCGTTGTCGTCGACAGCGTAGAGAGTGAACCAAACTTTTTCTGCCAGAGGCATCTCGAAGATACTCTTCGACGACGCTCCGACTTGGCTCGTTGTAGAGGTATGCGATGATCGCTTCGATGTCCAAGACGTACCGGTCGCTCATTCATCCTCCGAGTCAGCCGGTCGGAGTCGGTCAGCATGGGCATCTTCGCGTCGGCGTTCCCCATGTTTCAGTTCGTGAATCCGGTTGAGCACGTTACCGCGCTCGCGATCGGTGTCGGCGTGAATCCCGCCTAACTCTTTGAGTGACGGAACCGTTTCGATGATAATCTGCTCGTCTTCCTCGTAAATAAACACCTCACAGGGGGTGTCGATCCCGAGCTTCTCTCGGTGTACCTTCGGAACCGTTGCCAGTCCCTTCTGTGAGACGCGTACGACCTCTGGATCTCGAGTACTACTCGACATATTATGTTGCACTACAAGCTCTGGCTAGCACTAACTATTGGGGAGCAAATCTTCCCAGCCCATCCCTACGTCCTCATTCGTGGGTATCTGACTCTTCGGGGGCACCATCTATCTCGTCAAGAGAAGGAAGGTCCATTTGGTCGTAGACATCCGGAAACAGATGCTCGAAGAACGGATCATGGGTTCGGCCAACAGTCAATGCTGGCTCGAGTGCGTAGATGATCGTCATCGCTTCGGTCTCGCGAACGTCGATATCGGTCGCGACCATCCGCTGAGTCGTCTTCCCCGCGAAGTGTAATCCTGCACCCCGCAGCGCAGCGATGAGTTTGCCAGCACCGTAGCGGTCCATGAAGTACTCGACGTCCTCGTCAACTTCCTGCAGCGCAAGTGCGTGCAAGACCGTCGGCGTGATGACGATGGGGACGTACTGCTCGACGATGATGATCGGATCTGCGGTCAACTGCTGCGGACGCGTTGAGTCATCTTGATCGATGAGACCGAGGTCGACGAGCTGATCGACGTACTCGTAGGTCGTCGATTTCGATAGCTCGAGGTTGTCCATGATCTCCGGCGGCGAAACAGGGCCCCAGTAGCAGACGTAGACATACACACGCGCCAACGCCGGCTGATTGAGGAGTTGAACGACCGTTTCGAGTCTGGGTGCGTTCTGAGCAAGCCTCGCTGGCTCGAGAGTCTCTTCGTCCATGATGTCCGTCGGTGGTAGGTCCAACGCGTCGATTCCACCATCGGGACGAATGCGATCCGTATCGGTCATACTCGCTTGTTCGAAGTCCATGTACTTCAGACTACAGCCAACTTCTCTCACGAGGCCAGATCGAGTCTCTTAACGGAGCTTTGGAGACTGATGGCAAGCTGAAGCGCTTCACGTACCTGGATGTTGTACTCCCATTCCTCGATAGTCTCGAGGCGCTCACGTCGATCGCTGGACGACAGGTCCTCACCTCCAATACTCCGGCGAAGTTCTTCGAGTGACTCGACATCGTACGCTGCTTTCCACGAGTCAATTTCGTCACCGATTGCACACAATTCGTTGGTGAGTTCGATGCTCAGACATGTAGTAATACACACAACCAGCTTTTATATAGGTGTATTTTCACTTTTGAAAATGCCGCCCCATTCCCACACTATTTCCCATTTTATGAACAATAGTACGTATGGCCAGCCCTGAGATAGTAGCGCCGTTCTCACTTTCGATTGGTGAGGGACCTCTGTACGATCAGCGTAATAATTCTGTATATTGGATCGACATACCTACCGGTCGAATTTTACGTTATCAGATTAAAAATGGCAATTCGGAAATCGTATTGTCTATTGATCGGAAGATAGGGGGGATAACGATTCAATCTGATGGTACACTTCTGCTATTCTTAGATGCTGGTGGAATAACCAAATGGGACCCTGAAAACGATTGTTTAACAACTGTTGTAGATTCTATCCCACAAGAAACACACACAAGATTTAATGATGTGATAGCTGGTCCTCGAGGACGTGTATTTGCAGGTACTGTCGGTACAGACACGGCAGGCGGGAACCTCTATCGGATAGAATCTAGTGGTGATTATATCTGCCTCTCAGATTCAGAATATACAATTTCTAACGGTATGGGGTTTTCTGATGACGGGGATTTCTACTTTATAGACTCAGGTCCCGGAATTGTTTATCGATTCTCATATAATCGCATGACAGGTGAACTGTCTAACCGAGAGCATTTTATTGATTTTAGTGCGGAGCCAGGAATTCCTGATGGAATGACTGTGGACAGTTTGGGTCACCTCTGGATCGCTCACTGGGATGGTGGCAGAGTCACTAAGCACCATCCTGAAACTGGAAAAGAAGTGAAGTCGATCGAATTCCCAATCGATCGCCCCTCAAGCGTTATATTTGGTGATGAATCTTACACTGATCTTTTTGTCACATCTGCCCGGGATCGGTCGAAACCTGATCAGCACGAGGCAGCAGGTGCGTTATTTTGTGTCCCAAACATCGGAAAGGGAAAACCAGAGAACTATTCCAAAGTTCTAGTTGATAACTGAGTTGTCTTTACTCGTATAGCACACATCGACAGGCTTGCTCATCACCCACATCGAGCATTTCTGGCTCTTCCTTGGTACATTTCTCCATTCTGTCTGGACATCGAGGGGCAAATCGACATCCCGGTGCGAGATTTATCGGATCTGGAACTTCCCCTTCAATATGTGTCTTCTCACGATCTATAGTAGGATCAATAATAGGGGTCGATGAAACTAAAGCTTGGGTATATGGGTGTTTAGGTTCATTGATTATTTGATTTGCTGGGCCTTGCTCTACAATCTTTCCTAAGTACATGATAGCAATACGATCACACATGTGTTTTAACAGGGAGAGGTCGTGGCTAATGTAAACCATTGTGACACCAAACTCTTCTTGGAGATCCTCCAGAAGATGTAGTATTTCGGCTCGAAGACTCACATCGAGCATACTTACTGGCTCGTCGCATACCACAAACGATGGCTCGAGCATCAGTGATCGCCCGATATTTACACGCTGACGTTCACCACCACTCAGTTCGGACGAATATTCGTCAATATATTTTTCGATCGGAGTCAGTCCAACCGACTTTAGCATTGATTTCACTTTCTCTTCTTTTTCTTCATAGTTGCCAATATTATGAATCTGTAGCGGTTCTTTTAGTAGATCTTTCACCCTAAACCGAGGATTGAGGGATCTGTACGGATCTTGGAATATCAGTTGTGCTTCCTGTCTAAATTCTTTACTTTCGTACTTGCCACCAGAGGTAATCTCTCTACCATCGAATTCAATGGTTCCGTCGGTTGGTTCGTGAAGGCCGAGTAGTGTTTTGGCGAGTGTAGTCTTTCCGCATCCACTTTCCCCGGCAATTCCAAGCGATTCACCTGTCTTTATATCTAATGAGACGCCGTCAACAGCTTTTACATAATCCTGTTCGCCAGTCGAAAATAGTCTAGCTACTAGTCCTGTATCTACTTGGAAGTGCTTTTGAAGATCAGTCGTGGATAGTTTTGTATCAGTCATTTGTTTCCCTCATTTTGATTTGTTGCCAGGTTTCGCGTTTTTGACTCTCCCGGTCCAGTAGCTCCTTTTCATCCGCACGAATACATTTCACCAAGTGATCCTCTCCAAAGGAGTCCGTAGGCAGTTCGGTATTCCAGCATTCATCCTTTGCAAATGGACACCGCGGTGCGAAATCACACCCAGGGGTGACTTCACTGAGCTTTGGTGGGTCACCCGGTATCGATACGAGTTCCTGGGATTCTTTAGTGATGTCTGGGAATGCATTCCGCAGACCAAGAGTATACGGATGACGAGGATTCATGATGATCTGCTCAACGTCGCCGATTTCAACGATTTGACCCCCGTACATGACCGCCACTCTGTCACAGACCTCGGATACGACCGACATGTCATGGGTTATCAGGATAATTGTTCCATTGATTTCCTTGAGTACATTTTTGAATTCGTGAAGAATACGATCCTGAATAACGACGTCCAAACCTGTCGTCGGCTCGTCAGCGATTACAATAGACGGGTTTAGTGCCATTGCGAGGGCAATCATACCTCGTTGGGCCATTCCACCTGAGAATTGATGCGGGTAGTCGTCCAACCGACTCTTTTCGATCCCGAGCTTTCCGAACCAGTCTTCGGCTCTTTCTCGAGCTTCTGCTTTCGTTACGTCCTCATGATGCCGAATTACCTGAATGATCTGTTCACCAACGGTGTAAACTGGGTCGAGACTATTCATCGTGTTCTGTGGGATCATCGAAATCTCAGACCAGCGGACATGACGCTTGAGATCTTTCTCAGAGTAGTCTGAAATATCGTCTCCATTAAACAGAATTTCTCCATCAGCGACCTTTCCGTTCCGGTCCAGGATGCCAAGGATGGATTTACCTAACGTGGATTTTCCAGAGCCACTTTCGCCTACAATTCCGATAATCTCATTCTCTTGGATATCGATACTAACATCATTTACTGCGTGGACTTTTTCACCAGTCGGTTCGGTATAAATTGTGGATAAGTTATTTAATTCCAACATTTTAATGCCTCAAGCTTGGGTTTGATATTTTTTCAATCGCTCTACCAATGAAGAACACGGCCATTGCGAGTAGCATTACTGCAAAGCCAGGTGGTATTGACCACCACCATGCTCTACGTAGCCCACCTGCGTCATACGCTTGGTGTACCATACGTCCCCACGAATTCATGCGGGGATCGCCGAATCCGAGGAAGGATATACTTGCCTCGAAAATTATGGCGAGTGCTACTGCAAAGGCGAAATAGAGGACGACTAATGGAAGCACGTTCGGGAGGATATGACGATACATGATTCGGAAGTCTCCTGCCCCTAATGCCCGGGCAGATTCGACATATGGCCGGTTCTTTTGAGTGAGGACTTCGGAGCGTATTACCCTTGCTGAGGATCGCCACATCAGAACAGCTATCACTAGAATGATATTCTGAAGACTAGCTCCAAACATGAAGACTAGCACTAGAACGAATGGGAGGAACGGAAGTGCAAATGCGATGTCTGTAATCCTCATCAGAAGGTCATCGATCCAACCGCCGAAATAACCACTAATCAGACCAATATTCGTTCCAATAAGAATTGCTACGAACGCGGCGACAAACCCGACAATGACGGACACACGAGCTGAAACAATCACTTGGGAAAAGACATCCTCTCCAAAGTTAGTTGTTCCAAACCAGTGATCAGCCGATGGTGGTTCAGATCGGATAACTTCCCCATCCTCATTGCGATTTGTTTCATCTGGATCGTATGGGACTATCCAAGGGCCAATTACAGCTAACAATGCGAAGAATCCTATTGTGAGAATTCCAAATTGAGCAAATCTTTCCTGACGAAACAGGGCGACCGTTGGACTAAGATCGAACCGGCCCAACCGGTCGCGATACACGCGTGTGAGAGTCTTGAGTCTATCTTTAATCGCGTTGGATGCCATTTTGGATCGCTTGTCAGTACTCATTCGTAAGTCACCCTGGGATCAGCCCAAATGTAAACGAGATCGGCAACAAAATTCATTAAGATTACGAAACTACCCATCAGGAAGAAAACGGCTTGAGCGACGTTGTAATCCTGGTGGGAAACGGAATCTACCATTTCCCTACCCATCCCTGGCCAATTGAAGATCGTTTCGATGACAAGTGAGCCACCCATGGCGAATCCGACTACGTACGCAAACACGGTGATCACCGGGAGAACTGAGTTCCTCGCTGCGTGTTTGAATAAGATCGTTCGGTTAGGCAGCCCTTCCGCTTTTTTAACATTGATGAAATCTGAGTCCAATATTTGTACCATATTGGTGCGCATTAATAGCGTCGGTGCTGCGAGATAGTAGATGGTCGCAGCCATAACCGGCAATACCATGTGATAGACGAATTCAGTCGCTACGTACCGCTGATAGAAGTGTTCAATCTCTCGACCTTCGGTTCCCATACCCCCTGCGGGGAACCATCCCAACCACCAAGTGAAGATGATCAGGAGGATCATCCCAGTCCAGAACTCAGGTGACGATCTTGCTATAAGTGCAACCACCATTCCTGTTTTTTCTTTCACGGTACCGCGAAGCCAACCGATGTAGGCTCCAAAGAAAATCCCTATGATATATGCTAGTATAATTGCTGCCCCCATCAGGAAAATTGTGTTCCAGAACCGAACCCAAATAATCTCTTCGACAGGAACTCCATACCTGTAGGAATCACCAAGATCACCCGATAAAAGCATCCCCATGTAGTCGAAATACTGATAGTGAAGTGGTTGATCAAGGCCATATCTGGCCAGCATTTCATCACGCTCAGCCGGTGAAAGACCATGCTGTAAGTAGAGGGTTGCTGGATCTCCTGGACCAACTCTGAATATGACGAATAGTAGTGTTAGGAACCCCCAATAAGTGACTATAAGCTGAAGAATTCGCCTAATAACGTACTTTTTAAGACTCATTAGTGGTCCCCTTTTATTGTCACTACTTCGGTTGGTACTCGAGACCAATTACTACCAGAGACGGTTTTTATTTTGATTCGTATCCCGTTTGTGGAGTGTGTTGTATTTTCGATTTCTCTCATTTGTCTTGTTGGCCTATTTATTTCAATCGAGAGATCGACTTTCCCAGCCGTCTTTGAAAGGGTTGACCATGTCTACACGATCCTTATGGTCCTCCCAATTGTGTTTCTCAACGACATCGTGATCAAGTTCCACACCGATCCCCGGTTTGTCAGGGATAATAATCTCACCATTAGTAATCTCAAGTGGCTCCTCAAGGAGGTCCGTTTTCCATGGGACATCAAATTCTTCGAACGCTTCTTGTATCATGTAATTCGGGCAGGTAGCTCCAATCTGAATGCAAACCGCTGTTGCTACTGGCCCCTGAGAATTGTGGGGTGAGAAGCTAACGTGGTTCGCTTCAGCCATTGCAGCAATCTTTTTACTCTCAGTTATACCACCAGCATTTGTCACGTCTGTTTGGATAATATCAATCTCTGTATGTTGGAACAGATCACGTGCCCCAAACTTTGTCATCGCTCGCTCCCCAGATGCTACCGGGACTGATGATTTCTTACTTACTTTATCAAGCGCATCGATATTGTCCGCTGGCGTTGGCTCTTCGAACCAGGTAGGGTTGAACTCCTCCATCTCTCGAGCCACCTCAACAGCCACGCCAGGTGTGAAGCGTCCGTGACCCTCGATTAGGAGGTCAATGTCTGGGCCTACGTGATCACGAATCGCTCGAATCTTTTCAAGCGACGCGTTCATTTCTGCACGCGTCATTCGCTCCCAAGAACTCCCGAACGGATCGAATTTTAGGGCATCATATCCCTGGTCAACTACCTCTTTTGCCCGTTTACCCATCTCTTCTGGGTCTCTGAAGGAGTTTGTGAACCACCCGTTGGCATAAGCCCTTATTCTTGATCCTTCGACGAGGCCTCCGAGAAGTTCGTATACAGGTTTGCCCAGCACTTTTCCTTTGATATCCCAGCACGCGATATCTACGGCACTAATGACAGTTGAGTTCACTACGTTTTTTGCAAACCACTCATTCCGATACATTTGAAAATGTATTCGTTCAGTGTTGAAGGGACTCTCACCGATCAGATAGCGTTCTCCCATCTCTTGAATAGCGCTCTTGACTGTTTCCGGTTTTCGGTGGGCCATAGCCTCCCCAATCCCCGATATTCCAGCATTGGTATGGACTTCGACGAATATCCAGGGTCGTGTTGGACAGGCAACTATATGCGTCTCGACATCAGTAATCGTAATCTCTTCACACTCCGAATTCTCTAGGCAGTTATTTTGACTCATGTTATGTTGTTGTAACCTATGTGATTTCGATATTCCGTAATATTGATAAGCTGTGTTAGAGTATCTTCGCTGAGTTATTCAGGCGGGTAATAGATCTGACCAGAACTGTCCCATTCGTACCCAGCCTCCTCAAGAATCTGTTCTGCTTGGTCGAGATCCAAATTGTACTCTGGCACATCTTCATTATACCATGGGTTCATTTCGAGTGAGAATGGCGCGTGAATTACCTCGGCATTGCCGTCGTAGATGATATCGACAATATCTTGCTTTGGAACCGAATGAGCGAACGCCTGGCGAATAGCTGGATCCTGCATTACGCTCTCTCGTAGATTGTAAGAGAGATAATGGAACGACGTCATGAAAGCATCCTCGGTGGAGAGGCGATCGTCGTCGGTCAATGGTCCGACATCGTCTACCGGAATCTCGGCAGGAATTATGTCAATCGATTCATCTTCCAGTTGGTTAATTACTGATCGAGTATCCGCGCCTTCGGTCCGTTGGATCCCATCTACACCAGGCGAATGGAAATGATCTTCGAAGACACTCAACTCAAGTTCTTCACCAGGAGTGAAACTTTCTACCTGGAATGGCCCGCTCCCTACTGGCTCTGGATTATTCCACTCCTGTACACTGTCCGCGTCTACGTCTTCTGGAACATTTTCCCAGATATGTTGGGGGACGAGGTTACAATCGCGGTCTGCGAATGCACGCATTACGAATGGTGCGGACGGTTCGGAGAGGTTGAATACTAGATCGAGGTCTGTTTCAATATCAACACTCTCCAAAGCCTCAACTACTGAACTGAACGCATCGATGTGGTCTGGAATAAATTCATAAGTGAATTTTACGTCTTCAGCGGTAAGAGGCTCACCATCGTGCCAAGTCATTCCTTCTCTGAGTGAGACCTCGATAGTTGTGTCGTCAACGACGTCAACCTCCTCTGCTGCCCATGGCTCAGGTTCGTTCGACTCTGGATCGATACGCATCAATCGATCGTAGATAATGCGGAGATAATCCCGCCCAAGTCGTCCTCTTCCACCATCAGCAGGGTTTAGCGTAAACAGCTCTTCTGGCTCAGAGGTTCGAATTACGGATTCTCCTTCTCCTGTCGGAGAGATGTTGAACCAGTTCCACTCTGAAGCGAGCCCATGCTCAAGCGGAGAAACTGCGTTTTCAAACCGTTCTGAATTGTACGCCATGGGACGTGACTGAACGACGGCAGGTGTAATCACCTGTTCTTCCATCACTTTTTCTTGCATCTCATGGACGATATCGACCCGCTGATCAACGTCCATCTCTCGACGCTGCTCAGATAGCATTTCCTCATAGTCGTCGTCTTCGTAACCACTCGTGTTTGGTCCACCCTCTACCGCGTTGTCTGCACCAAAGACATCGGAAAGTACTCTGTCCGGGTCAAATCCGTCACCAAACCGAAGTAGGACACATTCATAGCTACGTTCGTCCCACATTCGGTCGGCATATACCTCGATTGCGGGTGCGTCATATTGAACTTCAAACCCGAGTTCTTCAATGTTCTCTGAAAACCACTGACCCCATTGAGCGCGGCCAGGACCTTCGTTTTCCGAAAGCGACAGCACTCGAATTTCATCTACAGGCTCTCCCTCTGGTTCGTCTTCATCGCCACCGAAACATCCTGCTAACCCAAGTGCAAGCCCTGATACACCTGCGGTTTTCAACAAATTCCTCCTCGATCGCTTTGTCACCGTTGGCTCATTGGTAGCCATATACAACCCGTTAGACCACTGCGTATTAAATCTTCCTGCTATCATGAACGGCCATCCCCCTCTACTGGATTCTTGCAGTTCAAGCGATACGATTCCTTATACTATATCGAGCAAACGCTTCGCTCATCTATTATTAAATGACATTTATGGGCCATTCAGGACTTATAGCGGATACTGTAGCAACTAATTCTATAGCGACTCGCGTTTCTTCCTATAGTCTGGAAGCCGGGAATCTTCAATTATAATAGATCTCCCTCCATCAACATTAATACATTCCCCAGTTATAAACGCAGAATCAGAACTAGCTAAAAAGGATACAACCCCAGCAATGTCTTCAGGTTTTCCCATTCTACCGACTGGATGTTTTGCCTCGAGCTCGTAACGACGCTCGTCAGCCATATCACCAGCAGTACGCTCAACTACAACCCATCCTGATACAACAGCGTTTACCCTTATCCTGGGCCCCCACTCAAGGGCCATCGCCCGAGTCATCCCGTTTACCGCAGATTTGGCAGCATTGTAGGGAAAGATCTTTGGCTGAGTTAGAATTGAGTGGTTTGAGGAAATATTGATAATCGCTCCTGTTTCTATTACCTCGCTCGCATATTTCGATGTTAGCCAAAAAGAGCGGACATCTGTATTAATTACTAAGTCCCAGTCCTCCATTGAAGCTTCATCAGCGCGAGTGTACGTCTGCACCGCTGCATTGTTTACCAAAAGATCTAGTGATCCAAATTCATCATCTGCAAATTTTATTAGTCTTTTAATTTCATCTTCATTTTGGAGATCGGCTTGAACGAAAGCTGCTGATCCCCCCTCTTCACGAATTTCTTTTGCTACTTTCTCCCCTTTTTGTGTGTCTCTACCGTTGATTACGACTTTATATCCTTCCCTGGCTAATCGGTTTGCAATTTCTTTTCCAATTCCTCTCGTCGATCCTGTGACAATAGCCACTGGGACTCCGGTACGGGTACAATCCATGGATCATGTATGGACCCAACCCCTCTAAAATGATTGGATTGCCATCCGCCATCAATGGAAATCAGCTATTCCATGGGGCGTATTCGGGGTCGACCAACCGTTGTTGATATGAAATTGACTCGATTTTCTCAATATCGTCCTGATCTAATGTGAGTTGCTTTGCTCGGTAGTTTTCTCGTTGATGGATCTCGATATCTGCCATCGGAATTGGTACCACATTTTTCATTTCCATGAGCCAAGCCAAACTCACTTGGGCTTCACTAGCATCATGCTTTGATGCAATCTCTTGAATTTCTGGAATTTCAAATACTCTACCTCGTCCGATTGGTGAATACGCTACCAAAATATGCCCATCTTCTTGAGCATATTCCACCATGTCATGTTGTCGTAAAAACGGGTGGAACTCGATCTGATTTGCTACTATAGGGGCCACTGAATATTCTTTGGCCTCTTTTAGGAGATCAATTGTAAAATTACTCACACCGATGTTTTTTACTTTGCCGTCTTTCCATAACTCGTTGAATGCTGCCCAGGTGGCTGGAGGGTCGTACGCCCGTGCAGGCCAATGCACATACAACAAATCGATGTAATCAAAACCGAGAGCATCAAGACTTTTATCGACACTTTCAGAAACTCCCTCGTATGAGAGATCATCTGGATGCACTTTGGTTGCCACGATGATTTCTTCCCTTTCTACTGAGGACAACCGAACACCTTGTCCTACAAATTCTTCGTTACTATAGGCCCGTGCAGTATCCAGATGCCGATATCCCATGTCAATCGCTGTCGCGATACTCCTTTCACATCTCCCTGGGAACGTATTCCTCCACGTCCCTAATCCTATTCTGGGGAATTTTTCAGGTTTCATGTAATCGTAATGTGGGTCTCGGTTATTTAGGAGTACGATAGATTGATCTCAATAATATTTGCGACGCTCACTACCTTTTCAGGGATGGTCTTGTTAAAACGAGACCCTCGTATGCGACCTTTTGGACCAGAAATACTGATTGCTCCTATTACTTCATCGTCCGAGATGATTGGGGCACCTACACAGCGGAGTCCTTCCATTTGCTCTCCATCGTCAAGAGCGTACCCGTTCTCTCGTATCCGTTCCAATTCTTCAAACAGATCATCTTCGTCAGTAATTGTATGTGGAGATTTTTCATTCAGGCCCTGATTATCAATAATATCTTTCACTCTTTCTTTAGGCAAATATGCGAGAATTGCCTTACCTGCCGCTCTGCAATGGAGATCGACGCTTTTTCCAGCTCGAGTATCCGCCATGATTGCCTGATCACCACGTGCACGATGAATATAGACCCCCCGGTCATTTTCTTCAATCATCAAGTTTGCTAACTCGCCCGTTTCGTTCGCTAATTTTTCTACTTCGGATGAGCCAAGATCATATATTTCCTCTTTATACCGGGCACTTTCACCCAACATCAAAAATTTCAATCCTATATGATATTCGCCATCCTTATTCACCAAGTACCCTAAAGATTCGAGTGTTTTCAAATGCACATGTGCAGTACTTGAGGGAATGTCTAAATCATCTGTGATTTCAGCAACGCTACTACCCGAGTTTTCCTGGAGAAATTCAATTATCTCGAAATTTCTCCGGACAGTCTTCAAAGAGTTATCATCCATATATCTTGGATACCTGCTTGATTACACTATTAGCAACCTGATTATTTAACATTGATGGATGAGCTGCCACTAAGACTGTATTAAAACCACCCGATTTCATAGACCTAATTATCCAGAAGGCGCGGTGCCGTTCGAGCGAGCCCGTCGCCTTGATCACGAGCCTTCGGAGGGGGTCACCCATTTTTGCCCCTGGAAAACAGCAGCTGCCCCGAAGCAAATCGAATGACGATTCACCGGTCGGGATGAAAAGCTCCTGTCAGTCTCCGATCCGCTCGGCCAGCTTTCGCTTCAGATACTGCCTCGCCATCGACAGCGTGAACACGCCTTTGTCGATCATGTCGCCGATCACGTCTTTGAGGGCCGTGAACTGCCCCTGCAGGTGGCCGTCGCCGACCGACTCGCCATCGTACCAGCGCACGGTCGCGAGCGCGCCGTTCCCGACTGTCTCTCCTTGTTCGACTGTCTCTGAGTCGTACTGCAGGCCGAACCACAGCATCCGATACGCGGTCACCTCGAACGTCGTCGACACCACGAAAACGCCTTGTGGTGGAGGTAGTCGAAATAATCAGCGACAATCTCGTCGAGGTTGAACCCGGTGGCGCGTGGCTTTGGCTCGCCGGCATCTGCCTCGAGGCCATCGGCCAGTTCCGCCAGCAGCTGTTTCGCCCACTTGGAGTCAGTGCCTTCGCCACCGAACGGTGTTTCAGCTGTGATATGGTGTTTGAGCATCAGGTTCGCTACGCCCCATTGAATGTAGTGGAGCGTGTACTAGCCACCGGTGCGTTCGTACGTAACAAATCTTAACCAACAGTTTTGGGGTATCTACTTTCCGCGTTGGTTAAGATGCTGTTCAGCCAATTATTTAACTTGGATCTGGTCCGTGACGAAGAGACTGACAACTTGGTAATTCCACATCGGTTGGCCCGACCACTCGTCATTTGGGACAGTCTCGAGCTCTTGGAGCTGATGCTCCGTCTTTCGAGGGAGCACTGGGTTGACGATCATTTAAGTGCTCGTTGTCGACGGATCGTTGAAGTGCAATTGCTGGCACCAACCAGATGTCGTTCTCCGCGCTCCCCAGTAGGGCTGTAAGCCGACCTTCGCCCCAAATATCGTACCCACCCTCGTCGTAGAGGAACGTCGTGTGCGTCCCTTCATTCCGCAAATGCGTCGAATCTGTCATCCCGTCCGCTCACGAGCGGCTGTGAGTAGCTGTTCACCGCTTTCGGAGGTAGCTCGAACTGCTTCGGGAAGCGAGGGCCACTTGTCGGCCAGCTGTACAGCGGGATCTACATCGAGGTCGTAGATCAGTTGGCAGTTGTCGACCGCTGGTTCCCTGTCAGCCTTCGTGAGTAGCTTGGCCGCAGCAGCACCCTTCGCGACGGCGGTGTAGAACGTCGACGCCTTGACGAGCAGATGGACGATATGAAGTAGTATCCACTCAGTATCTGGTGTGAAACTCTCGTCGCTGGTTCCATCGAGACGGTTCGTGAGGCAGAACCGGCGCTTCGTCTGAGAGGTCGGAATCGATGCCCCACAGGATCGACACTTGTTTTCAAACTCGGTCTGCTGGTCCGGATATCCTGTACTGGTTGATGCAACACGCTGCCGGCGGCCCTCCCAATCCCCACATCCGCTCAGCTTATCGTCTGGAATGTGGGTCGTCTCGCCGGTCGGCCGCAGCCCCTCAAAGTCAGAATCTCGGTTGTACATCGATTGGCTCGTAGGTTCTGCCGGCATGGTATTTCAACGTCAGGGTGACCGTGCTCGCGACTTCTTCTTGAATTACGCGAAGACACCTCGTAACGCTCTCCGATACATCACTAGGTGTATGATGTGCTAGGACCATTGATGTCGCTGCCCTCACTGACGCGGTGCCCCTCAATATCGGCGAGTCCAAGTATCGTCGTCGCGAACCAGTCATGACGCGCTCCGAACGTCGTCGACGCCGCGTGAGCTACTCGCAGGACTGTTCGCCTACCTTTTCTCGGAGCTCGGCCGCTGCCCGCTCGAAGTGTTCCGCGAGGAATGGTGTTCCTGACGTCGCTCGCTCATTGAGGAATGCGACGGCGTCTGTGACCGTGTCGGCGTCGCGTTCCGTGGCCACGACACAGTCGACGTACCCGTCGAGTGCCCGTCTGAACGCACTCGAGAAGTGGTCGTATG
>LFCJ01001628.1_pt1 | contig 15807 bp, 14 predicted proteins | sample 643141 | NCBI WGS metagenome assembly LFCJ01 (sample SAMN03766243, study PRJNA286221) | soda lake metagenome | biome: soda lake; feature: Kulunda steppe; material: water; isolation source: sample B1-Br-g2 brine of Lake Bitter-1 | place: Russia: Kulunda steppe | collected 2010-07 | reverse complement strand
TCGAAGGTGCCGAAAAGGGTGATACGCTTCAGGTGACGATCGAGTCGATCGAACCACGCGGTCCCCAACCTCGAGGGACGACGTGCCTGGTCCCCTACTTCGGCGGGTTGACTGCGACAGACCGAACAGCAATGTTACACGATCACCTGCCCGAGCGGGTAAATATGAGCGAGGTGACGACTGACGGAATCGAATGGAACGACGAGACCACAATCCCGTACGAACCGTTTATCGGGACGATCGCGACCGCTCCCGAACTCGACTCCGTGAGCTCCGTCACGCCGTTCAAACACGGCGGGAACATGGATCTCCCGGACGTAAGGCCCGGCAACACGCTCTACCTGCCGGTGAATACGGACGGGGCATTACTCTACCTCGGCGACTGCCACGCAGCACAGGGCGACGGCGAACTCTGTGGCGTCGCTGTAGAGATCCCGACTCTGACGACGATTACCGTCGACGTAATCAAAGACGAGGAGATCGAGTGGCCGCGCGTCGAGAGTGACGAGTTCATTATGACCATCGGGAGCATGCGTCCGATGGAGGACGCCGCACGAATCGCGTACGCTGAACTCATCGAGTGGATGGTCGACGACTACGGGTTCGAGACGTACGACGCGTACATGTTCCTCAGTCAGGTCGGCTCCGTCCGGCTCGGGAACATGGTCGACCCGAACTACACGATCGGCGCGTCGGTCCCGAAGGCCTATCTGGAAACTCCATCGGAATCCGGCACCGCTACGAGCGATAGCTAAGGGACGTAAGCGCGAGGGACTGTTTCCCTCTATGCAGCCATAGACGTTGGAGAGTCAGTATTCTACAGTATCGGTGTAGAGGAGGTAGAGACTAAGAATCGTCGAGAGGGAAACTGAAAGCGCTAGTAGCCAAAACGCCGTTCTGAAGGTCGCGATATCGGAGACCGTCCCGACAACACCCGGTGAGATAGCACCAGCGCCCATCAAGAGGGTTCGAACGATACCAAATCCACCCGCGGACACCTGATTCGGGAGCGTCTGCATCAGATACGCGCCCCTGACGGGACGAAAGCTGTGTGCACCGAGACCGATCGTGAGGACGCTCACAGCGAGTAGCCACAGACCACTGTCAGTTAGCAAAATGAATGCCGTCATAGAAAACGTTGCCAACACCAATGAACCAGATATCACTGGGAGCGTCCCCGCTCTATCACTGAGTTCCCCTGACCCGATTGGGCGAGACCTGCTACGAACAAGACGCTGTAAAGTATTCCTGCACTGGTGGGTGAAACACCGGCTTCGTCGATCAAGTAGAGGGGTAAAAACGCTACTATTCCGTTGTAAGTAAACGAAAAGAATACACATGATGTAAGAAATATGGTGAATTTTTCATCGTCGAATAGTCGGACGTACGAACGCCAGGTAGTAGACGACGTCGAGTTACGTTCCAGCGTAGGCCCATCCCCTGAAACTGACGAAGTCGTCGTTTCAAGCTTTCGTGGCACACGTGCAATAAAACTAAAAGCAAATAGCAAACCGAGACTGCCAGTGAAAAACAGGAGCACTCTCCAGCCAGGGAATGGTCCAGGAACACTGGCTGCAACTACGATAGCAACAGGCGCGATCACACCACCGAACGTCCCAAACGTGTCGAACACACCTAACGCCCTCCCACGGTGTGAAGAGTATACGCTCGTAAGCAGTTGTACTGCACACGTCTTGTGCACTCCTGTTCCAATCCTTAGAACTACCATTATTACAACGAATAATATAAAAGGGACTTCGAAGAGCAGCACCATTGCAGTGAGAGATGCGAGCAACACCCCTCCAGAGATTACCCACACCGTCCCAAACGCGTCCGAGAGGACTCCGCATGGAAACTGAACGACAGCGTATGCAACTAAGAACGCGCTGAACGTCCACCCCAGTACCGTCGTCGAGACAGTATACGTTCCTTGGAGCGATTCGAACAGTGCCGGGAACACGTATCTAATGAACTTTCCAAGGAACCATATCAGCGCGGTTATGATGAGCACGTCGAACGTATCGAATGAGGTACTTACCCGTCCCAGTAGCTGTGCCCTCACATCAAGGCCATATCATCGTTGGATGATATACGTTGCGGTTGCACCGTCGACCCGAGTTTCTGGCGACTACAGTTCACGTCCCTGGGTTATCGAATTTGAACACTTGATGTGCTAACCGCATTCCATACGATAAGACGCAAGTCACGCTGACGTCCAGTTATTGCTGAGCGTGGCTTTTCTAACGAGCGCACATGAGGCGCGCACTCGATGTCCCGCCGGAATTGTTCGGTGCAAAATATGAAATGACCTGAATAGAGGCCGGAGACGCACAAATATCCCACGACAACCTGTCGACTCACAACTCTCTCTGAAGTATATATGCGCTGCAATTTCGCTAATGTCAGATTTTGTTATGCTGCCGAAATATTATACTGGCCCCGAAATTTACATCTGTACATTTGTAACTACTGGTTGGCATGGCTCGTCAAAGCGAACAGGTTGATGTAAAAATTATTTGGATCCAAGCATCTAAACGCTAAATAAAAGTAGTGCCAATTATTTGAGTGGAGATAACGATTGATCGCGAACTAATTAAACACATACTATTGGTCTGATCCGATTTATACAAGAAGAACAGACTTATATCACATCATGATTTTACTTTTCGCCCAATCCACACCCAAATAAGGTGACGACTGCTGTGGACTAGCGAGGTATAAGTCATGCTACTGAATCTCTTCAATAGATGTTACATCACGAGCCGCTTGCGGCCACAGCAGATGCGCTCCGAGTTGGACGATTAGATGTTTCGACGTATCTCGAGGAACTCAAAGAACGGACCGCTGCCGTCGAACCAGAGATCTCGTCTCTCGTTCAGGAAGAAAACCGATGGGAACGACTCGACGAGGAAGCAGCCGCCCTCGCCAGTCACTACCCTGACCCTGCTGACCGGCCCCCGTTGTACGGGGTCCCCATCGGTGTCAAAGACATCTTTCACGTCGATGGACTGCTGACACGTGCTGGGTCTACGGTACCACCGGAGGCACTCACCGATGCTGAGGCTGCCGTCGTAAGTTCACTTCGTGATGCGGGCGCACTGGTGCTCGGAAAGACGGTGACGACGGAGTTCGCTCACTTCGAGCCGGGACCGACCCGGAACCCACACGATCCTGAACGAACCCCCGGCGGATCGAGTAGTGGCTCCGCTGCGGCAGTCGCTGCTGGCATCTGCCCTGCCGCGCTCGGTTCACAGACAATCGGTTCGGTGATCCGACCGGCTGCGTTCTGTGGAATCGTTGGATTCAAACCTAGCTTCGGGCGAATCTCGACTGATGGTGTTATTCCGCTCTCTACGTCGGTTGATCACGTGGGCTTTTTTACACAGGACACTGCAGGAGCGTCGTTGATGGCCTCGGTTCTGTGTAAAAACTGGCGACAGGTACCAGCACCGACCCGACGGCCAACGCTGGCCGTTCCCGATGGACCATATCTCGAGCAAGCCTCTCCAATTGCTATCAAAGCGTTCGAATCCCAACTGGACCGTCTCGAGTCAAGTGGGTACGAACTCGTCCGGTTGGATACGTTCAAAGACATTGAAAAGATCAATGAGCGTCACGAACGGCTGGTTGCAGCCGATGCAGCCCTCGCTCACGACGACTGGTATCGCCAGCACGGTGATCATTACGCCGAAGAAACCAGGGACCTGATCGAAACGGGCAAACAGATAACCATCGAAGCCGTTTCGGACTCCAGACGAAGTCGGTACGAACTTCGTTCCAGGCTTACGCAATTGATGGATCATCACGAAATAGATCTCTGGATCGCCCCTGCAGCACCCGGGCCGGCACCGAAAGGAATTGATACGACAGGCGATCCGATAATGAACTTGCCATGGACGCACACTGGGCTCCCAACGATTACTGTCCCGGCAGGGCAAACGAAGGACAATCTACCGCTCGGCGTCCAGTTTGCCGGTCGGTTCGGTTCGGACGAAGACGTGGTTCGATGGAGCCACAAACTTGCCGACACACTGTCCCTGTAGCGTCGGTTGAATCGACGGTATTCGAGGCAGCCGGGTTTCGATTACGCAGCGTCGACTATTTTCTAGCGGGTTCTGCGGATACAGCGACCGCATTTGCAAGGGTATTCGCTGCCCGATAGCAGTCATCCCAGCTCGTATGCTCCTCAGGTGTGTGACTCTTGCCCTCCTCGCTGACGGCAAAAACCATCGCCGTGTCACAGATCGGTGCCACGTGTGAGGCGTCGTGTGCCCCGCCGCTCAGCAGTTGCATACTGTCGTATCCGAGCGTATCAGCGGCCCCCTGAACCGCACCGACACACCGATCGGCGAATCGAACGCTCGAGGTGTGGACGGTTTCGTCGACCTCCCAGTCGATACCCTCTCTGGTGGCCACCGCTTCGGCATCGGCTTTGATCTGTTCGATAGCGCGTTCGATGACGTCGTCCGATGGATCGCGAACGTCCCAGGTGACCGAGACGGTCTCCGGGATAATGTTGATCGAATCAGGCTGAACGTCCATCGATCCGACAGTTCCGACCGTCCGTTCACCGAGCGCCGAGGGAAGTCGCCTGATGTTTCCGATTAGTTCTGCCGCCGGCACGAGCGCATCGGACCGCAGGTGCATGGGTGTCCCTCCCGCATGATCGGCACTCCCGTAGAACGTAACTTCTCCCCACGAGAGCCCTACGATCCCTGTAACGACACCCACTTCTTTTTCTTTCGCTTCGAGGTACGGCCCCTGTTCGATGTGGAGCTCGAAGTACGCGTCGTACTCCTCGCGCGGCTCGGCCGGCACGTCACCCCGGTAGCCGATCCGTTCGAGTTCGTCTACCAGTCGCGTTCCCTCCCGATCGGTTCGTTCGTACTCCGTTTCGAGGTCGAACTCCCCGGACCAGACGCCGCTTCCTTGCAGTCCCGGCTGAAATCGCGACCCCTCCTCGTTCGTCCAGTTGACGATTTCGATCGGCCGTCGTGTTTCGATATCGTCCTCCTCAAGTGTCCGGAGGAGTTCGAGTGCGCTGACGACACCAAGCTGGCCGTCGAATATCCCACCATACGGCTGTGAGTCGAGATGAGAACCCGTCAGGACAGGGGCCGCGTCGGGATCCGTTCCCTGACGCCGGCCAAAGATGTTACCAAACTCGTCGATGCGGACGGTCACGCCGATGTCCTCTAACTGCTCGACAAACCAGTCTCGAACAGTTTTATCGGCATCCGAGAGCGCTAACCGGTGGAGTCCTCCGTTCTCTGTCGCACCGATCGCTGCCTGTGCTTCCATTGCCTCAATAAGACGTTCTTTGCTGATATCGACTTGCACGAGGCACCCAAGACACGTTCACAAGTTAATCTTTCCGCTCACACAGACACACAATTTTTAGCATAGACGACCAACCGAGACAGGTTGCTGTGGTCAGCAGTTATTTTGTAATATTGTACAAACAATCACTTCTCAGGTTAATAATCACTGGTATCCAAGAATAACAGTCATTTTGTTCCGACTCGACCGCGACCCATTCTGCAGTTGTGCTGGTCCGTTGGCATAGCAATCAGCAAGACGGCATAACAATCAGCACAAAACGTGTTGTTTGCACAATTGCTAACTTCACCGGTCACGTTCTATCGGATGATGACAACTCTCTACTCACGGCGAAAATTGCTCGGTAGCTGTGTTCTTGTCAGCGTGGGAACTGCTGGCTGTACCTCAAGGAGGAGAACTAACGACGCGGGAGCCGACACTGGTGGAAGTGACACAGCAGCTACCCGGGTTACCATCGACGACGACCGTGGCTTCGAGCCCGATACGATCGAAATCGCAGTTGGTGACACCGTTGAGTGGGAGAACACGGCGCCACGGACGCAAACTGTGACCGCCTACGATGCGGCAGTTCCAGAACGGATGGAGTACTTCGCGAGTGGCGGATCCGGTCGCGAGGTGACGGCGCGTGTCGTCTATCCCTTCGTCGGTGGACTCGACAAGAACGAAACCTACAGGAACACATTCGAGGAGACGGGCACGTACGAATACTTCTCGATACCAACCGAAGGCGCCGGAACGACCGGGACTGTAAGTGTTGAGTGAGCCCTGGATCAGGTCTCTTCGAACGCCTCGAGTTCCGCCGTCAGTTTCGACTTACTTGCCGGTCCTGCGATCGCTGTGTCGACGACCCCGTCTACGGTGGAAAATACCGTCGGCGCACCGACCACGTCGTAGTTCCGGCGGAGAACGGAGACGTCGTCGGGTCCGTAGACCGCGAGCGGAACGGCAGCTGTCTGACCGCCACCAGCAAACAGCTCCGATAGCGCTTTCGAGACCGTTTCACAGGGCTCACAGTCCTCACGCCAGACGTATACGAGACAGCGTTCACACGTCGATACAAGTGTCTTCAAGCCCGCTCCAGAAACGGGAACAAACCCTTCCGGTGCCCCCTCATCTGGAGGAATTCCCGTTACCAGTTGGTCGGTGACCACGGCGAGTAACAACGTCTGCCCAAGCGTCGCAGACTCGTCGATCTCGCGAAGAGCGATGACACGCGAGAGTACGTCCGAATCGTACGCCGTGTTCTCACACAGTCGTGTCGCCGCTTCTTCGTCGATCGTTACCTTCGCAACCGCTGTTTCGATTTCCTCGACATCGGCCGCCTCAAGGCGGTCACGATGCCTTTCGACGGCCGCGATGAACGACTGGCTAACTGTGAGTCGATCGTCGGCTGTCTGTTCGAACACTCCGTGTTCGATTAGCTGGTCGATACTGCGTTGAGCGGCCATACGTCCAGTAGACTGTGGCCTCCTATTAAATTGCTGGCATTCCCGAATACACGTCGAGCCATCTGTCAAAAAGGGCCGCCTATGTCGAAAGGTGCGAGAGGCTGTCAGTCGTTAGGGGTCGAGCCCGAGTTCGTCGATACAGGGGAAATCATCCGCCGACGGAACCTCCCCTTCCTCCCAGAGTGGTTCGAGATCGGCGTCGGGTGGGTAATACAGGTTGTCGTTACTGTCCCACTCCCAGCCTGCGTCCTCGAGGATCTGCCGGGCCTGTTCCGGATTCCCAGTTGGATCGTCGGCCATCTGGTATAGCTCCTCACCGGGTGGGTGCATCGGGTGCGTCTCGGAGATGTAGGTCCCATGGAGTTCGGCATCGACCTGGCTGTCGTAGGCGATGTCGACCATCTCCTGGCGATTGAGTGCGGCGGCCATCGCCTGTCGGAACTCGGTGAACTTCCCGGGAGCGATGTGTGAGGCCGGCTGCAGCAGGAACGTCGTGTGAGACTCCTGGAAATCGGAGTCAGCATCGTCTACCTGTTCGGCCGCACGGGTAGCGTTCGGCGGCGAAAGCTCCGGAGCGATATGACACTCGCCCGCCTCAAGTGCTTGCATCATCGATTCTTCGGACGCGAAGGCTTCGAATACGACCGTTTGTTCAGCTTCGTATACCGGGTGGCCGTCGTGTGGTTCACATATGAACCGTTGGCCAGGCTCAATATCGGTTACCTCGAGCGGGCCAGAACTCACCAGCGGGGTATCAAACGTCGCTTCACCGGGGTTGTCGATCGCTCCCGCTTCTTCGAAGGCTTCCTCGCTCCAGATCCCCCACCGCATGAGCGTCGTCTCGGCGAACGGAAGGTACGGTTCGCTAAACTCGAACACACAGGTCTGTTCGTCGACCGCGGTGATGTCCTCGTACGGAACGTCCGCAGCACCGGGGTAAGCACCGGCGTCTGCGCCACGTTCGATCTGTTCGAAGGTGAACTTCACGTCCTCTGCTGTGATCGGAGTTCCGTCGGTGAACGTCGCGTCGTCGAAGAGTTCAACGACCACTTCCTGGCTACTAACAACGTCGACTTCACCCAACAGCTCGATAGGTTCGTAGTTCTCGTCGTATTTGTGGACCGGCGAGTGGACCATATGTTGCCACTGCGCCTCCGGCATCGACGCCGACAACGTTGGGAAGTTTCGTGTCTCCGTCGCCTGTGGGTCGGTTCCGACCACGAGCTGATCTTCGTCAGAATCAATCAGTTCGGATTTGAACACCCACTCGGCATTCGAGCGAGCGAGACCTGCGTCTCCGATTCCGCCGATATCTACTTTGTCGGTCCGCCAGGCACCGACGTTCGCGACGGGACAGATATCGATACAGACACACTCTTCTGCGACGATCTGCATCGCCTCCAGCAACATCTCCTCGCGCTCTTCTTCAGTTTCTGCGTTGACTTGGTTTACTTGTAACTCGGTAAAGTCGCAGTTTGCCCAGTTGTTGTACCCTGACTGTCCGTTCGCCCCTGCCCAGTCGAGACGCAGGTTGTCGTACAACTCGTTCGGGTCCAGTCGGTCTGGTGTTCCAACCCACCACGAAAAGCTCACGTCACAGTCCCGATTCTCGTCGTTGTACTGCTGTGAGGTTTGCGTCGAGAGGTCTACGGGAACGAGATCAACGTCGACACCGAGAGCCTGCTCGAGATCCCGCTGCATTACCCCGGCCATCTGTTCTTGGATCGTCGTGTAGCCTCCGTAATCTCCCCAGTACTCGATCTGGACTGACCCGACGCGTTCACCGTCCATGTCTTCGCCACCACCGAGACATCCAGCGAGGCCCACTGCACCAGCACCGCCCAGTGCCTGCATGATAGTCCGTCTACTAACTGCTTTGTTGCTTTCTCTGCCAGGTTCTGGCATAGTTTGGAAGTGGACCAGAGGGATATTAATCTACCGAATCCCTCACTATTCCCATACAATGTTCACAAAAACCAATTTAGTTTGCCAAATATGGGTGTTATACACCAAATACTATCGTATATCTCACTAGATGTTTGAAATCGATTATAACCGGGACAAGATCACTCCTATCACCGCGTTCGAGGGACGGAGAGATGGATTTGAAGAGCGCCAATTGACGAGCGAGACGAACTCTTCAAAACACGATCGCTCTCATGACGTAAGTTGGTGGTGAGTCACAGTGCCGTTTCAAAGCTGGCTTTCAATGCTTCTCTATCCTGGTCTTCGAGAGAGTCAAGACGGCGGAACTGATACTGTCGGCTAAAAGAATTTTAAACAAGGCGAGACATTGATCGATTATGAACTCTCTCGACAACGTCTCTACCGAAGACCTCCGCCAGGTCTTGGCGGAGGTCGAGGGAAAGAAGCCGGCACAACGGCTGATGGCGGCGATCAATTATCTCGAAGGGAACGGTGCGACGTTAGAAGAAGTCGCTGAGCGGTATGGATATACTGGTGCCTGGCTCTCGCAGTGGCTTGATCGACTCGAACGGCTCTCTGACGAGCCGTTCGAGGAGGTTGTCTACGACGATCATCGTTCAGGAAGGCCCTCAAAACTCTCCGATCAAGAGTACGAGCGGTTCGTTGAAGCACTCCATAACTCACCAGAGGACGTTGGACTTGACGCGCCTGCCTGGTCTGTTCCACTCGCTCGTCACTATCTCGCTGAAGAGTTCGACGTTGAGTACTGCGAACGACACGTCCGACGACTGATGTCCGAGGCCGGGCTGTCCTGGAAGACAGCCCGGCCGGAGTTCCACAAGTCCGACGAACGAGCTCAAAAAGCGTGGAAAGACGGGTTCAAAAAAAGCTCGACAACCTGGACGACGAATACACGATCCTGACCATTGACCAGACGCGTCAAGTGCTCTCGACACTGATCTACGCGTGGTTTCCGGAAAGAGAGCGCCCGTCACTCCCGGTGACGGGCGCGTGGGACAGTGTCAAACTCCTCGGGGCAGTCAGCGATAGCGGCGGAACGTTCTTTCTCCCGTGTGAAGAAAATTTCAACAGCGACACCACAATTCGGTTGCTCGACGCTCTCCAAACCGAGTTCGGCGAAAAGATCTGCGTCGTCCTGGACAATGCATCCTATTTTACAGCGAATAGGGTGCAGGAATTCGCCGAAGGAACGCCGATCGAACTGTGTTACCTTCCACGGGGTTCGCCGGAGCTGAACCCCGTGGAAGAGTGTTGGCGACGACTCAATCAGACACTGGGCAACCGTCTGTTCGACACACTGGATGAACTTCAAGAGGCTGCACTGACTGCGCTTGACGCCATTGAACCGCCGAATGTCTTTACGTACTTATGTCTTTGAGTATGAACTGCTGCAACAGGTTGTAGCGCGACAATCCAAGACGAATGTTTTGATTAGAAACATCATTCGTCGGGTGGTGTGGATGCGCCACCCTTGCACGCTGTGACTTCGACACACTCTTTCGAATTGGTCAACAATATTTTATGCAGGAGTGAACACAAACTATATGCGCATAAATGCGTGCGTTTGCGAAAGAATACGACCGATATCCACCATATACCAAAGCAGGTCCCTCAATGTCACAAACAATTGGCTTCTCTCGCATAAAATTGAGGTTTTTCCAACTTTAGCGGTGAACGGTTGTCTAATAAGTTCTGCAGGATAGAAAAGCTATATATAATGTAGGACTCAATCGGGATATGTGATGGAACGACAGGCATGACATCGAAATACAACCTCCAGTCGCTACGTCCATATCAACTCGTTCGAGAAAACCATATCATACGTAACTTTCTCTCTGCCTTACGAAAGATGTTCAAGGATCGAACGACCTCGTTTTATTTCGCGATCCTGATGTTCATCGTCTTCTTGGGGATCTTCGGACCGATGCTCGCACCGCACGACGTGCTCACGACCCATTACGACGACAACGGTGACATCATGCGCGCTGAACCGCCATCGCTTGAGCATCCCCTCGGGACGACTCACGCCGGGTACGACGTCTTGAGTAGGGTTCTCGTCGGTGCGCAACCGACCGTGCTCACCGGGTTGATTGGCGGGGCGATGATCCTCACGATCGGGACGGCAATCGGAATAACCGCCGGATACGTCGGCGGGAGAACGGAAACCGTGTTAATGCGGTTTACGGACTTCGTATACGGAGTCCCGCTGATTCCGTTCGCAATCGTCCTGATAACGTTCATGGGCGCCGGTTTTTTCTCTTCGATCTTCGTTATCGGATTGATACTGTGGCGGGGTGCAGCCAGGGTGATACGCGCACAGACGATGCAGGTTAAGCAATATCCGTTCGTGAAAGTCGCGAAAGCAACCGGAGCGAGCACACCTAGAATCATCATCAAACACATTCTACCGAACGTGGCTCCGATGGCAATTTTCTTCCTTGCTATGGGTGTCGGGTACGCGATCGTGCTTCAGGCAGGGTTGGTGTTCCTCGGCGTCGCCGATCCGTTCGTCCCATCCTGGGGCGTGATGATCCGGAATGCGTTCGATTCGGGCTACATGGCGTCAGCGCCCTGGTGGTCGATCACGCCCGGACTGTTGATCGGCATTACGGTGCTATCGACGTTCATGTTTGGTCGTGGATACGAAGACCTGATTAGTGAAGATGGAGATAGCGTTGAAGCTGAAACGGTGACTGCCTGAGACAATGACAGACCCACTACTCGAAGCCGAGGATCTGACCGTTCAATACGAAACCGATGGAGGAATGATAACTGCAGTCTCGGACGCCTCGTTCGTGATCAACGAAGGGGAGTTCTTCGGGCTCGCCGGTGAGTCCGGCTGTGGCAAAAGCACCACGGCGAAATCCATAATCGGCGGACTCGACCCCAACGGGAAGATCTCTTCGGGCAAGATTCGGTACCGTGGCACGGAGATCCAGAACTACTCGGAAAAGCAGCTCAACGAGGAGCTTCGCTGGAAAGAGATCGCGTGGATTCCACAGAGTGCGATGAACAGTCTGGATCCACTCCAGACGATTAGCGAGCAGGCCGTCGAGATCGGGAAAGTTCATACGGAGATGTCGAAAGCCGAACTCCGTGAACAGCTCAAAAAGATGTTTAGTATCGTTGGTCTCCAGGAGAGTCGGATCAATGACTACCCACATCAGTTCTCCGGCGGAATGCAACAGCGAGCGGTTATCGCTCTAGCGCTGTTTCTCGAACCGAGCCTCATCATCGCTGATGAGCCGACTACGGCGCTGGACGTGATCATGCAGGATCAAATATTCAAACATCTCGACGAGATCAAATCAGAACTGGAGACGAGCCTGCTTCTGATTACACACGATATCAGCGTCATTTTCGAGTCGTGTGACACCGTCGCAATCATGCACGCCAGCCAGGTTGCAGAGTACGGCTCGGTAGAGTCAGTCTACGACAATCCGCGCCACCCGTACGCGTTCATGTTCAAAGAGGCATTCCCGGACGTTCGCGAGCCCGATCGCGAGTTGGAAGTGATCGAAGGGTATCCCCCACAGCTCGGAGAAGAAATAGAATTCTGCAGCTTCGTCGACCGCTGTCCGTGGGCGACGGACGAGTGTCATGAAGCGGCCCCCGAACTCGAAGCCGTTGAGGACGACGATCCGATTCACGTTGCCGGTTGCTTCCGCAAAGATGAGGCCTACGAATTGTACCAATCGAATCGGTTCACCTCCCAGTTCGAGGACAGTGCAACTGCAATGACGAAAGACGATGACTGAAAATGACAAATAAACCACCGCTACTAGAGATACGAAACTTGAAAAAGTACTTCAAACAGAACAGTTCTATCGTTGATCTGTTGCTCCGGCGAGACCCAAACCGGGTCCAGGCCGTCGATAACGTTTCGTTGACCCTTGAGGAGAACGAATCTATTGCCGTCATCGGCGAGAGTGGGTGTGGCAAGACGACACTTCTGTTGACACTTATCGGATTACACGACATCACCGACGGTGACATCGTTTACAAGGGCAAACCACTCTCGGAGTTTTCCAAGGCTGATTGGAAACGGTACCGGAGCAACATTCAGGTTATCTTTCAGGATCCGTTCAACTCGCTGGATCCGAAGATGACGATCGAAGAAACACTGCAGGAACCACTGAAGATCCACGGGATCGACAACCGAGAGCAACGGGTCCGAGAAGTTCTCGAGCACGTCGAACTCAACCCACCGGAAAAGTACCTCCGTCGGAAACCTCGGAACCTGAGCGGTGGTGAAAAACAGCGGGTTTCGATCGCTCGTGCGCTTATTCTCGAACCCGATGTAATCCTTGCCGACGAGCCCGTTTCGATGCTTGATGTCTCCACGCAGGCGGCAGTGTTGAAGAAAATGAAAGAGCTAATCGAGGATTTCGGCGTATCGATGATTTATATCTCGCACGACCTTTCGACGGTCTCTTACATATCAGACACGGTAAACGTGATGTACCTCGGTCGAATCGTTGAAACCGCACAAACCGAACAGATACTGGCCGATCCGAAACATCCCTACACGGAAGCCCTCGTTTCAGCCGTTCCAATTCCAGATCCGAGCCACAACCGTGAACGAACGCGAATGTCCGGTGCGCCGCGCGACCCGGTCAATCTCGGTGATGGGTGTCGGTTCCGTGACCGCTGTCCGTCGGTGATCCCACCGGATACTATTGAGATCGATCAAGAAGCCTACCGAGAGATAATCGAATTTCGAGAGCTCCTTGAGCGAGACGAAATCGCGTTCGAGCGGGTTATGAATACACTCGATAAATCGTATCCGGATGATAGAAATATGGCAGAAGCGATCAGAGAGGATTACTTTACCCACAACTTGACCGGCGAGAACGATGCCGTTCTCAAGGAGGCGCTGATCGCGTTTGCCAACGAAAAACCCGATTTGGCCGCAGAACGGCTACGAAAGCGGTTTGAAAGCGTCTGTGAAACGTCTCCCCCCACCGTCGAAGACGAAGACGGATGGTGCGTTGCATGCCACCACTATGACCGAGGCGTCGAAGACATGCAGGCCGACCAGCCCGAAACTGCACAGAGTGACTGACTGTACACGAAGAGAACCAACTGTAATGATACTACGTTCGCAGATCAAAGAGAGACCGATGATGAGTACGATTCGCCGTTGGAAGGGGGTGAGTGGAAGATGGCGTCGATGAAACGGTACTTCATTGCTCGGACAGTCCAGACGGTCTTCATCCTGCTTTTGGTGTTGACGGGGCTGTTCTTGCTGTTTAGACTGATGCCCGGTGACTTTACCGCACAGATGGCCGTATCGGGTGCGAGTCCCGAAGCGCTCGATCAAATCCGCGACCAGTGGGGGCTCAACGATCCACTATATGTCCAGTACTGGTCGTACATCGTCAACTTCGTCCAGTTGGATATGGGTGAGTCTGCGATTTATCGAGTGGACGTCTGGGAACTGACGAAAATGCGTATTTTCAATACGTTTATTTTGGTCGCTCCCGCAATTACATTGACTTATATTGCGGGCGCAGTGATCGGAACGTTTGTTGGACGTCGTCGCGGGAGCAACGTCGAGAAACTCGGCATCGTTCCGATCATCGCGGCTGGTTCGTTCCCCGCGTTCTTCATCGCTATCGTCCTGATTATCGTCTTCGCCGGTTGGCTTGGACTGTTTCCGACCTCGGGAATGTTATCACCTGGTGTTTCCTCCGAGTACGAAGCCTGGTGGCGTCCGTACTTGACCGGAAACTTTGCTCACCACTACGTACTCCCGTTTGTTGCCATCGTATTTCGGTATCTGTACATTCCATCGATGATCATGCGAACGAGCGTAATCGAAGTGATGGATCAAGGACACACGCAGTACCACCGACTGACTGGGCTTCCAACTGGCAAACTGTTCCAGCACACGGCGAAACACGCGAGTCTCCCGCTCATTACGCTGTACCCGGTATCGATGGCTCGAGCACTCGGTGGTCTCGTACTGATTGAGACAGTGTTCAACTGGCCAGGAATCGGCTTTTTGTTGGTCGAGTCTGTTCTGGGTCGGGACTATCCCGTCGTACAGTTCGTCTTCTTCACTGTAGCAGCGTTCGTGATCATCTCGAACTTCATCGTGGATCTCGTATACGGCAGCATCGACCCAAGGGTTCGAGTAGAAGACTGACATTGATGCGGACCGATTTGTTTGGGAACCAACAACACTGAACCAATTATTTCCTTCGCGGCGACAACTGTCAGTGTGAGGTGACGCGAGCGCTATCCACTCCGATGTGGAGTTTCACGCCCTTAATTATAGATAGACGTGTAATGAAACAGAGTGTGTTTGCATTTTCAGAGGAAAAAATTCTACCAATTTTGAAAAGTAACCTGAAAGACACTAGTGGAATGAAAGCCTACCAATTGCCGGCCTACACGGGCACGGTCTACCTCCGCTGGCGTCTGTCCGTTGAGTGACTGGTACGATCGTTGTATATTATAGTAGTGTACGAACAGTTCAAGCCACTCCCTGACGCTCGCCCGACTGCCAACCCACGAGTTGTGGAAGCGGTCAACTCTCATCTTCAATGTGTGAAACCACTTTTCGATCAGGTTTCTCTCGACGTAGTCAAGCTGACCGCTCAGTTCTAATCGGAAGAGGGCAGTCAGGTTTTCGTAGCCATCGACGAGAAACACAGTATCGGGGATATCGTGTTTCTCGGTCAATCGGTGCAGGAACACAGCAGCTGGATCTGTGCCCCATCGTCCGAGACTGCGATATCAAGAATGAGTCGTGAGTTTAGGTCTATTGCAGTATATACTCAAGACCAGTTGCCGTTGATCTTGACAGCGGTCTTGTCAACCGCGACTCGCGACGGCTGAGCCGTCCTCAGAACGCTCCGCGTTCTGATGGGGCGCACGAGAGCAAGAGTGGTCAGCATAACTTTTGAATATCCGGGAGGAACGTTTTGATCCAGTTGTCGGCGAAGCTGACGCGTTTGGATAGGTCTAGGAAGGTGTTAGTAACGAACTGCTTGAAGTGGTCCTTTCCTTCGAAGATTTCTGGCGAAATCTTCCGTTTGAGCGTCTTCCAGAGCGGTTCGATGGC
>LFCJ01001627.1_pt1 | contig 15809 bp, 33 predicted proteins | sample 643141 | NCBI WGS metagenome assembly LFCJ01 (sample SAMN03766243, study PRJNA286221) | soda lake metagenome | biome: soda lake; feature: Kulunda steppe; material: water; isolation source: sample B1-Br-g2 brine of Lake Bitter-1 | place: Russia: Kulunda steppe | collected 2010-07 | reverse complement strand
GTTGTATGTACTTGAAGGTGTCGGAGTTAGTATTGGTATTCAGGCTGGGGTGTAGTTCTGTTTGGCTGTTTCCCATGCGGTTGGGGTGTAGTCTCGGATGACGGCTTCGGTTTGGGTGTCGATGATGTAGATGGTGTTGTCAGTGTGTCCGTTCTCGATGTGTACGGTGTCTCCGTTGTAGTCGTTTGGGTGTAGTTCGTGTATGGTTGGTGTGTATTCTTGGGCCATATAGGTAGTAGGGGCTGGGTTGACTTAATGGTTGTTATTTCGAATTTCGTAGTGTGTATAGAGGTTGTCCCAAGGATTTGGGTTTGTGGTAGTGTATTTTGTTTCGATATTCGTAGTAGGTACTTTTGGATTCGATTTCGGTGGATTTATTATCTTTTGGTGCGTATTGGAGTGTATGGATTATCGAACTGTTGAAGTTGATTTGGCTTCAGAGAGTACGGATGTTAGTGCGGTTAGAGAGCAGATTAAGGGCTGTTTGAGTGAGCCTGAGCGTCGTTCGATTTTTGACTCGTTGCGATTGTTGTTTGTGGAGGATGAGCTGGGTGAAGAGTTGTTGGATGAGGTAGTTGACTCTTTACCAGAGTGGTTTTTTTCTGGTCCTGAGGATATGGGGGTGAGAGATGCTGTTTTGAGTATGCATGAGGAGGTTAATGCGGTTCAGAATATGTCTCCAGAAGTGGCAGGTGTTTTAGAGCGGACGCTGTTTTATCTGTATCAATATGAAGGGTGTGAAGAGTCGGTTTCTGATGAGGAAATGAATCAGGTTCAAGAGTTGGCGATTGAGAATGGGTATTCGTTGTCGGGTATTATGCCGATTCGGTAATGTAGTTTAGGTTTCTAAATAGTTTAGTAGTCGCTATGTAGATTATTGTGGTAATTCGGTGGGTTTAAGTATATACCGGGCATATAGTTGTGTATGTCACAGGCGTTAGCTCATTTTGCTGTTGGATTTGGTGGGTTTTTGTTGGTAATGTTGGTGTGTGGGTATGAGAATGAGTGGTGGGTTATGAGTGGAGCTGTCTTGAGTGGGTTTTGGGCATTGGTTCCTGATTTTCACCATATGTTACGAGTTGTCCATTCAGGAGTTGAGAGTTGGTATTATGTGTGGGTTCATGAGACGATAGTTGCTGATTTGTTTTGGTTTCATGGAGTTATGGATACGGTTGACCCTGCGAATTCGAATGAGGTTTTGTTCGTAGCGTTGGTGTTTTTACTGATATGTGTAGGGTTGTTTGAGTGGGTTCGGTTTCAGAGTGAGGGTTCCTGAGGATGTCTTAGTTATGGTTCGGAAGGTTTTTGGTGTGTAGTGTGTTAGTGTGTTGTATGGAAACGAAGACAGCGGATGAGTTGGAGGGATTGACTTTGGTACAGAACTATCAGGATGTAAAGGCGACTTTGGAGCATATTGGGGTTACTGAAGAGTATGATGCGTTGTTAGTTGATTCGGCGCAGGGTGAGTATACTGAGGTGTGGGGTTGTCATAAGGTGACTGTTCGACAAGGGACTGTATTTTATAATTTATTGGATTAGAGTTCGGCGCATTAATTTTCGAATATCGTAATTTCTGGGTTAATTGGTATTTATATTTTCGAATATCGTAGTGTGTATAGAGTTTGCCCCAAGGGTTTTGGTTTATAGTGGTGTATCTTGTTACGAATATCGTAGTGCGTTAGCCTCGGATTCGGGTGTTGTCTTTACCGAAGTGTCGTTGGTAGGCGAGGGCAGCGTCTCGTGGCATGTCTACTTCTGCGCCCCAGTTATTGTGGGTGAGTGTTTCTTGTGTGGTGCCTTCGATAGTGAAGTCTTTACAGGTTTCGAGGGAGATGAGTTTTTGTTCGTGTTGGGTTTCGGGTTTGACGGCTGGTTTGAATGGGACTTTTTCGTAGTAGGTTCCGGTTTCGTCTTCAACTGGGAGGTGGTCGAATGAGGTGGCTCGGGTTTTGGTGTTTTCGGTGTCGTAGTCGTAGAGGATGATGGTTCCGTTTTGGGTTTCTTTTTTGTGGTAGGTGTATGTTTTGGTTTCTCCGTCGATGAAGGTGGCGGTTGCGGTGTAGACGGGGATGGTGGTAGTGATTGGGCCTTCTCGGATGAGGGTCACTTTGTCGTCTTCGCTCATATTCATGTATTGGGGTGGATGGGGTATAAAGGTGTTGGTTTCGGTGGGTTTATGGGTGTGGTGTGTAGTATGGGTATGAGTGATTCCTTTCGGTTGGTGATGTTATCGAAGTGAGTTCATTTGTGAATGATGATGGGAGTCGGACATATACTCGGACGAAGAAGATTACTTAAGGGTTTTAGGGTGAGCATCGATAGATTTTTATGTGTTTATTGTGTATATGTAGTGTATGCCACGAGAACAAAAGCAGATTCGAGACCTTCAGGAGGGTGGGTATGTGATGATTGACGGTAATCCGTGTAAGATTGTTGAGTATAGTACGGCGAAGCCTGGGAAGCATGGAAGTGCGAAGGCTCGGATTAATGCGGTTGGAGTGTTTGATGAGAAGAAGCGGTCGTTGTCTCAGCCTGTTGATGCGAAGGTGTGGGTGCCGATTATTCAGCGGAAGCAAGGGCAGGTTGTGAATGTGAGTGAGGATGAGGCGCAGTTGATGGATTTGGAGACTTATCAGACTTTTACGATTCGTGCTGAGGAGAAAGAGCTTTCGGCTGATGATGAAGTTGAGTATTTGAGTTATGAGGGTCAGCGGAAGTTTGTTTAGAGAAGTCCGACGAATTGTTCGACTTCGGTTTGCGTGTATGTTTTGTTGTTTTCGATTGGTTTAAGTGCTGTTTGAAGGGTTGTTTCGTCGTCTGTTGTGGTGATTGTGTATCTGAGAAGTTGTGACCATGGGATATATACATCTCCTGTTTGGATGACTCGTTCTCCGGTGTCTTTTGCTTGTTTGAATGTTGAGAGGTCTCGTTTTTGTAGGAGTTCGATTAAGTTTTCAGCGAATGGGTCGTTGATAGTGTTATTTTGTATAGAGTCAATAATTGTGTTTGGGGGTTCTGTGTAGTGTTCTTTGATGTAGGTGTGTAATGTATCTCGGTTGACTGTTGATTCTTTTATTGTTCCATTACAGTAGCAAGTATCTATGCGGCAGTCGGTGTTCGGGCAGGGTAATTTCGGTCGTATTGTATCTTCAAGAAGAGTGAGAGTTGTTGAACAGAGAGGGCATGTGTGTTCGTGGTTGTGTTCAGGGGTGTTGAATTCAGCAATAGTTGGCATACGAATATAGAGCGTTGACTTTTTTAAAAATGTATCCCTTGTATGGGTGAGTGTTTTCGGTGGATTTATGTATATACTAAACATATAGTATAGTATGACAAAGACACGGCTTATTGTGCTGGCTGGGAATCCTGGGGTCGGGAAGTCGTTTGTTGCGAAGTGTATTCAGGATGAAGTTGGGGCTGTGGTGTTGGAGACGGATAGAATTCGGAAGGAGTTGTTTCCAGAGCCGACTTATTCAGGTGAGGAGAGTTCGGAGACTTATGCGGAGTTATATCGTCGGGCGGAGGCGTCGTTGGGGCGTGGAGAGGTTGTAGTGTTGGATGCGACTTTTAATTTGAAGATGGGTCGGGATAGAGCGTGTTCGATTGCTGAGTCGTTTGATGCTGAGTTTGATATTTTTTATGTGACTTGCCCGGAGAAGGTGGCGAAGGAGCGTATTCGGAATCGGACGAATACGCTAAGTGATGCGGATTGTGAGGTGTATGATATTATTGATGAAGGGTTTGAACCGTTTACTCGTCCTGTTACAGAGATTGATACGGATAGACCGAAGGAGTCTGTTCGGGAGGTTGTTTTGGAAGCGTTGTGATTTGGTTTCGGTATGTTTTAGTGTGAGGAGTGTGTATTGAAGTGTATGGATTACGAGGATGGTCGTGATAAGTTACATGAGGCAGAACATTTGATTGATGAGGTGGCGGCAGAGGTTGATGATTCTCGCTTGGAGGAGTTGTTTGGGTCGGCGGCGCAGTTGGTGTATAAGAGTCGGCGTGAAATGAAGCCCGAAGATTTTGAGTGAGTTCTACAGTTTGGTATAAACTTTTTTAACTGTATATTGGTATAGTGTATTATATGGTTGAATGTGATTCGACTATCGAAGGCGTATTGGACAGTTGTTCTGAATCAGCGATTAATGGTGGCTATAAAGGATTTGATGTTACTTCATATAATTTAGGGCTTGTTGAGGATTTGAAAGGTGGGGATGGGAGTGAATCGGTCAGAGTAGAGGTTCTTGTATCAACAAAGATGGAGTCCGTTGAACTTGAGATTGATATGTGGTGGGGTAATGGGGAGTGGTGTGGTGAAGTAGTGTAAGTTCGTTTGATTTATTGACAGCAGTCTTTAGCGTCTCCGTGTGAGATGTATTCAAGGTCGCAAGTTCCACATTTGTATAGTGTGTCATGGAAGTGTTCGAGTCCACTTCGGCAGTCAGGGCATTTTCGGGCGTTGGGTCTGACACCGATATAGCCGCAGATATCTCGTTGGACGCAGGCTTTCCATGCGTTGACTGATTCTTCGCCAGTTGTTGTCGTTGGGTCTGCTACCATTGTAGTACAAACTCTCTCATTCAGTGTTTAATAAGTATCGAATTTAGAATGAAATAAGTTGTTCAAACCTGTATAACATCCCAATTATCCATAGTGCCCAGAGGTTAACTGGAAAAGCCAGTACTCCTAGTATATTTCCAAACTGTTGTTTTTTGAGTTTTGGGTTTACGGTGATTCTTGAGAGAATTAACAAAGATAATCCAATCAATGAGGAGAGTAATGACATACCGAGTACTGCAATGAATATTTCTTCCATTAGTTGCATCTGAAAGATTTGTTCAACAGTCTCTTGGGTGGCAATCGGACCCTCTAATGTTCGTCGGTAGCTTATTCCTGCCACCACGAGGGCTAATGCGAGTGTGAGAATAATTCTATCGTTTCTGGTGAATTCAGACTCTTCTTGAGTATCCATCAGGTATTATGTTGGAATACGAGTATTTAATAGTTCCTCTTTTTCTTCTTTTTAATCAGAGGGTTTTTTATTAGAGGATGTTTTGGAGGTCGTTTTTGATGTCTTCTGCTTCTTCGGGGGTGAGTACTGTGGGGCTGTCTTCAGGGTCGTCGTTGTGAAGTACGATGAGTCGGTTTCCTGATTGATGGGTTACTTTAGCTGATGCCATATAGTATAGGTGGGGTTGGAGTGGGTTATAGGTTTTGGTTTGGAGCTGTCTGTCGAATCCAGGGGTTTTATGTTGGTGTAGTGCGTATGTTGTTGTATGGAGAGCAGTAACTTTGTCCGAGCGGATTCGGTCGATGTGAGTGTTCAGAGTGGGATGGCTGAGGGTTCGTTGCCTGATGAATGGGAGCGGGAGCATGAGGAGTATAAGCGTCCTGTTGGTGATGGGCAGGGGTATTACATTTATTCGTTTGAGTCGGAGGACTTCTTGGTGTCGTGTGATGTTGATAAGCGGGAGGGTGAGGCTGTACATCATGTTTCGCTGTTGAAGGTGAAGCGTGATGAGGAGTCTGGTGAGCGGTTGACTGCGATTGGGACGGGTGTGTATAGTGTTGTTGGTGTGGAGGATGGGAAGCAGGCGTTTCCGACTGATGATGTTGATGATTCGCAGTTTGATGTGAATCGGGAGGCTCATAAAGTGGCGGAGCAGGCGGCGTTTCAGGTGGCTGTTGATTTGATGCGTGGGGTGAATCGTGGGGAGTATGAGGATAAGAAGTATTCTGAGTGATAATTCAGGTTTTTGATTCGATGGGTTAAAGTGGGTATAGGTTGTATGTTGTTGTATGGGAGATACTGAACCCGAGTTCATTGTGTCACGAGATAAACTTGAGTCGTTTCTACCTCTGTTGGGTGCGGAGGTGGATGAGGAGGGTTTCATTCGAGATAGTGAAACGGGTGAGTTGTTTGAGTCGTCAGAGGGTGAGGTGTTATCGATTGATGAGATTGGGTATTTGGCGTCTGGTGATGACCAGAAGATTATTCCTGTGAGGGATAACTTTTCGTCGGTGGTTTCGGAGTTGAGCGACCGAGAGTTCCGAGAGTAGTTAGAACAAGAGTTTTCTGTGGAGTGTTGGTGATTGAGTAGTGACTTCAGGAGTTTAGAAAAGAGGAAGTGTGGTTAGGCTTGTTTCTTTTCGATGAACTGTGAGAGGTTGTCTCGGCAGTCCGTACAGACAGTTTGGTATTGTCCGTTCCATCGTGGGACTTTTCCTTTCCATCGGGTGATGGTGGGGGTGAGGAGTTTTTGGATGATGTTGAGGTTGTATTCATCGTTACACCAGTCACATAGTCGGTGAGTGCCGCCGTCTGTTGGGTTGTCGTGGTTTGGTTGGTTGCGGATGAACTCTGCCATACAGTCGGCACAGAGTTGTGTGTTGGATTTGAGGAAGGGTTTGATTCGACCGCTTCCTCGTGCGCCACTTGCGTTATGGTAGATTTTCCCTTTGGTTCGGTTGACAGGGGTTCCACAGACGCAATTGTGTTGTGTCGCCATGTATAATATATGGGTCTATGGGTACTTAAAGATTGAGTTTGCGGATTGTTCTAACCGTAGTGTATAAAACAGGGTAGTGCTATTGGTTAGGTATGGTTAATTTAGGTAAAATTGCGAATGATATTGAGCGAGTTGATGAAGTATCAGGGGCGTATGTTGATTTATCGTCGGATGAAATCCGTGTTGAGGGTGCGGGGTGGATGATTAATGATAGAAGTGCGCTTGATAATTTACGACAACATCTTGAAGATGAGTGTAGTTTAGATGTTTCAGGGTTCGAAGTTAGTGAACGAGATTGTGAGATTGTGTTCCAGTTTTGAATTAGGTGTGGTCGGTAGGTTTATGTATGTTCCAGCCATATAGTGTTGTATGGCAGTAGCTCAGAAGTCAGGGAGCGTTCTGGATGAGTTAGGTGTGAGTGATGAAGTGTGGGATTCTGGTGTTGTTGATGTGTTAGGTTCGCTAGATGCGGATTTGTTGGAGCAGGGTGGTGGTTTTTGGCGTGTTGGGATTGCTTGGCATGAGCGTGGGATGAGTTCGTTAGGGGAAGTCTCTGTTGAGAGATTTGAGGGGAAAGATTGGACTGTTTATTCACCTCGTGATTCTCGTGAGTTAGAACGGAAGTATTCTGACGCAGGGTTGACTTTTTCGTTTACGATAGATGATGAGATTCCTTATTCAGATTGGATTCAGCGTGTTTCTAATGTGTTTATCGGTCGTAGATATCAAAGTTCAGAAGTGTTTGTGATGGGTCTTTTGGTTCGCCCATTTGTTTCAGAGGATATTGGTTCGGTTGTTGAGCATCTGGAATCAGAGCTTGTGTCTGTGAGTGAGCGAGTTCGAGTGGTTCGTCGGTTTGCTGAATTGTATGGGCAGGAAGTTCGTCGGTTTTCTCAGGATATTTCTGACCCTGTAAATGTGAGAGGTGTTGGAGAATCCACACGAGAGCGGTTAGTAGATAGGTTTGGTTCATATTCTAATATTCTGTTCAATTCAGAGGATGAGATTGAATCCAGTTTGTCTACTGCGTATGGGAATACTCCAGATATGGAACGGTTAATTTCTAATATATCTGAAGCGGTGATGTTGTTTGAAAAAGAGAGTGATGAGTATGCGGTATCGGTTGAGGATTTGGTTGAGTTTCCGTATGAACCTCCTGTTGGGTTGTGTGGGATTAGTTGTAATGTTCATACGGCTGGTGATGAGTATCGACAGTGAGCCGATACAGTTAAGTATATACTTAACATATAGTGTTGTATGGCTCAGGCGCTAGCACATTTTGCTGTGGGTGTTGGTGTTAGGGAGTGAGGATGAGTGGAGCTGTATTAAGTGGGTTTTGGGCGTTAATTCCTGATTTTCATCATATGTTGGAGTTTGTAGCTCCTGGTGTTGCGGAGCGGTATTATGTGTTGATTCATGAGAGTATAGTAGCGAATTTGTTTTGGTTTCATGGAGTTATGGATTCTGTTGACCCAAACACGAATAGAGGGATTTTCGTCGGCTTACTCTTTTTATTGGGTTGTGTAGGATTGTTTGAGTGGGTTCGATTTCGGGAGCAAGATTGAGTTTGAGTGTACATCAGAATGTTTAATAGTTTTGAGAGTGTACTATATTGTATGACTATTGAGTCTGTGGAGTTGGGAGAGAACGGAGATATTGTTGTAGGTGATGAAGTTGTCGGTTTCTTAGGGTGGAGTGAGAATGTGTTAGTGGATATTCATGTGGATAGTCATATTCGTGGGCAGGGAGTCGCTACTTATGCGATTACGGAGATGGTCTCTCGTGTGTTGGATTCTGGGTATTCAGTTGTGGAGACAACTACTGTTGTGAATCCAGCGATGGAGCGGGCGTTAGAGAAGGTTGGGTTTGATTCACGAGTGGAGGAGTCGTTGCTGTATGAGCCTGATGAGTTATCGGGTGAGATATCTGTGGAGGATATTCCTGTTGAAGAAGAAGTTGTATGGGAGTATCGGAGTCATTGATAGTGTTTTTTTCGATGGGTTAAAGTAAGTAGAGTGCGTATGGAGTGTATGGAAGATTCAATGGGTGTTAATTCGGAGTTTCGCACGATGATTGGGCTACAGGTTGGGTCTTTGGTAGCATTTATTGTTTCGGGTGCGTTGTTTGCGGTGTTAACTCGTCCGTATATTATGGAGTTGTTGCCTGCGAATGAGTGGAGTCCGATTCTCGGGTGGATTATTGCTGGTGTTGGGGGATATATCGCTGGTGGGATTCTTTCTGGTGTTGTTGCGATGGTTCTGTTTTACATTATTGTTTCAGATTGGTGAGTTGTTAGTCGTTGATTCGAGCGAGTAGTTCTGTTTCACAGGTGGGGCAGACTGGGGTGTTGTTTGTATATTTTGGTTCGTGTGCTGGTCTTGCGTGTGATTCTGAGCAGTTCGGACAGAGGAGGTAGTCTTTTTCTATCATGGCGTTTCCCTGTTTATAATTATTTAATATAAACTTTTTTCATAATTTTTTATGGTAAGTTTTCTGACATAAGTGAGTTTCGAGGGGTTAAAGTGAGTGGAAGTTGTATGTTGTAGTATGGATTACGATGAGTCAGAGCCAGGGTATATTGTTAACAATAATATGGAAATGGAAGTGAAAGTTTCAGAGCCTCGTGGGAAGTATGATAATCCGCTTGTGATGGTTGGTGTTATTGATGGTCCGATGGTTATTCGGACTTCGCTCTCGGAGGAGAATTGGGCGCACTTAACTGGGAAGGAGGAGTTTGGTGTTGGAACTTGTTTTGGGATTACAGATATGATTGAGGAGGGAGCTGTGGAGATTGGAGTGGATATTCCTGAGTGAGAAGATTTTTGTACATATGCGTCATAGAGTATACTATGGTTGACAGAGAATCATTGCCGAAGTTGTCGTTAGGGTTGAGTGACTCATGGCATCAGAAGGCATGTGTGGATTGCGGGGAGACGGGAGTGTTGTTAGATACAAATAGCCATGAATTTGGAGTTCGGGAGTGCGATTCCTGTGGTTCGATGTTTGATATTCTTGAGTCTGGGGGGTGATTTTTTCGAGGGGTTTATGGTCGTGTAGTGCGTATAGTTGTATATGTCAGAATCCGCTTTCGGTGGGTTTGATTCCGCTCGGTTGGAGGATACTGCGCTTGAAGATGTATTCGTGAACGGAGTCGTGAAAGGTGTGGTAGTTCAGTTGAAAGCGGAGTACAGGAATCTCAATATGACTCATACAGGCGATTTGAGTACAGTTAAGAGACGACATGAGAACGGAGGCATCTCTCGTATAACTGACCCATCTCCAGATGCGTTTCTAAAGGTGTATGTTCCTGAGGTTCATGAATCGGTTTATGTTGATATGCCGTATGAAGCCCTTGTTGAGTTTGGTGGCTTTGAATCACTTACAGGGAAGTTCAAAGTGACGGAGGAGTCTATTGAACTAAAACTGTGTGGTGAATCAGTAGTTATTGAGACAGTTGGAGAGTTTCCTCTTGTGGAGAGTGAGGAACTATCAGATAGTTGTATGCTGTCGGTGTGGCGACCATCAAAGAGTTTCACGACTTTTGATTGGGAGTGGAAGTGTAATGAGCGTGTGAACTCTCGGCTCCGTGATGCGTGGGCTGATAGTGTTGGATTGAACGGAAGTGAGTGGAAGATTTCTGCTGTGGATGATTCGGAGTATACGCAAACAGCGGAGTTGGAGATTTCACCTACAACGAGAGTGTTTGATTCATTATCGAAGACTATTCACCCTGATGAGGTTTCAGAAGGGACCGGAGTTGAAGCGTTAATCGAGTCTGTGGGGGATGGGTTGGTCTCGAATCTCGAAGGTGAATCTTTGATTGTTTCTACGAGGGAACTCAATTATACATCAAAAGTATTTGCTGTTGGAGAGTGGAATGTGTATATTTACTCACAGAGGACGGTAGCCGAATCTAAAGGTTCGAGTCTCGTACAGAGGGTGTGTTCTCTATTTGGGTGAGTAGTTGTTCGGTAGTTTTTTATTTGTACGGTTCTTATTGTAGTGTATGAGTAGTCCGATTTCGGTTGAGCGTGGAGTAGAGATTATCAGTAATGGCAAGCGGGATGTGTTGGTGTATGATGGGCGGTGGGGTCCGTCTGTTATTCGTGGTGGTTCTGGAGGCTCATTTGCTGTTATGTGGGGTGTTCAGAAGAATCGTAGTGGAGAGGGTGAAGATGTGGAGTTGAGTCCAGCAAGCACCCTTTATGAGTCGAAGGTGGCGGAGATTTTAGAGGAATCAATTTCGTCGGGTATTGATATTGAGGTTGTTGACCCTGATGGTGCTACTCGGAATCCGTGGGTCTATAATCTTCTTGAGGACGGGTAGTTCGGAGTTGAGATGTGAGTAGGTGGTCTAAGTAAGTATTGTTGATTCTGGCGGACTTGTTTCTATACTATATGGTAGTGGGGTTCTTCGTATAAAACTCGGTTGTTCGGGTTAGGTCAGTCCCAAGTGTTTGTACGGTTTTTGTGGTCGTTGTATGAGGCGAGGATGGTTTCGTAGAGGGCGAGTATGGGGAGGAGCCACCAGCAGATGGAGAGGAGCCAAGTCATCGTGACGATGAAGTGTGTGATTCCTTTGAGTGCCCATCCAATTGTTGTGGTCGGTTGCCATTTTCCGAGGAGTCGGTCAGGGGCGAATTGGATTTTGTCGGCAATCGTGGTTTCCATACTAAACTATATGCTCGGTATATACTTAATAGTATGGGTTTATTCCCGAGCAGTATAGGTTGAGGATTGAATGAGATAGTATCTATTGGAGGGATGAAGATATTTGCGGAGCGTGATTGTTCCCGATTCAATCTGGAGATGGTACGCATCATGAGTTTCCGACCATGAATTGAATCGGTGGACTGTATCCTTGGTGGAGTCATAGACGGCGTGTGCGGTTTCTGGGTTAAGCACAACCGTGAGGTCGTATTCTTCTTCGATTTGTATCGAGTCCATATTGTTATCCAATTGTGAGTTCTTGTGTTTCAGATTCGAAGGATTCAACTATTTTGTCAAAGGAGTGCGTTCCTGATTCTTGGGTTACTCGAATACCTTTCTGGTTGAATCCTGTTTTAGGAGTTCTGTAATCAGATGTTTTACCATCTATTGAGAGGAGTACTTGTGGAGGGTCTGAATTGATTCGTCGTATTTCAAGGATTTGTTTGGTGTTTGTTTGGATATATACTGTTGCTCCTGGTGTGTGCGTTACAGTTCCGATGTATGTAGTTTTGTCTCGTGTGGTGATTCGAGCGGTGTCTCCAACTGAAGCTGTCTTATGTTCGGTGTATGAATGAGACTCCATTAATGTGTTATACTATATGTTTAGGATATACTTAACTGTTGTGCATTCTGTACAAATATGTGACAACTGTTTTATTGTAGGTCGGTATATTTGGTGTATATGTAGTATGCGAAAATACAATAACTCTACGGATGTTGGTCCACAAGAAGAACACTGGAAAGAGTACGCAGTTGAGTTTGACGGTGAAAAAGCAATAACTGTATGGAATGAGTCGGCAGGGGAAGTGAAAGAACGGATTGCTGAGATTAAGGAGACAAATGTTGATTCTGTTACTTTCGACCGTGTGGTCGCTAAAAAGATGAACCCCCGAGAAGGAATTACAGTACGAGGGCATTATTATGATATTCAAGAACATAATGAGGCTCATGGGTGAGTCAGATTTTTAAGTGTGTGAATAGTATTGTCTTATATGAATCCGTTTGGTGATTTAGAGGGGTTGAGATTGGCATTTGATTCGGGGAAGCGAATGAGCGTGGTGATGACAGATACAGGGTCGAAGCTGTCTGATGTTCTTCTTGAGGATACATCGTCTGTTAGTGAGACTGTGGAACGGTTAAGAGGGGTTGATGGTGCTGGAGTTCCTGTTGCGTTTGATATTGAGTATGATTCAAGTTCGAGTGATGAAGTTGTTGGTGTCTTAATTCGGAGAGGTGAGTCATTAACTGAGTTTGGAATGTTGCAGATGATTAAGTTTTAGAGGTTTGAGATAGTGGATATACATAATGAAGCATAAATTATTGTCTGAGTCAGCGTATTCTGCTGATTTGTCTATTGATACTTTAGATTCAGATGAAATCGAGTTAGTGAATCAATGTATAGATGTTTTAAATCGTGAAAAGTGTATATTAGCGAATCTCTTAGCTGTATTAGATGATTTTAAAGGGTCATTTTGTACACTTCCTCCATATGAAGTAATTGATTCGTACCTTGAAACACGGTTACGAATTGGGGAACAAAATTGGTGGAGTCATACAGATAGTGTAAGAGGGTTAATCAACACACATAAATTCAGTCTAGACGAGTGGAGTTTAAAAGAAGTATAATCCTCCAGTTTGGTTATAGTTCAAGAAGTGTCGGAGGTTTGTGAGCAACGGACATTTAATGGATGCGGTCATGGGTGTATGTATGACAGAATATGCGTTTGAGGTAAATGGGTTAGATAGTTCAAAGAAGGATAAGATTCAATCGGAGTTGGAGTCACAGGATTTTGTTGCTTCAGCTCGGTTTGAGGGGACTGTTGTAATAGTTGAAGATAACTTTGATGATTTTAGTGTCGCTGATGTGAGGGATATTGAACGAGTTATTGAAGAAAATGGATATCCAGTAACTAGAGAGTTCGAATGGGTGTAAAATAAAACCGTTTTTGTTAAGTTGTTACCAAGAATCAACGATAGCTGCTTCTTCAACTTCGAACTCAGCTCCTGATTCTTCTTCGATTACATACACCCCATCTCCGAGGTACTCTTGAACGGTTCCTTCAAATCGTTTGCCTTCATGGTCAAAAGCGACCGAATCACCATAGCTGTATGACATACAATCCCGTATTTATCATCCACACTTAAATAATTTATTTATTAAAAATGGGACTGTTTTATTAAGTTCGATAATCAACGACCGATAGAGTATGTCGGTAGGTTTAAGTAGATATATGCACAATATAGTAATAGAGAGATGCCCGTTACTACGACAGAAGAAGTGGAGATGGACAATCTATACCGTGAGTTCGGAACGGACGAGGAATTGGTATCTATCCCCGAATACGACAGCCCTTCAGCAGGGTTCGCTGGATTAACTGATGTAAAAGTCGTTCCAGCACTCTTAGAGGAGAATGATATTCGGGTTATCTGTGAATTCATTCTCCCAGATGGAGACTACGGGACAATCCGATTTGGATACAACCACGAGAACCCACACCCATTTATTGGGCGGATTCAGCAATCCAACCACGGGTCAAAACTGCTTTCCGAGTGGCTCGGGACTGAACTCCGAGTGTCAAAGTCATTCTGTTCGGAACAAGAACGGGAACGGTGGAGCCTCAATTGTGTGAGCGAGTTGTATATCTCTACTGGGCGGAGTGTAGAGCAGTCTGATGAAGACCGACTTGTCTCGGAGAATATGTTAGAGGCAATTTTAGAGCGTGAGCAGACACCTGAATTTGGGTTTGGTGAAATAATTGATTTTTATGTTCAGGAAAGTTCTCCTGAAATCACACAGGAGTTAGAAGTTGGCTTGAAGATAGAGTTTCCTGACGGGAGTACGGGATGGTTTGAGGATATTCACGATACTGAGATTCCAAGTAAGAAAGTGGAACGGATATTGGATTATCTGGATGTTGGTGGTGAAATTGTTAAAACCAAATTCAAAGAGATTCCAGTTCGGTTCAATAAATCCTCTCGAAGTTGGCATATTCACATTCCAAAAGACACCCTGTTTGGTCTCAATCTTGAATATCGGATGATGCGGTTAGGGTATGGGGAATGGAGATGGGATTCCCACCGATGTATTGATGTGAAGAAGCATTATGCCCATGCGGATAATCGATAGAATCGAGGGATTAAAGTAGGAAGCGTGCGTATTTGGTTGTATGGCACAAGCCGAAAACTCGGATGAGCGTCGTACTGGTATTCACGGTGACTGTTTTACCTGCGGGGAACCTGTTCCAGTTGGCATCTGGGATGATGCGGCGCTGTCAGGGAAGTTGGCAATTTACTGTGGTGATTGTTATGAGGAACCCCCTGAATCTAATCTCTGGGAAGCAGAGAGTGAAGATGAGGAGCATCCTCTTGTTGAAATCCCTAACCTTCCTGAACATAAAGACTGGATTGTTCTGAATCATTACCGTGACTGGGAGAGTACAGCCTTGGAACTGTATGACTTTAGTACAGTCTCTGAAATGAAATCTGAACTTGATGGCTCTGGACCCCTTGGGCTGGAGGCAAAAGAGATTCTGGAGGAACCAGAGGAAGAAGCGTGGGAGATTGTTGTGCGTTCGTTTGATGACACGGACGCAATTGAAGCGGCACGAGAGGAAGTTCGCAAGCGTCTGAATCCAGTTGATTCGTTCTTCGATGAGTGAATCCTAACCCAAACTGTTTTAGTGTCGTCGGTTGTATTGTGGAGTATGTTATTTTGTGATACACCTAAACAATCTGTGGTAATTGCTATTATCGCAGGTGTCATTAGTGGAGCTGCTGGTGTCCATACTGGGAATATATGGATTGTTCTTATGGTCGCAGGACTACTTGGGATTGGATTAGAAATTGCGGCACATGAATACAGGCAAGATGAACAGTATGTTGAGTTTAAGACGAGTGTATTCCGCTAATATTTTGTTTCTGTAGCGTGTATTCGTGTGTATGTTAGACCCATCAGACCGATTCACAGTTTCTGTTGAATGTAAACTATACCTTGCGGAATCCGAGAACACAATTGGTGACTCCTCCACGATTACTCCAGGCGAATTTGTTGGGTGGGTGAGTCTTACAACTGAGGATGTTGAGTTATCAGATAGGGATGTGTATTCTCTATTAGATGTCGCTCACATTGAATCCGAGTTGGCACAGTCAGTAGTTGACCTTTGTGTGTCACCAGCAGACCTTCGGCGGGTGGGTGGAACTGGGACAGAGCGTATAGAGGTTGAGGATGTCTGGATTTCAGAGAGTATCTCACGAGCGTATCTTGAGAGTCTGGATGAGTCTTTTGATGGGACTTACTCTGTATCGGAGACGCTGGAGGAGTATGAGACGGGAATTGAAGTAATTGAACAGTAGCGAAGAAAGAGTGTTACTTGATTGTCGGGTAGTCGTTGAAGAGTAGCATCCTGAGGATGTGCAGTTTGACTCGCACAGCCCAATTTGTGAAGAGGAACGCAAGATACACTAAGATTGGGATAGTTAACAGATTGTAGTGTCCAGTTGAGAGGGGGTTTACCCAGTTTCCAACTTCCACTACAACGACACTTATGATAAGAAGGATAATTCCAAGAATAGTTGTTACGGCTCCAG
>LFCJ01001626.1_pt1 | contig 15812 bp, 13 predicted proteins | sample 643141 | NCBI WGS metagenome assembly LFCJ01 (sample SAMN03766243, study PRJNA286221) | soda lake metagenome | biome: soda lake; feature: Kulunda steppe; material: water; isolation source: sample B1-Br-g2 brine of Lake Bitter-1 | place: Russia: Kulunda steppe | collected 2010-07 | reverse complement strand
ATTAGAGGAGAAATGTAATGTCAAGCTTAAAAAAGTTGGTATAGCAGCTGCAGGTAGAGCATTAAAAACGATTAAGGCTCATAATCAAATTAAGTTTAATAAAAAGAAAGAAATTATAGCTGAGGATGTACAAATGCTTGAATATGCTGCTGTGCAAGAAGCACAAGATAAGTTATTTAGTAGTGGTGAAGATGAAGATGGTAGATATCATTTTGTAGGTTATAGTGTGTTGCAAAATCTTGTCGATGAGATTAAAGTTGGCAATTTAGTGGGACAAAGAGGTGTAAAGATTGAAGCAGATGTAATTGCTACTTTTTTACCACAAATAGTAGTAGATTCTTTATTAAGTGCGATTAATCAAGCGGGATTAGAGATTGAACACTTAACATTAGAGCCGATAGCTGCTTCTAATATTGTTGTACCTAAACAGATGCATAACTTTAACTTAGCTTTAGTAGATATTGGAGCTGGAACTTCTGATATTGCTATAACTAAAAATGGCGCTATTATTGGTTTTGCGATGGTTCCAGTTGCTGGAGATGAAATAACTGAAGCTATTTGCGAGCATTATATGCTAGATTATCATATCGCTGAAGGAATAAAAAAGAAACTTAGCAAAGAAGACTCCATTAGTGCTAAGGATATTTTAGGACAAGAGTTAGAAATTAAGACTACTGAAATTATGGAGAAGATAGAGGGGAATGTTGATAAATTAGCTAGATTAATCTCCAAAGAAATTTTAGCCTTAAATAATGATACTCCACAAGCAATAATCTGTATTGGTGGCGGCAGTTTAACCCCATTATTAGAGGAGAAGTTAGCAGATGAACTTCAGTTACCTGAAAATAGAGTAGGAGTTAAGGATATCGCAGATATTGACGCTGTTGAAGGTGAAATAAAAAATATTAATGGAACTCAAGCAATCACTCCTTTTGGAATTGGGGTTAGCTATGAGAATAATAATACTGAGACTAACTTTATCGATGTTACGGTTAATGGTGATAAAGTTAATATTTTTACTTTAACTAAGCCTAAAGTCTCTGATGCATTATTAGCTGCTGATGTTGATATTGATGCTATTAAAGGAAGACCAGGTTTAGCGATTTCAGTTGAAGTTAATGAGGATTTGAAGATGATTAAGGGGACAATGGGTGAGGATGGTCATGTATTATTAAATAGAAGAGAAGTAAAATTAAATGATACTATTAAAGCTGATGATGAAATAGAAGTAGAATTAGGAGAAAAAGGAGAAAAGGGAGCAGGGATTATAGCAGATGTAGTTCCAAATTTGCCTTTGAGAGAAGTAGAAATCAATAATGAAGTGATTGAGATTGATGCTGTATATTATATGAATGGAAAAAGAGTATCTGCTAATACTAAGTTAGAGGATAGAGCGGAGATTAAATATAGGATTTTACAGACTGTAGGAGATATTTTAGAAGAGATTTTAGAGATTAAAGCTAAAGAGATTAAAAATAAAATAATTGAGTATAAGCTTAACGGAGAAGAAAAGATCTATAAATATCAAAGCCATGAAATTTTATTAAATGGAGTAGAAGCAGATTTAGAGGCAGAAATTAATGATAGAGATGAATTAATTATAAAAGAGCGTCAGTTAGAAAAATTTAGAATTAAAGATATTTTAGCAAAAGAAGATCATAAGAAAAATATTAAAGTCAACTTTAATAATAAAGAGGTTAAAATGCCAATTAAAGAGTTTAAATTAATTAAAAATGGCAAAGAAGCCAATAAAGATGATTTAGTATATTATGGTGATGAAATTAAGTATGAAGCTGAGATGATAAGATTAAATCAATTATTAGATTTTATAGATTATAAAATTCCTAGTTCAATAAAAGGGAAATTAATTATTGAAAAAAATGGTGAAAAGGCTCAATTAATCGAACCTTTATCAGATGGAGATAAGATTGAAATTTATACTGAAGGCAAAAGAGGGTAGCCATAAAAAATGTTGAAGTTAAATAATTTAAGATATTCTCTAAAATCAGAAATAATTAAGGGCAGATTTGTTAATAATAAACATAATGTAATTAGAAATAAAATAAAAAAAAGAGTTTTTAAATATAATAGAAGATACTTTTCTACAAATTTTATAATTGTAATTCAACTCCTTAACTTTTTATTTATTATGGCTAAAATCTGATTCTTTATACACCAAGAATTATCAGATTAAATTTAAGCTGATAATTCTTGGTGTGGATATAATAGTTATTGTTGTTGATTATTTTGACTATTCTGTCTTACCTTATACTGTGGTTCCTCTTGCTCAACATAATTTACTCTTTGTTCTAGCTGTTGAGTAAGCTGTTCTAATTCTTGTGCACAGCTATTATATAATTGTTCAGCTTGAGTGTCATTTGTATCTAAAGCAAAGCTTTCTAAGTTGGATTTAGCACCTTCAAGACTTGTAAGAGTCTTATGCAAATCATCTCCTACTGTCATTATGACACCTCCCTTCTAACTCCTTATTAGATTACCCTAATAGGGATAAAATATAATGAAAAATATTATTGCAAGAGATAAATTTTAACAAATTTTAAGGAGGTTTTAATTATGAAAAAAATTATTGTTCCTTTGGCAAATGGTTTTGAAGAATTAGAAGCTATAACTGTAATTGATGTCTTAAAAAGAGCTGATTTAGAAGTGGAGATTATAACTTTAGGTGATTTAGAGGTTGAAAGTTCTAATCAAGTAGTAATTAAAGCTGATAAAAAAGTCGAAGAAGTGATAAAAAAAGATTTATCTGGTATAATATTACCTGGAGGAATGCCAGGGGCCAAAAATTTAAAAAACAACCTTAAAATCATAGAGATAATTCAACATTTAGCCAATGATGAGGCTTTAATTGCTGCTATTTGTGCTGCACCAATTGTTTTATCGAAGGCAGGAGTAATTGCTGACAAAAAGGTAACAAGTTATCCAGGTTTTGAAAAAGAACTTAAGAGCAAAGAATATTTACAACAGCGAGTTGTTGTTGATGAGAATATTATAACTGCTCGTGGTCCAGGAGTAGCTTTAGAATTCGCTATGGCTATTATTAAATATTTAAAGAATGAAAAAGAAGTTAAAAGACTTAAAGATGCTATGATAACAAATTTTTAAACCCTTATATTAAAAGAGTTAGCTAAAGCATCTGATATTAAACCTGAGCAGTCACTTGAGGATAAATTATGGCGGTTTTTAGAGAAAAAATAATTATTTTCAGATATTTTAGTTTTTTTAAAGGGGAAAAAATTTTTTTCAAGAAGTTAATCTAAATAAGGAGGCAGAAAATATGGGGTTGAATTTAGTAATTGGAGGTTCGGCTGGTCAGGGACTTAAAACTTTAGATAATATTCTAAGTAAAATATTTTTTAGAGAAGGCTTTAATCTTCATGCAAGCAAAGATTATATGTCAAGGATACGTGGAGGGCATAATTTTATCAAAATTAGAATTAATGATCAAAAAAAGGTTAATGGCCCTCAAGATAAAGAGGATATTTTATTAGCTTTAAATAAAGAGACAATTAGGCTACATAAAGATAATCTTAGTGATAAAGCTTTAATAATTTATAATGGCGAAGTAGAACAAGAGAATATAATTTCTTTACCTGCTGAAGAGATAGCTAAAGAAATTGGCAATAAAAAGATAGCTAATATTGTATTTGTAGGCTACTTATTAAAAGTGCTAGGACTTAAATTAACTTTAGCTAAAGAGGTATTAAATGAATATTTTGCTTCAAAAGGTGAGCAGATAAAAGAGTATAATTTAAAAGCATTAGATAAGGGGTATGAATTAGGAAAACAGAAGTTTTCTTTTTCAACAACTAAAAAGTCTGATGAAATATTAATTGATGGTAACCAAGCTATTGCTTTAGGAGCGTTAGCAGCTGGAGTTCAGTTTTACTCTGCTTATCCAATGACTCCTTCAACAAGCATTATGAACTATTTAGCTAAAAAACAAGAAAAGGTTGATTTAGTTGTAGAGCAGGCTGAGGATGAGATTGCTGCTATTAATATGGCAATTGGTGCTTCTTATAGTGGTGCTAGAGCAATGACTGCTAGTTCAGGTGGTGGTTTTGCTTTAATGAATGAAGGCTTGGGTTTAGCTGGAATTACTGAAACTCCTCTAGTAGTTGCTGAGGTACAAAGACCTGGGCCAGCGACTGGATTACCAACTAGAACTGAGCAGTCTGATTTATCTTTTGTAATTAATTCTTCACAAGGTGAATTTCCGTTGATGGTCATGGCACCTAGAAATGCTAGAGATTGTTTTATGCAGAGTTTTGCTGCTTTTAATATAGCCGAGAAGTATCAAATACCTGTTATTATTTTAAGTGATACTTTTATGGCTGATTCTACGACGAATATAAAAGAGATTGATTTTTCTAATTTAGAAATAAATAGAGGCTTAGTCAGTGAGAAAGAAGCGACAGAGATCGATGGATATCAGCGTTATAAGCTCACTGATTCAGGCATTTCACCTTGGGCCTATCCGGGCCAACTTAAAGGGGAGGTAGTTCTTGCTGATAGTGATGAACATGATGAAAATGGTAATATCATTGAAGATGCTCAAACAAGAGTTAAGATGGTAGATAAAAGAGCAAGAAAATTAGCTAAGTTAAAAGATGAAGACTTATTAGAGCCATTATATACTGGTGAAGAGAATCCAGAATTTTTGCTGATTTCATGGGGATCTAGCTATGGGCCAACTCAAGAAGCATATCAATTATTAAAAGATGAACTAGAATTAAATATAGCCCACTTAAGCTTTAATCATCTATGGCCTTTAGCAACAGAGACTTTAGAGAGCTTAAATGAAGACGAATTAACTTCAATCTGTGTTGAGGGTAATTCGACTGCTCAATTGGCCCGTCTAATTAAAGGGGAGATTGCTTATGAAGTTGATTATAATATTTTAAAATATGATGGACGACCTTTTAGTGGAGAAGAGATTAGTGAGAGAATTAAAGCAGAGGTGATTAGATAATGGAAAATACTTATCAAGGCAATAAAGAGACAGCTTGGTGTCCAGGTTGTGGTAATTTTCCGATTAGAAAAGCTTTGATCAAAGCTTTAGAAGAGCTTGGGTTGAGTCCAGATCAGGTAGTTATGTTTACTGGTATAGGGCAGGCAGCTAAAATGCCTCATCATATGCGAATTAATGCTTTTAATGGTTTGCATGGTAGAGCTTTACCACCAGCTATTGGACAACGAATAGTTAATCATAAGTTAAAGACTATTGTTGAGTCTGGTGATGGAGATACTTATGGTGAGGGTGGTAATCATTTATTGCATAATTTGAGGCGAAATCCTGATTTGGCCCATTTAGTGCATAACAATCAAATTTATGGTTTAACTAAAGGACAGGCATCGCCGACAACTGAAGCGGAAATGGAGACTGTCATACAACCTAATGGTATTACAGCAAAACCATTTAATCCAATTAAATTTGCTGTGGCAATGGAAGCTAGTTTTGTAGCCCGAAGTTTTAGTGGTGATATCAATCATCTTAGCCAAATGATTAAATTAGCTATAAATCATAGAGGTTATGCTTTAATAGATATTTTACAGCCATGTGTTACATTTAATAAAATAAATACCTATCAATGGTATAAAAAAAGAGTATACAAATTAGATGATAATTATAATCCCAATAACCAAGAGCTTGCTTTAAAAAAGGCTGAAGAATGGGGAGATGAAATACCTATTGGAGTAATCTATAAAAATGAACAAGATACTTTTAGGGATAGATTTCCTCAATTAGAGCAACAGCCATTAGTAGATAAAAAACTAAGAGTTAAAAGAGCAGAAAGTTTTTTGGATGATTTTAGGTAATAAGTAATATATTTCTTGGTATCGCAGTATGTTTAAAAAGAAGGGCTATAAAATACTAATTCATAGCTCAAGATATTTATTATTAATATTGCCTGTTAATTTTATAAAGTAGTTTAATTTTTAGAGGGGGAATGGAAAAATGTCAATCTTAACTAAAGATGAGATTAATGAAATTATTAATGCTAAAACAAGTGATCCTTTTAGCCTTTTAGGGATACATCAATTAGATGAAAAAAGAGTTGTAGTGAGGACTTTTTACCCTGGACTAAAGGAAGTTTATGTTAAGTCTGATCAATTGAAAGCAGATATAAGACTTGAAAAGATTCATGAGGACGGATTGTTTGAAAAAGCGATTGATAAAAAAGAGATATTTGATTACAAATTTGAGTACGAAGATTATGATGGAAATAAATGGGAAGTAGATGATCCGTATTCTTTCCTTCCTGTTACTTCTGAGTATGATATACATCTGTTTAATGAAGGTAATCATCATCATATCTATGAAAAAATGGGAGCACATTTAATAGAGCATGAAGGAGTAGAAGGTGTATCCTTTGCAGTTTGGGCTCCTAATGCTAAACGAGTTAGTGTAATAGGTGATTTTAACAGTTGGGATGGAAGAGTTTATCCAATGCGTATTCTTGGTTCTTCTGGGATTTGGGAAATATTTATTCCTGGTCTAGTTGAAGGTGAAAAATATAAATTTGAGATCTTAACTAAAGATGATGATTTGTTATTAAAATCTGATCCTTATGCTTTTTATAGCGAGAAAAGACCTGCAACTGCTTCTGTTATTTATGATTTAGATGATAAATATGAATGGAATGATGAAGAGTGGCTAAATAAGAGATCTGAGACAAATTGGCATGAAGAGCCAATGTCAATTTATGAAGTCAGTTTAACCTCTTGGTCTAGAGTACCTGAGGAGGGAGATCGATTCTTAACTTATCGTGAATTTGCTGATGAGTTAGTAGGTTATTTAAAAGAGAATAATTATACTCATGTAGAGTTAATGCCTGTTTCTGAATACCCTCTAGATGAATCTTGGGGTTATCAGGTTACTGGTTATTTTTCTGCAACTAGTAGATTTGGAAAGCCAGAAGATTTAATGTACTTAATTGATAAATTTCACCAAAATGATATTGGTGTTATACTTGATTGGGTACCGGGACATTTCCCTAAAGATTCACATGGGCTTGGAAAATTTGATGGTTCAGCCCTTTATGAACATCTAGATCCACGTAAGGGTGAGCATAAAGAATGGGGCACATATATATTTAATTATGGGCGTAATGAAGTTAAAAACTTTTTAATTTCTAATGCTATCTTTTGGTTAAATAAATTCCATATTGATGGTTTAAGGGTTGATGCTGTAGCATCTATGTTATATTTAGATTATGGTAAAGAAGATGGTGAGTGGGTAACTAATAAATATGGAGGTCGAGAGAATCTTGAAGCGATTGAATTCTTAAAGTATTTTAACTCGGTAACTCATGAGTACTTCCCGGGTATTTTGACTATTGCTGAGGAATCTACTTCTTGGGAGGGCGTTTCTAAGCCAACTCATTTAGGTGGATTAGGTTTTTCTATGAAATGGAATATGGGTTGGATGAATGATACGCTAGATTATATAAAAAATGACCCTATTCATAGAAAATATCATCATGGTGAGTTAACTTTTTCTTTAATCTATGCTTTTCATGAAAACTTCATCCTAGTTTTATCACATGATGAAGTTGTTCACGGTAAGAAGTCTATGCTAGATAAGATGCCAGGAGATTTTTGGCAGAAGTTTGCTAATTTACGTCTGTATTATGCGTATATGTATGCTCATCCTGGTAAGAACCTTCTATTTATGGGGGGCGAATTTGGCCAATGGAAAGAGTGGAGTGCTACTAAAAGCTTAGATTGGCATCTGCTAGATTATGGCCCACATAAGAAGTTATTAGATTTCAACCGAGAATTAAATGGGTTATATCAGCAAGAGAATGCTTTTTGGGAGATCGATTTCGACTCAGAAGGTTTTGAATGGATAGACTGTAATGATGCTGAAAATAGTACTCTCTCTTTTGTGAGGAAAGGAAAGAGAGAAGATGATATCATAGTATGTCTCTTTAATTTCACTCCTGTTCCGCGAGAAAATTATCGTGTGGGATTACCTGAAGCTGGTAAATATGAAGAAATATTTAATACAGATCAAAAGAAGTATTATGGTAGTGGCTTTGCTAGCAATGGAGTTTTAGAGTCAGAAGAGAAAGAATGGCAAGGCAGGGATAATTCAGTAGAGGTAAGCATACCTCCACTAGGTGGTATTTATTTAAAATATAAAGGTTAATTAAAAATATAAAGGTTAAAAATAAATTAAAAGCCCCTTTAAAGGGGCTTTTAATTTATTTTTGCAGCATAATTTCTTTAGCATATTTAAGTTCTGATTCAAAATCAGTTTCTATTCTAGCTACTCCGCTATCTACAGCAGCTTGAGCTACCCCTGCAGCTACATGCGGGCCAACCCTTTTATCAAAAGGCTTAGGTATTACATAATCAGCAGCTAACTTATCATCATCAACTAAATCTGCTAGAGCATAAGCAGCAGCTAATTTCATCTCTTCATTAATATCTTTGGCCCTTACATCTAATGCTCCTCTTAAAACACCAGGAAAAGCCATAACATTATTTACTTGATTAGGATAATCTGAACGTCCTGTACCCACGACTTTGGCCCCGGCATCAAAAGCATCTTCTGGCCAGATTTCAGGGACTGGATTGGCCATAGGAAATAAGATTGGATCCTCGGCCATCATCTCTACTTGTTCTTTCTTTAAGACATTAGCAACTGAAACGCCAATAAATACATCTCTATCTTTAATAGCAGTAGAAAGATCTCCGGTTAATTTATCAGGATTAGTAATCTCGGCCAACTCTTTTTTGCTTTCATCTAAGTTATCTCTTTCAGGATGGATAATGCCATGACGGTCTAAAGCAACAATATCTTTAATCCCTTCAGATAATAATAACTTTATAATACTAACTCCAGCAGCTCCAGCTCCATTAACTACTACCTTACAATCAGTCATTTCCTTATCCACGATTTTACTAGCATTAATTAAGCCAGCTAAAGTAATAATTGCTGTACCATGTTGATCATCATGAAAAATAGGAATATCTGTTTCCTCTTTTAATCTTTGTTCAATATAAAAACATTCTGGTGCTTTTATATCTTCTAGATTAACTCCACCAAAGGTAGGAGCTATACTTTTTACAGTAGCAATTAATTTATCAGGATCTGATTCATCAATACAGATTGGAAAAGCATCAACTCCCCCAAATTCTTTAAATAAGACAGCCTTTCCTTCCATAACTGGCATTGATGCATCAGCACCTATATCACCTAGTCCTAATACAGCACTACCATTGCTTACAACAGCAATAAAGTTAGACTTATTAGTATATTCATAGATTTTTTCTGGATTTTCTTTAATCTTAAGGCATGGTTCAGCAACTCCTGGTGAATAAGCAAGTGATAAATCAGATTCATCTTCTACTTCAATTTTAGTTTCAACTTTTAATTTACCTTGATTATCACTATGTAATTTCAAAGCATCTTCTTTTAAGCTCATCATAATATCCTCCTCATTTTAATTTTTAATTAATAATCATACATATTATAATATATTTATTATAGAAAATAAAGCATATGAATTGATAATTTTTAAGAATAATTAATTATCATTTAATTATTTAACTTCTTTTTATTTTTTGCAGGATATTATTTTAAAATACTGAATTATAGTAATAGAAGTAAATATTTAAGGAGGGAAAGGTAAATGAGGATTTACTCGTGGAATGTGAATGGAATTAGAGCGGTTAAGAGAAAAGGATTTTTAGATTGGATTGAAGATGAAAGTCCTGATATTTTAGCTTTGCAAGAAATTAGAATTCAACCAGAGCAAATGATAGATTCTTTAGCAGCAATTGATGGTTATTATAGTTATTTTAATTATGGTGATGTCAAAGGATATAGTGGTGTTGGATTATATACTAAAAAAGAACCTAACAATGTGGTAATGGGGATTGGGATAGATCGTTTTGATAAAGAGGGTAGAGTTATAACAGCTTATTATGATGATTTTATCTTAATTAATATATATTTTCCTAATGGCAGAAGTAGTCAAGAAAGATTAGAGTATAAGCTTGAATTTTATGATGCTATTTTAGATTATTGTCAAAAGTTACGTCAAAAGGAGAATGAAAACCTAATCATTTGTGGTGATTATAATACAGCACATCAAGCAATTGATTTAAAAAATCCTGATGCTAACAAGAATAAATCGGGCTTTTTAAAGGTAGAAAGAGAATGGATAGATAAATTTATTAAACAGGGCTATATTGATACATATCGTCACTTCCATCCTGATGAAGTTAAATATTCATGGTGGAGCTATCGTACTAGAGCTAGAGAAAGAAATGCTGGCTGGAGGATTGATTATCATTTTGTCAGTCAAGAGATGATTGATAGTATAGAAAGGGCTGATGTTTTAACTGAGATTATGGGTTCAGATCATTGTCCAGTCTTGGTTGAAATTAAAAATAGCTAAAAACATAGTAATTAAAGAATGACTACTCTTTTTTGTGAAATAATAATTTTAAGAAAGAAGAGAAAGGGGCAATATACTCATGTCTAAGATATTAGTATCAGGATTAATAAATATTGAAACAACTCTTAAGATAGATTCTTTTCCTATAGAATATAATGCGGCTAATTATCCTTTTTTTGGAATCAAAAGCGATGTTTCAGGGGTTGGCTATAATTTAGCTAAGGCTTTAAATACTTTAGGTAGTGAGACTCAATTGATTGCTATGATTGCTGATGATATGGCAGGAGAGATGGTTAAAAATGCTTTCATTAGAAATGACCTAGATGATCAATACTTAAGAGAAGATTTAACTGCTACTCCTCAATCAGTTGTTTTATATAACCAGGAGGGTAGGCGTCAGATACATACTGATTTAAAAGATATTCAAGAACAGTTTTATCCAATAGATAAATTTAAAGAAGCTGTCAGCCAAGCTGAGATAGTCTGTTTATGTAATATTAATTTTTCTCGGCATTTTATACGTAAGGCTAAAAAGTTAGATAAGATAATTGCAAGTGATGTCCATGCAATTAGTGAATTAGATGATGAATATAATAAAGATTTCATGGCAGCTGCTGATATTTTATTTATGAGTGATGAAGAACTTCCAGAACCACCAAAAGAATGGGCTAAAAAAGTATTAGATAAATATGAGCCTGAGATTTTAGTAATTGGATTAGGAAAAAAAGGAGCTTTATTAGCAGTAGAAAAAGATGATTATTTAGAGATACATCCTGCTATTAAGACAAGAAAGGTAATTAATACAGTAGGAGCCGGTGATGCGTTATTTTCTGCCTTTATTCATTTTTACAATCAAGACTATACTCCTTATGAGGCACTAGATAAGGCTATGGTTTTTGCTTCTTATAAAATTGGTACTGCTAGAGCAGCAAAAGGATTTTTGACAGAAGAAAAATTAATTGATTTAAGCAAAAGAATTAGTAATTAAAATTAACTTATTGTTTAATTATTCAAAACGACCGAATCTTTCTGTTAATGCAAAGATAAAGGTTGATAATAAAACAATCCCCAAAGCTGCCTCAACACCAGAAAGTAATTTTATTAATCCGCTTTCTGGTGTTATATCTCCGTACCCAGTAGTAGTAAATGTTACAGCTGAATAATATAAGGAGTAAGCAAAAATTTCCCAACTGCTTAAATCAACTCCCTCCGGTAATGAAATCCCTGAACCATGATAGTAGGTTAAATAAAAGTAGATAAGAGCAAAAAAGAACCAGATTAATAGACTGCTTAAAATTGTATTAAGTGGTCTATAACCATAGCCACATAAAACATCCATTAAACGATAAATAAACTTAAGGCTATAATTATTTAATTTATTTCTTTTATGTTCCATATATTTATAACCAATTTGAGCGTATAGCTGTCGATTATGACTATTTTTAGCTGAATTTAAAAGTAGTTGCCAAACTGAGCTATCTTTTTTATTAATAATCGTCTTCAAATTGCAGTTATATACTTTAGTAATTATATGATATTTTAACTTTATATGCTTTATTTGAGCCTGTTGATAAAAGATAAGATCAGTAATAGTGGATTTTGAAATTACTAACTTCTTTATTTTAGAGATTAAATTACAGCGATTAATTGTTGAATTATTTAAAATAAGTATTTTAGCAACTTCTTCTACTTGAGGTTCAAGTATAAAGCGTCCAATATTACTTTTTTTTAATTTAAGTAAGTTAAATTTTTGAAAGAACTGTAATTCTCTAATATCACTATTAAAAATATAAAAACTAGCTTTTTCTTTAACTGTAGTCTGTTGTAATAAATTTTCACGGGCAAAATCAATTTTTTCAAGTTGAGTGTTTAGTAAATATATTGAAGAGTCTGTAAGTTCTAATTGATTGAGCTTAACATTTTCTAAAAGGGCTAATTTTTTTATGTTTTTAAGTTTTAAGTTCAAATAAGAATTATTATAATCATTTAAGCTAAAAAAATTAAAGTCTTTTATTTCAATTTTTTTAATTTTAGTCAATGAGTAAAAAATAATTCCCCAAATTTTTGCTTCTGACTGAAAATTTATTTTATTTTTAACTGAATTTGGTGTTAAGCTAGGGTTATCAAGTTTAATGGTCTTAATTTTAGAAGTTAAATATTTATCTTCTATTTTATAAATCAGTCTTATTTTAGCTTTCAAATTAATTCAGCCTCCATATTATCCTTCGTTCATTACTATTATGTTAGATAATTTTATTTTTATACAAAAGATGATATTATAATGGTATAATTAATAATAGAGGAGGAGCAAAAATGAAAGCTGATTTTCATCTCCATTGTGATGAGTATTCTGAGTGTGGAGTTTCTAAAACAGAGGATATGATCAAAGCAGCAATAAAAGTCGATTTAGATGCAATAATATTTACTAATCATCATCAATTTATACCTGAGAAAGAGTTAGAGTTATTAAATAAAAAATATCAAAGTATAGAAATATTTAATGGTATTGAAATTACAGCTAATAGAGAAGACTTTATTATTTTAGGATTAAAAGATAAAAGGTTAGAAAAAGAAGATTGGTCTTATGAAAACTTATATAATTTTGTGAAGCAAAGAGGAGGATTTATTATTTTGGCCCATCCATTCCGTTATGCTACAAAAATAAATTTAGATTTAGCTAAATATCCGCCTGATGCTGTTGAGATAGATTCTATTAATATTCTAACTGCTAATAAGATAAAAATTAAGGAATTAATCAATAAATACAATCTTCTTCCTTTAACTAATTCAGATGCTCATGACAAAAAAGATTTAGGAAAGTATTATAATTCTTTTACTGCTAGCTTTAATACTTTACAGGAATTAATTAATGCAATTAAGAATAAGAATTATAGTCTATGTAATTAAATTTGACTTAAAGGAGGATATTATGAGAAAAAATATTATATTTATTTTAATACTGTTGTTATTATTTAATCTATCAGGGCCAATATTAGCAGATTCTTTAGCTGGTAATGAATATAATTATTTAGATGATCAAAGTTGGCAGGAGATTCTCCAGAGAGAAGATATAGTTGAATATCCTGTGATTTTTGTCCATGGTTTAGGCAGGAGAACTGATGTCTGGGAAGATGCAATTAGAAAAATTGTCGATGATGATTTTTTTGAGATGAAATATATGGAATCTAACAAAATTTTTCATAACTATCATGGCGAGTATAAAAATAATACTATTTGGAATGTTTCATATTATACTACTAATCCCTTTGAAGAAGCTTTTTCGGGTGATTTATCTCTTTATGCGAAGCGATTAGATGAAATGATTAGTATAATAAAAAGAATGACTGGACATGATAGGGTGGTAATTATAGGCCATAGCATGGGAGGCTTAGTGGCTAGAAAGTATATGGTAATGGAAGAAGAGAATTGGGATTTTGTTCACCGGATATTAACTGTAGGAACACCTAATTTAGGAGTTGAAACCTCTGTTGAAGTTTTAGGGCAGTTAAAAGATTTAAAGAAAGGTAGTGCTTTTTTAACTAATTTAAATCAAAGTTGGGATGAGATGAGAGATGATAATGATCAACGCTGGGGAGTAATTGGTGGTGTAGATAAGAAAATGTTTTTTAATCAATTAGGGGATGCAAATGCTACAGATTCTGGGGGGCCAGGTTTTGTGAGAATAAGCTCTGCTATTCCTTATGGTGAGTGGGAAAGTGCAACTGAAAATCATTTTGAAGAGGCTAGTTATAATACTGATAATTTTGCTTTTAGAATGGCAATTAATTCTAATCATGTAGGGCTTTTAGAAGCTAGAGGGACTTTTAAAGGAATTCACTGGGTGATAACAGAATAAAGTAATCGTTTGGGAAAAAGTACATTTGTTTTTTGATAAAAAACAGGTAAAAATATAATTAAATACAACGGATAAAGAAAGGATTAAAAATTATGCATTTATTCGCTCCCTATACTAAAGTTATTGCCTGTTTTTTATTATTTATTTTTATTTTCCCTTTGCTATCACTGCTAGCTACAGTACCAGCTTATGCTAGTAATAGCGACTCCTCAAGAGGATTTATGTCTTTGATTAAAGGATTACTTATGTTATTTTTCTTTTCTTTTCTATCCAACAGAGAAGAAAACCCTTTAGAAGACTCTTATCGCTCTGCTGCTAGAGAGGATAATGATGAACATAGTTATCAAAGGCTTAACGTTACTGAGGCTGAAAGAGATATATTAGCTAGAGCAGTATACTCTGAGGCAAGAGGAGAAATTTTTGAAGGACAGGTTGCAGTAGCAGGAACAGTTATCAATCGAGTAGAAAGTTCTGAGTTTCCTAATGATGTTGAGTCAGTAGTTTTTCAAAAGACTGGCGGTAGTTATGCCTTTTCTGCAGTATTAGATGGACAAATAGATTTAGAGCCTAATCAAACTGCTTATAGAGCGGTTGACTATGCTTTAGAAGGATGGGATCCATCTGAAGGTGCTCTTTATTATTATAATCCCGTAACAGCTACTTCGGCTTGGATCTTTGAAAATACTGTTCCTAAGATAGGCTCAGATGGAAGAGAGTTATATATTGGGAATCATTTGTTTGCTAAATTAAAATAGTTGTATTTTAATCATCATCTAGTTATAGATATAGTTAGATGGTGATTTTTTTGATAAATTAAAGGATTATCCCTGCTTAAACTAGAAGTATATCTATAGTTCAGTCTTATTATTGGAGGTGGAATAAACTTGAAGTATTTGTTGGCCCTTTTATCTGGAGTGTTATTAGGAATTCCTTTTGTAATTTATGATCTTGCTCTATTAGCTTGGATTGGATTAATTCCTTTTTTCTTTGCTGTAGAAGATGTGACTAGAAAAAAGGCCTTTTTTCTAGGGTGGATTATGGGGATATCCTTTTTTGCTTTAAATGCTTATTGGTTACTTTATCCTTTAAGCGAATTTAGTGGTTTTCCAGTGCTTGTGAATCTCTTGCTTTTTTTCTTAGCAGTAATTATTTTAGCATTATTTTTTGCGGTTTTTTCTGTTGTTTTAAATCTAGTAAGAGATTATGATAGTTATTTTCTAATTTTAGCCGCACCCATTATTTGGACTGCTATAGAATTTATTAGAACCTTATTACCGATTCAATATTATTTTGCCTTTTTGGGTTATTCACAAAGTTTTATTTCGCAACTAGTACAGTTGGCCCATTATGGTGGAGTATATATTATTACTTTTTTTATTGTTTTATTTAATGTCCTATTATATATAGCAATCAAGAAAAATAGAATAAAATATGCTTTATTTGCAGTAGTATTATTTGGAATTATTTTTAGTTATGGGCAATGGCAAATCAATCGTTCATTAGATGTAGAAACGGAGATTAAT
>LFCJ01001625.1_pt1 | contig 15817 bp, 7 predicted proteins | sample 643141 | NCBI WGS metagenome assembly LFCJ01 (sample SAMN03766243, study PRJNA286221) | soda lake metagenome | biome: soda lake; feature: Kulunda steppe; material: water; isolation source: sample B1-Br-g2 brine of Lake Bitter-1 | place: Russia: Kulunda steppe | collected 2010-07 | reverse complement strand
GAAATGGTGAGAAAGTACTCTCTTCAGAAGGAGACTTCCCAGTTCTGGACGCGACAGACCCATTTTTCGGCCTCATCGAAACACTACCAGAGCAATGCCCAGTTCCTATCTCGATAATTAAATTAGGTATCCTCACGCAGCAGATAGAGCCTAAAGATGCAGACGTGGACATTGAGTTGAGAACTAAAGATCTCGACTCGGCATCGACTGCTATCGTTTCTTCAAAAACGCTAGCAGCAATCGAGTATGTACTGTTTAAGCATACCGACCATCTCAATGCAAAGGAAAAAAAGAGAGTCGGAAAACTCTGTGAAGCATCGAATCTAAACCTGGCAAACGAATGTGGGGCTTCAGAGATAGAAGTTATAGAAGCTATAAGTGAAGTCGAGCCTGAGAATCTCCAATTTTTACGTCGTGAAACGATTCCAGAATACGTCTGTGAAGCCTGTGGAGACGCGTTTGATTCTGAATCGGCCCGAAGCAATCATCTTGAAGGCTGTCCCGAATATCGGAGTTCTACACAATCTACTGAAAACACAGCTACGGAGCTAGATGCTGGGAATGGAGGTAGTCAAACGACTGTTGAAGAAAGTTCGAAGAGTGACACAGTCGAATGTGAGTACTGTGGGTCGGCCTACGCATCGAAAGGCGGACTAACCTCACATACTATCGACTGCGATGATCGACCGAGTAATGCGTATTTCGAGTGCCAGTATTGCCAAAATAAGTACATTTCAAAACAGGGTTTGAACGACCACTTGGAGAATTGTAAAGAGAAACGACGCGAACAGTCCAATCGAAACAATGTGACTCGGGAATACGAGTGTGAGCACTGCGGTGATGTGTTCGATTTCGTACACAAACTAACCAGGCACGAATACGCTTGTTCTCAAGATGACTCCGCTACTCAAATCAAACGAGCCACGGACGAATTATCTAACCACGAGATAACTGGATTTGTGAGTCACTATAATTCAGAAGATGATTATGGTTTCATTTCGACCAGTGGTTTAGACGCGGATCGTGGATCAGATTCCGGAGAACTCACAGATGTCTTTTTTCACGTGAGTGCGTATCCTAACAGGAGTCCCGACAAGAACGACCGTGTAAAATTCGACATTGAGAAAACAGATCAGGGATTCAAAGCCATTAACATCGCGCACAATCACACAAAGCCACCTGGAGGATGGGACAATACATTTGCAGGTAATCGAAAGCAGTGGGGAGAGAATAATAGAAACTAATTGATCCTCAGTAGTAGTGATTTGTGTTAATTAAATCACGAGTAGAAAACGACGGGGCGACGGTTGCCGCCGTAGTCGTCGTCTGGAAGGTGCTCTGAGAGGTCCTCTCGGTCAGCATCACCAAGGAGCTGGTTGAGAACGTCGACTGCTGATTGGCGGAGGAGTGGTTTGTTGTCGTTGCCGCAGTTTTCGTCGAAGGTGCAGGCTGGACAGCCGTTTGGTTGCCCGCACTGACAGTTTTCGAGTTGGTCACGGGCACGTTCGCAGAGGGCTTCGAAGTTATCGTAGATGGCGCGTGCGAAGCCGAGTCCGCCTTCGACCCCGTCGTATATGAACCAGCCTGACCGGGTTTGTCCGCCTAATTCTTGGGTGCGTTGTTCGAGGGCGTGTTTTGCGGCTTCGAATGATTCACTGATTGAGTCCGTGATTTCGTCATACTCGTTGTGGGTGTAGTGAGTGTCCATGACGAGTGTGGCGAGGCCGCCAAGGTCATTTTTGTCGACTCTGAGTTCGAGTGGGGCGGTTTGTATGGTTGCGTGTTCTGCGGCGTGCAGCCCGGCAACGTATCCTAAGTGAGCCATCCCGGTTTCGTCAGGGTCGACGCCGGTTTCGAGTCCGTAGTCTTGGTATTTTCGCACGAGTGCGGTTTCGACGTCGTCGGGGACTTCGACCCAGCAGAGTTGGGTGTCCATGAGGATCGGTGGTGTTTCGGTGGCGAGCATCTGTTGTTTCGGTTCACTATTGCTGATGTACATTTGGTCGTAGGAGTGGTAGTGGACGAGTACTGTTCCACGACCGAAGTGAAGCGTGAACCCGTTAATGTCTCGTGTTTCCTCGGAGTCGGCATCTAGTACGTTGACTTTGTTTTGGGTTCGAGTGTAGTAGTCGTGATCAACTGGTTTGAGTTGGATAACGGGTTGGGGCCGTTCTTCGTCGATGTTCACGACTTCGAACTGTTGGCCGTTTTGGAGTCGGACTGCGCCTTCGTGATAGTCTCGGTAAGCTCGATTTTGTTCGACGGGCTCTAAGTCAAGGTTGTCGGGGAGTCCCCAATGGTCACGGTCAACATCAGGTACTAATTCGAGTCGATAGTCTGTGTCGTTGTTTCCATATAGGTTCACTTGGGTTTGTGGTCGGCTTGGACCACAGTAGTGGGCTGCGGCATCAAGGTAGCCGTCGATGTAGCCTGCTTCGCGCCACATTTGGACGGCAGCTCGGAGACGGTCTGTTTCGGCGAACGCTTCTAAGTCATCCTGTGTAAGCGCGATTTCGTCGCTTGCACACAGGACGTGTGTGGCGAACACGGAGTTGTTCGACGTGTCGACGACGGCGTCTTCGACGTCGTTTTCGAGTAAGTATTCGGGGTGGTTGATGATGTACTGGTCGAGGGTGCGATGGTCACCGACAAGCACGGAGAGACTGTGACTGGCTTCACGGCCTGCGCGACCGATTCGCTGCCAGAATGATTGTCGTTGTCCTGGATATCCCATAAGAACGGTGGCGTCTAAATCTCCAATATCGATCCCGAGTTCGAGTGCTGACGTAGTTGCGAGTCCGGTGAGAACGTCTGTTTTGAATTGGTGTTCTCGGGAGTGGCGGGTTTGGCGGCCGAGCCCGGCGTTATAGGCTTCTCGTTGTGGTTTGCTGGTGAGATCGTACTCACGCGTGTTGTGTTTCCGGTGATCGTCTGCTCGTTGAATACTTAGCTCGGTGAGTTTTCGGCTTGGGCAAAACAGGAGGGTTCGAATCTCGCTGGAGGTAAGATGGTTGAATACTTTCGGGGCTTCGACGCTTGCTGGGACACGTTCGGCAACGAATTCTGTGTCAGATTCGTCGGTTTCACTGTCTTGATCTGTAGTCGTAAATGGTGCGTCGTCTGGTGTTGCGTCTCGGGTTTTGTCTCTGGGTGGTGGGTTCCAGAGAACGATGTCTCGTGGACCGTGCGGTGACCCATCGTCGTCAATGACTGTGACGGGTTCGTTAAGCAGTTCTAAAGAGTGAGCGTGTGGGTTCCCGATTGTGGCGGAGGTAAGGGTGTACTGTGGATTGCCGCCCCAGTAGGTGGCGACGCGTTTCATGCGTCGAAGAATCCATGCGACGTGCATGCCTTCGATACCGGTGTAGGTGTGTGATTCGTCGATAGCGACGAGATCGAGGGCACTGTAGAACCGGCTCCACTTGTCGTGGTGTTCGAGATATACGTTTAGAGCGGCGAAGTTTGTGAGAATAACGTCTGCTTCGTTTCTGATTGCTCGACGGTCGCCGGTTGTGTCACCGTCGTAGGTTTCGACACGAATGTCTAATCCAAGTTGGTCGTATAGGTCGATGAGTGATTCGTGTTGGTCTTTCGTCAGCGCCTTCATTGGGTAGACACACAGCGCGGTTGATGCATCGTTTCGTTCTGTTGCTCTGGTCCCGTCAGCGTTGAGAACGCCTGCATCAAGCATATTCCGAGCGATTTGCAAGCCGTAAATATGGGTTTTACCGCTGGAAGTCGATGTTGCGATGGTGACGTTGTCGTTGTCTTCGAGTGCATTGAGTGCTGCTGCTTGGTGACTGAATAAGTCGAATGGGTATGGTTCGGCGAGTTCTGGGCGTAGAATATCGCCTGCAGAGACAGTTTCGGCTGGTTTTTCCGGGATTTGTATTGTTTCTATGAAATCGGACTCAGATGTGAGACTGGTTCGTGGAAACGTGTCGAGGAGAGTGTCACCAGTCATGCCGATTTGAGATCCTGTGTCGGGTGTGTTGTGTTCGCTCATGATTAGAAGTCCGTGAGTCCTGCTTGTTGCCCATCGACACCACCGGTGCCGCTGTCGGTCATGTCACGTCGCTTCGCGTCTGTGATAGCTTGGTAAACGTGCCACAAGGCTTGACAATCGTCTTTGCAGTATTGCTTGTGTCGCTCCCAGTCGGGTTCCCTCTCGGGATCGTCTGGATTACGCATGAATTCTTGATACACGGCGGCTGTTTTCGCACCGGTTAACCCAGTCCCTGCAGCCTCGTACCCAAGTGCACGAGCGACATGATCGAGTTTGTTCGTTCGACCGGGCAGCAATGCGTTCCCATCTCGAACCGCCCATTTATACAAATCATACGTCCAAACGTCATCCCACGCATCAAGGTACTCTGGACAGTATTGAGTTAGGAACTGCTTGATTTGCGGGTAATCGAACCCGTACCCGTTCCACGTAAGCACGGTTCTATTTCCGTGATTTGCTATGAACCAGGTGATGAACGCTTCAAGCACGGCTTCTGGGTTCTTTGGATTGTGTTTCTCGATGAATGCTTGGTGGGTATCCGAGGCTGGATCGTAAACACCGAATTGCCAGATAATCGTCGGTGAGAGTCCATCTGTCTCGATATCTAAACAGACTGGTGGCTGGTTCCCGCGTGTTTTGATTGGTGTTTTGTTCGTGAGGACGAGTGGTTCTCCTGATTCGATGACGTCGGCGTGACCGTGTATTTTCTCAGCTCGTGTGGAGCCTATCCCGGGGAGTTCAGCAAGTTCTGTGATTGAGAGGTTTCGAACATCGTGTGTCGTACGACACTTTTTTTGCTGCAATCGTTGTGCTGTGGACGCCCCCACCCCATGCAAGGCTTTTAATCCGAACTTGGAAGCATCAACAGCTTCTGCAGCGACTGTTCCACGGCTTGTACAACTGTATTGTACAACCGTAGCACTGCCTTGATTGTCTGCACCTAATCCAACAATCGGTAATGTGTCTGAGGACTGAGTGGATTGTAATGACCACTCATGATTGTACTCTGCTGGTTGTTCTCCAGCGAGAACAGTGACTGGTTCTGGAAGACAGTTACTGATTGCTGTAAGTCGATCTTGTTCTGGAAGTGTTGTTGAGAGGCTAGTCGTGTTCCATTCGATAGAGAGTTGAGGGAGAATGAGGAATGTCGCGGCTCCACTTCCTGTGTCCTGTGTGTTGGTTTCGAGTTCCGATTGGAGACGAGGCAGGATATCGAGGTTTTGGACCGCAAGTACATCGATCATCTCGGGTTCTGAAGCGGTATTCGGTGCTTCACGAACACCAGTGTCTGTGCTGCATCTGTAATGACTGATGTGTTCGCCGCTGCGACCGAGTTGAGGGTGGATTACAAAAATATCCGGAGCAGCATCACGCACTTGAGCGTAAGCTGCTGCGTCTCGTGGACCTGGAATCGTGATAAGGTCTGGTTCAAAATATTGAATTGTATCTTGGACTGCAGATTGAGATAAGCGTGTTAGCGATGGAGAGGGAAGTGAAAGTAACTCCAGCGATTGATCATTCGGCATTACTCAATCCTGTATTTAGTTTGAAATCATATAAGTCTGTGTTCGGTGAGGCTGAAACGCGTTTGGTTCCTACCTTATTCAGTGAAACAGTAGTGTATAATTTGTACCACAAGCACACATGATGAATAAAGGGCGCAAACCGGTCAGAATAGTTGTGCTTTATTACAACTTGGACACTGTGTTACGCTTTTTGCACCAAGGGCTGTTACGCTCCCAGCTAGTGCTGCACCAATTCCTGCACCCGTAGCGCCTCCAGGAAGCCAGCCCGAGACCAAACCGAACCCACCTCCAATTTTTCCCCCGACTCCGGCCGCAGCTGCAACAGCGGCCGCTTTCGTTTTCTTGTGTTTGTGAGGCGAAAAATCCGATCCGCAGTTATTACACTCAATGCTAGTTTTTCCCATACTGGTACTGGTAATCATTTTCTTATAAATCCCTGTGAATCATCGTTTAATCAATCATTTCGGTGGGTTGTAGGCAAGTACAGTCGTAGATCAGTTTCTAATACAATCGTTATCTCATCAGATGACGGAGAGCGGCCTACAAAACGGGGTAATTAACTGATGAGTAGAAACAGCCAGTATGGAAGATAACACAAATTGATGTCTCCTCGTTCGAGGTATAGTGATTGGTTTTCTGTGGCACTCTGTGGGAGACTGTCTGTGATTATGAATCGGTACGGTGCTTCGTAATTGAAGTCGTGTAACTCTTCGCTGTCTCTTTTTGTGTGTTGGCCTACGTTGGGATCGAATTCTGTTGCGATTTGTTCTGTGGCATCGGTGTGTGGGTGATAGGAAAAAATGAATGGCAGTACCTGTCCGTTTCTGTGTAAGATGTAGTCGATGAGGCCAGTCTCTGTTTCGGTGTATTCGACGTCGTAAGCTCCGACATAGTAGGCGAGTCGTTTTGCGTGGTCGAAGGCGACGGTACGGGCGAGTTTGTATTCGAATTCGTGGTTGAGAACGTTCTGTTGGGCGTAGTCTTCGAATCCGTAGTGTTCTTGTCGTTGTGAGAGCAGTACGAGATGTCGCGGATTGCGGAGATACAAGCGAGTTCGACGGTATCGTCTGAGTGAGAAGTCGTGGGATTCTGTAACTGCGATTCCTTCATCGAGAACATCGAGGTAGCTATCGACTGTTCGCCTGTCAACCCCAATTTGATCACTGATTTTTGTGTATTGAATTTCCTCACCAGCGTGACTGGCTGCGATTGAACTAATCCGGTGTAGGTTTTCGGGGTTTTGTATTGATGCATACTTTGAGAGTTCTTTATACAGGAAGAGTAGGAAATGAGATTTGGCGAGTTCATTCCTGACTGTAGCGTCATGCTCGTGGTGAAGAGCTCCGTTTTGTCGTAAGTAATCACGTGCTGCGTCATGGAGGTTGTCTCGTACTGCCGAGTCAAGTATATCGAAGTGCAGCTCGTCCAGAGTTTCAACAGCTGTTTCTATGCTTGTTTCTGAATTTGATAGTTTGAGCCCATCTCGAATAGTTTTGATAGGTGAATTTCCTGGTAACCCCGTAGATTGGTATGATTCGATTTGTGTACCAAAATCACCATCAAATTCGGTCCCTAGTACTCCTTCTGTTTTGATTGCATCAACGAATTTCATCGGGAGTATCGGTATTGGTCCGATTATCTCATCGATTTTGTCTGCGCCAGATAATCCAGAGAGTGTGGTTTGTTCTGCAACGATACCGGTTAAGAATAGGTGGGTCTCGTCGTCGACAATATCGAGAAGTGCTGATTTCTTGTCCTCGGTGATATTTAGTGCGTTGACATCATCTATAAAAATGTATTTAGGGCCTTGTCGTGGCGCAACGTGAGTTTTGAAGTAGTCAATGACTCTTTCAAGGGGTTTGATGCCTTTATCGGGGTGTTCTAAATGATAGAGTGATTCTTCTAAAGGTACGTAGAGGACTTGGCGAGGAGAGACAGAGGATTCGAGACTAATATTTTGATTGTTGTCGGGGAAGTCTATGGTGTTGAGTAGAGCTGCTATGAATTGATGAAGTAACGTTGTTTTTCCGATTCCTGTTTGTCCAAAGATCGAATAGGTGAGATTCTCAGCTCCGTCTTCACGTTTATTACTGGTTATTTTGAATATATTATAAAAATCGGATCGGGGTGTGAGAGCTATCGCTCGTGATAGGCTTTGTGAGGTCTCATCGCTCCACCACCCATTATGATGCTTAGCATCAGCAATAAAATTCTGCGAGCGCCCGGTTTCAGACATGGTAGTTATCTCTAATCTAATTTTATAAAAGTTAGCTCATCCTAATGTCTCTATTTCTCAATTGCCGTGGTCAAACAGCCTTCTATTTCTAATGATGTAGTAAGTGTGGTTGATTCGTACTATCATCTCATCTCGAATTGGTTTATTCTCGTTGTGAATAGAGTCCTCTAACCGTACATCACTCGTTTTAGGCTTTTAGAACATCTATTGGTGCTAAGTTATTTTTAGCGTGTTTGAGATTCGCCTAGTAGGAAGTTATATGTTAAATGCCTACTATTACAGAGGTAGATGGTTACCCAAGCCGACATCGAAGACGGCGAAAAAATCGATATCCGAGTTCAGGTACTCTCCAAACTGAGTTGTACGACAGACAAAATGGCTAATCGACTCAAGGTCTGTGATACGGCTGGTAATGAATTCCCTCTTGCTCTCTGGAAAAACAATGCATTGAGCGATTTTGCGTGGGAAGAAGGTCGCTGGTACGAACTCACGAACGCAAAAGGAAACGAGTTCAACGATAAGAAAAGCCTGAACGGATCATATCAGCTTGATGCTGAACCAATCGAATCTCCGACAAGCGATGATCAGACAAATTCACCCGCACTGTTAGACTCTCTTGACGATGGCGTCCCGTATTTGTCGCTGTTTGAGTTTGATCGGAGTTTTGAGGAACTACAAGTGTATCAGTACAGTATTGAGGCAACGGCCGTATTTGACGATGATCCTATGGATGAGACGTACCGCCTTGCAGGGTATCTCCGCGCGTGCAGTGGTGCTGGTGTTTCGGTTGCAGGGGCTATGTCTATTATTACAACGGACCCGATGTCTGTTGACCTTCCAGACCCATTCACTCTCACAGATGAGACACTGATCACCTTGTACGCTGATGATAAATCCGATAACGAGCAAATCGTTCGGTTGCTTCAACAGTTAGTGAAGAAGACAGTCGATGACGATGTTTATGAAACCGGACGTGTGGATCGTATTCACACCAAGCAGCCGGTTATCAAAGGGTCTGATGGTCTCTTCGAAGCGTGTCTCTCCTACAGTGTTCGTCTTGATCTGCTTCCATCTGGTGATGGGTTTGCTGGAATCGAACTCAGCCATCACGCACGAAGTCGAGTTACTGTCGACGAGTACATAGAGCAAATAAATGCGACCATAGACGAACTGGTTGGCACACACGTTGAACATGATCCAGAGACATATTCGAAGCCTGGCAGTGGAACACTCAAAGGCTTCGCTGACGAACGATACACTGACCCAATCCCCGACTTTGGAGGTCAGTCGCTTGCTGACTGGTATGAACAACAGGGCCGAATTTCTGATAAACTCTCAGAACAGCTCAGATCGAAGAATCCACAATTAATTGAGATTCAGTACAATCCGCATAACGATAATACAGATATTCATGTCCCGGATCTCCTCCGAGTCTCTCCGAAAAAGAAGGTAGTCAAAAAACTGGCTCCAGAGTTCCACAGGAAGTGGGATCGTGCTGCGAAGATGCTCCCTGATGAACGGTTTCGAAAAGCAATCGAGTTCGTCGATGAGTTAGATCCTCTTTCGGGGATCGATTCTCGGATCACCTCGACACCAGTCGGACCGAGTCTCTCGTTCATGTCTTCGAGAGTTGATCGATCAGATAATCTCAGATTTGGTGATAATCAGACAACAGGTCTTCCATCTACAGGACTACGAAAGTACGGGGTACATAGCCACCCGTCGTCTTTCAAAGTACAGTATCTTGTGCCTGAGTGTTGCGCTGACCGGTTCAAGCAGCTTCGTGACCGATTGGAAGAACAACTGAGATCGTGGGGTTGTGAGCCAGAGGAAACATCGTTCACAGAGTATGAACTCGGTAGTGCGGTTAACTACAGTAATTCAGTGGCGCTGATCGATGATGTTGATGCTGTGCTAGCGGTCGTACCTTCACCAAACGATACACGCATTCGGAATGGTAATATCGACGATCCATACACAGAATTCAAAAAGTCACTTGGGAAGCAGGCGATCCCGTCGCAAATGATTCGAGAGGATAATCTCGACAACAAATGGGCGGTTCGTAATACTGCACTCGGACTGGTTGCAGGTGCTGGAGGGATTCCATGGCGTGTCGATGAGATGCCTGGTGATGTGGACTGCTTCGTGGGGTTAGATGCGACGCGTGATCCGAAAACAGGTCAGTTCCTCGGAGCGAGTGCGAACGTGGTTTTGGCCGACGGGACTGTATTCGTTTCAAAGACACAGTCACTCCAGTCTGGAGAAACGTTTGATGAGGACGCAATCATTGATATCCTCAAAGACGTGAACAGAGAATTTGTTCGAGCAGAAGGTAACTCACCGAGTAACATTGTCATTCACCGGGATGGACGTGTATTTGAAGATGTCGATACCATTATAGAACCCTTCGATGAGATAGGGATTGAAATCGATATTGTAGATGTTCGAAAAAGCGGTGCTCCACGCGCAGCAATACTCCAAAACGGGGATTTCCAGATTGACCATAAAGGACAACTGTTCATCGCTCAGAATGATAAATTTGGTTTCCTTACGACTACTGGTCGACCAGAGTTTGACGATAGCGACGGGTTGGGAACTCCACGAGCTCTTCGCGTTGTTCGACGGGCTGGTGACACTCCGATGCAAACACTCTTAGAACAAGTGTACTGGCTCAGCGAAAGCCACATCGGAAGTGATCAAGGGAGCACTCGACTGCCGATAACGACGTACTATGCAGACAAATGCGCTGAGTCTGCACGTGAAGGGTATCTTGTTAACGGAGAACTTATCAGAGGAGTTCCATACGTCTAAACACATTACAAGGACAAAACAAATGAGATTTGCACATCTTGCTGACATCCATCTTGGGCATCGGCAGTACGGACTGAAGCAGCGCGAAGACGATATGGCCAACACGTTCGAAGCGACACTCCGGCTCATCATGCAGGATGATCCCGATGCAATTTTCTTACCTGGTGATTTGTTCGACTCCCGTGACCTTCGACCGAAGATCTTGGAAGCCGCTGAGCGGGGCCTGAGCGTCGTTCCAGACGACGTTCCAGTGTTAGTCTCCCGAGGCAATCACGACGAGAATTTAACGCCTCGTGATATGACGTGGCTGAACTACCTCCACCGTCGGGGACACATCGTTTTGCTTGAGGCTGATCTGGATGCACACCCAGAGATCGCTCAATTCGACCAACACGATGTCGACGACCTCGGAGAAGACTCAGGATTCTACGATATCGAAACGGGGACCGGAACCGTCCGTGTGTTCGGATTGCAGTGGCGTGGGGCTCGAACAGACACTGCCCTTGAGAAGGTCGCAGCGGGGATCGAAGAAATTGCGGCAGAACACGGTGAGCCAGACTACACGATTCTCCTGGGTCACTTCGGCATTGAAGACGAAGTTCCTGCCCTTGGTGGGAACGTAACGCACGCTGAACTCCAACCAGTGCGTCGAGTAGTCGACTATCTCGCGTTAGGCCACATCCACAAGCGATACGACTCTAGTGGCTGGATCTACAACCCGGGATCTCCAGAGGCCCATTCTACGTCAGAAGCCCGAGATGACTGGGAGCATGGCTACAACACGATCGAATTGAGTGCGGACGATACCTACGATGGCCCTGGAAACCTTGCTCATAACGTGACACATCATGCCGCTCGGCGACGTCCCTTCTATACGATCGACTTTGATGTCACCCCATACGAGTCGGCGGGCGAACTCAGAACCGCATTCCACGATCACGTCAAGCGTAAACAGCGTTCACTCCAGCAGCTACAGGATCGAGAGGAGTTCTTGTTTGGAGATAAACGGCGTCAACCATTGCTTGACCTCCGATTCGAGGGGATTCTTCAGTTCGATCGGAGCAACTTCCGGGTTGACGAATTGGCCGAAGAGGCCCACAGAGGCTGTGATGCACTCTACGTGCAGACGAATACTAGTCGCGTCACGACTGCAGAAATTCAGGAACTGCTGGCAGACCTCGACGATGACGAGGTGTTCATCGACGGTCGGTTACAGACTGCAGCCCTCGAACAGCGTGTCTTTGAGACAATTGTGACCGAATCGGAGTACAGTGAGCACACAGATGAGGTGGCGGGTCTACTTGGTGAGGCACATCGCATGGCCCAGGGCAACGAGAGTTCAGATGACATCGCAGACGTCATTTCAGACCACCGTCGAGAGCTCTTCCCGGATGTCACAGCCGACGTCTCGCTGGATATCGAGGAAGACCCCTTCGATCACGACGAGGGTGACGTCGATGGTCCGGACCAACCGAATGCTGCTGTACCCGGAGGTAATGCCGAATGAAGATCATCGAAGTAACGCTCGAAAACATCAAATCATACCAGGATAGAACGACGATCCCGCTTCAGGGCGGCGTCAATGCAATTCTTGGTGAGAATGGCTCTGGGAAGTCGACAATCCAAGAGGCAATCGGGTTTGCACTCTTCGATTCGCTGCCGTTCAGATACAACGAGTTCGTCCGCGAGGGTGAATCCTCGGGAACGGTCGAGGTGACCATCGAAGTAGAGACCACCGATGGGACACAACAGTACCGTGTCACACGGTCTGCAGGGTATTCGAAGTACGGTATCGCACGATATGACTCCACAACCGACGAATGGGTTGACCAAGATATCGACTCGAAGAAAGAGTATATCAAATGGCTTTGTGCGCGGTTCGATTTGGACCATAGCGACGAACTCCAAAGTCTGTGGGAGTCTTGTATAGGAGTTCCACAGACCCGGTTTTTGTCTGACTTCGCACAGACAAGTGGAGCTCGGACGACGACGTTCGACGAACTCCTGAACATCGATGCTTATAAAGAGTCATGGAAACGGCTGAAGGGAGCCCCTGACCATATCGAGGCCGAGCGAGGCCGGGTACGTGATCTAATCCAGGAGCTCAAAGGTGAAGTACAGGGTCTTCCCGACAAACGCGACGAACAAAGCCAACTGGAAGCCGAAATAGAAGAGTTGGCTGCCAAAATCTCAGCGGTGAAGGCAGACCTCGCGGAGGTCACCACCAGATACGAGGAGTTAGATGAGATTCAAGAACGGATTTCGGACCTCAAACAGGAGATCAAGCAGCAAGAGCAAGCTATCGACGCCAAAGAATCGTCTCTTGCGACTGCACAGAAAGAACTCGACGATGCACAAGAAGCCGCTGATCAGTGTGAGGCTGCTCGAAGCGGTCACGAACAGTACATCGAAGCAAAAGCCCGTCAAGAAGAACTCAAAGAAGAACTAGACAAACTGCAGGCGTTGCGTGATGAACGCCAGACGAAGGACGCTGAGCTTGGACAGTTGGAGGTACAACGTGAGACGCTGCAGGAACAAGTATCCAAATACAAAACGGCTACTGAAAACCTCGACGAATATGCCGAACAGAAGGAACGCTACGAGGAACTAGAGAATCGGATTACGGAACTGGAGACCGACCAGGATACCGTCGACCGCCTTCGCAATGACATACAGTCGATTGACACTGATGCCCGAGATGACCTAAAATCTCTTCAAGCGACAATCGAAACGATCGCCGAGATCGAAGCTGAGGCCGCTTCGACGATTGATGCAACTGAACTCCGTAGTCAAATTGGAGATAAGAAAGCCGAACTCAAAGCTTTAGAGGCGGAACAAGATGAGTTGCGAGAGAAGCTTGAGCGCCTCAAAAACACAGATGTCGATGCTCCCTGTCCAACCTGCGGCAAGTCGATGGATGCAGGCCATCGAACCGATTTGATCGACGAACGCGAAACAAGACTTGTAGAAGCCAAGAGCGAACAAGAGACCACCCGTAATGCCCTTACAGAACTTCAGGAGCAACTTGATACGTCAGAAGATGTGGAAAAGCAAGTCACGAAACTCGATATGTATCGGAGCCGAGCATCTGACCTTCGAGAGGATCTACGAGAACACAGTGGGAAGCGAATAGCGGCTCGTGAAGAGATTGCCACCCTAGTCGAGGCCATAGACGAACTTCCCCGTCTCAGGACAGAGCTCGAGTCACTCAAGGATGCAAAGGAGGCCTTCTACAATGCAAAAGCACAGGCCAACGAATACGAAGACGCCCCGGACGAACTTGCAGATGTCGAAGAGTCGATCGGCTCTCTCGAAGCGGACATAGAGCAGTTAGATACAGAGACAACGGCATTCAGTGATATCGAAGCTGAACTTGAGACAGTCGAAAAGACACTCGATTCGAACGAAGAAGAGTACCAACAGTTTGAACGGAACGAACAAACGGCCAACAAACTGGATGAGCGAACAGAAGCCGTCGAGAATCTTGAGAGAGAACTGGAGACACTCGAAGACGACCTCAAACAGTTGAAAGAGGACCTCGAAACACAGACTGAGGCGTTCGATCAAAACGAGTTTGACAGCCTCGAAAAACAGATTGAGGAACTCAAGGGAGACGTTCATGGACTCTCAGCAAAGCAATCTGAAAAAGAAAACACACTCGCCAAAGTTACCGACGAAGTCGAGACATTAGAAGACAAACTGGAAGAGCGAAACGAAAAAATCGAGACCCTTCGTGAACTCGCTGCAGACCAGCAGTTCGCCACGTGGGTCCGCGAGAACGTCCGTGAGGCCGGACCGAAGATGCGTGATGTCATTACCGACCGAATCGGGAGACGTGCCGACACCATCTTCCGATCGATTCGTGGTCGAAAGGCTGAACAACTCGAATGGACATCCGACTACGACATCATTGTTGTCGATGCAGACGTTCGAAAATCGTTTTCGACGCTCTCAGGTGGCGAGAAGATGGCCGCAGCATTGGCCGTTCGACTGGCTATCTTAGAGCAAATCTCCGGGCTTGGCATTGCATTCCTGGATGAACCGACTGCGAATCTCGACCAAGACAAAAAAGCCAACCTCGTGTCGCAACTCAACAAACTGGATACGTTCGAACAGCTCACCGTCATCAGTCACGACGCCACGTTCGATACGATGACCGATTACAGCATCACTATCGAGAAACCGGATCAGAGTTCAGCGTTGCAGGGTGACTGATGACGCTCGATAAGGCAGCCGTCGCGTCGGCCCTCGACGACAACGTCGGCCCGATTCGCTCCTATCTGGAAGATGATGACGACCTCGTCGAACGGTATCAGGAGGCCTTCCGAGGGCTTCCAGACCGGGGAACAGCTAGTGAGGTCTGCGAGGAGTTGTCGTCTGTCTCGTATCCTGGGGCGCTTCCGACTGCAGCATTCGATAGTGTCGACTCACTTGTAGTCCACCACGGTATTTCTGATGGGTGGGATAACCACGAGGCAGTCAACGACTGGGCACGAGAGATCCTGCTGGACGTACCGATGCTTGCGGTCGATGGCTCAGAAATACCGCCGACAACGCAGTTCAACGTTCCACTTGCGTATGTTCAGGCGGCGTGGTGTCTCAACCATCACTCTCCACAGGGGCGGCTCGAACGTGGACGAACTGGACGGCTCCTCACACCAACCGACGTCACACGCTCGGGTGGCAATGAGGGTGATGATGAGTATCGATTCGTCGATAATTCACTCGTTGGTCTTGAACGGTACGAACACGAGGCAGACTTGGTTGTCGAGAAGATCGAGTATCTGGCAGCCCAATACGAAGCCGGTGAGTTAGATCGTCAACCCGTTGTGCTGTATGATGGGCCTCTCGTGGCTTCATTTGCCAATCCGCGACGACCGGCAATCCGAAATCGGTACCTGTCGGCGATCAGCCGTTTGATCGCTGCCAGCCAACACCATCAAATCCCATTGATCGGGTACGTCGCCGGGACTAACGCAGTCGAACTGTCGAAAATGACGCGACTACTTCTTAAGCGTGATCTCGGTACCGATCGAACGATTCCCGACGCCCGAGTGTTGGCCGGAATGATGAGTCCATGGGGAGATTCGACGATTCCCTTCCTCTGCCGTCGTGATGGGAGCGTCGATGCGCTCAAGACGACCTATCGGGGTGTCGAGTACGACTTCAGCCACGAGATTCATTTCTCGTATCTCAAGGTACCACCGGGTGAGGGCCTCGATCGCTTGGAATTCTCTG
>LFCJ01001624.1_pt1 | contig 15838 bp, 18 predicted proteins | sample 643141 | NCBI WGS metagenome assembly LFCJ01 (sample SAMN03766243, study PRJNA286221) | soda lake metagenome | biome: soda lake; feature: Kulunda steppe; material: water; isolation source: sample B1-Br-g2 brine of Lake Bitter-1 | place: Russia: Kulunda steppe | collected 2010-07 | reverse complement strand
GGCGAATAGTCATACAAACTTGTCTTATAACGTCTGTTATTCTTGTTTTCATCATCAATTATTTCAATGTCATCGAAGAAAGAACAGCTCTCAAAAGGTCCAGCCTTCAAAGAGCGATTAACTGGCAGATTAGTCAATAGCTTCACTGGAATATTTGGGTGGTTCTCTCTCAACGACCGTAATGAGTTTATTGCTTGGATAAGATATTCATAGCCAAAAGCAAGGTACAGAACTCCATTACTTTGTCTGTCTTCAGAAAATAGGTTGTCTTTAGATTTATTATTTTCCATACTCGATACTCATACATCTGAAACGGAAATTTGTTACGGAGGAATATTCAATATATTCCGAAGGTCGCTTCGTGAGCTGTGCTGAGTCACGGAAAACTGGAGCAAACACTGGTCTGGTAGCTTAGTGAAGGGTGAAATAGAGTTCGCCGGTGAAGGAATCCGCGGTGAGAAAGCTGAGGTACGCCGTTCTAGGCGAATGCTGTTGCTCACCAGATGCCGTGCTGATCGCAAGACGGTACCCAAATAACGATCTTGACATTCTGCTTCTGTGAGTGATAACGCATGTCTTTGGTGATTTTGATAACCGGATGGTGCACGACCCGCTATTGTGACTAATTCTCGAATTGTCAGACTCATAATATTATGAGAACATTCGAACGGATGACGGAGATATCTCTCGGCAACACGTCTAGAGAAGGAGCGCAGGCGGCGAGCCTTTACTATTTCCGGAACGCCGACTCATCAGAGATACCTCCACCTGACTACAGTTTTTTTGCTATCGTCCGTGAGGAATGAATGGTGAGTTCCTGCAGGTGTCGGGTGATCAGGTATTAGTCAATTTTTGTTCTTAGCTGTCGTTATAGTTTATTTACATATGCCGATCACTCATGCACATTCCGAACACTTGACTATTAATCCGCCGCCTGCGAGAGGCTATGTACGATGCACTTCCGGATCATCTCTTGGAACTGGCCGGAGTGGTCTACATATATTTGACCCCATCCCAGGGCTCGTTCAGCCGTGTTTCGTTCGAGTATCGAATCGCATCGGTCGAGGGGATCAGCTGTTTCGCTGATCACTCATCGAGTTCGTCTTCATTCCGCCGTATTCACCCGCACTCAACGCGATCGAACCGCTCTGGAAGAGTACCAAACGAAAAATCTCGCCAGAGATTCTCGAGCACAAAGATCACTTCTGAGCGTTCTTCACCGAGACATTTCTCCGGTTGAGCCGTCGGGTGAGTTTCGCTAGTGACTGAATTAAGATATTTCTTCCAGATGTTAGAAGTTGCGCTGCTCACTCCAGCGTCGTCACCGCGCCTCTTTTGACAACGATATTCACACGCCATCGAACGGCATGCGCACCTAGTTCAATTATACCTGATGCTTGATCTGGGTTATAAGTTGCCGGATCTTGATTCGCTGTTGCTGTGATCGTCATGGGATCCAAACCCACATCGTCCGCGGTTACGTGAGCAGGTGGAGTCAAGCGAGTTCTGGTAACGAACTCGCCTGACAGGACGAGACAAATCTGCCCGACTACACAGCGACGGCTCTGGAACGGCGGTGCACTTCACGACCGCGAGTGCACAGGCATCAACAGGAGAGATGGTTGAGCATCAGCTGGTTTGCCAGAACAGTAGTTACCTCGGTATAAGTGCGGTCAAAGTCGACGCAGTTTCGGTGGAGCCCCAGCTCAGCAAGACAATAAACTAGAACGGATGACCAGTGGTTCGACCTCTTCGAGTTCGCCCGCGAGTTGGGTCTCGAGGGTTCGATTACCCACGTCGTGGTACAGCCTCGGCGGCTGCGTGACGTCTTTTTTCCCTCCCAAACGATATCGGGTGCCATAGCCACACTAATACTTATAGTTAGTATGACTCCATATAATAAGCACGGTGACTATGAAAACCACGACCATCGAAATCTCTATCGGAGACTGGCGCTGGCTCACCAATCAAAAACCACGCCCCAGCGAATTCTTCAACAACGTACTCGATCGCCTCCCTCAACAACACGACGAACAACCCGACGACCTCAATCCCTGGCTCGGGCGACACCTACAAACGTTGACGCGAGGCGATTGCCCGGCTGTACGCCTACCTACGGAAAGAGGGAATCGCCACCCGCGCCGACTTCCTCAAACTGATGGATCCGAGCAACGTGGACTATACCTTGGGAGCGAACTTGTGGAGCAACTGCGTGAAGGGAGGCAACAGCTTCTCCGCCCTTGAGGGCGTTGAGCCGCCCGGAGAGGCCAAACACACATGGCGCTATCGAGGGTAAATATATAAACAACCCAAGAGGAAGTGAATGATACATGAGATTAGTTCAAAGAGGAATAACTAAACTGGTATCAGATGGCCCAATAGAGTTCTTGAGAACAGCTAATCGATATTTACAGCGGAGAGTTAAAAGAACACGCACACATATACGAAGAAACCAGACATATATGCGAATAAAACATCAGATGCGCCACCGTCTAAATGGGTATAAGGCGCCACCAGACCCGTTCAAAATAATATATATTTCACCAAGAGAGATAGAACGGTATTCTTCTGAATTTGGAAAATGGGAAAGCGTAGGAAAAATACAAGGAGGAGACTGGGATAAGAAAGCCACACCTGTAGATAAGATGGTAAAATACCGGGCTGTCGAACAGCACTTCTGTGAGGGGGCTTCATGGGAAGACACAGGCATAATAGACCATCTTATCGAGCGGATGTCAGAAGAAGAAAGAACATCTTTCGACGGTTGTAGAAACCGTGAAGAACTAAATGCTCGATACGATAGAATTGATCAACTATATAATGATCTCAAATATGGTGGATACGAAGAAGAAAAACACAGTTCTACGAACTATGTTGCGGTTCATATTACTCGTGATGGAGAACTCGTTTTCGCAGGGAGTGGATGCCATAGACTAGCAATATCAAAGATTCTCGATCTAAATGAAATACCTGTCTGGATTCGTGCTCGTCACAATGAATGGCAAAATGTCCGAGAAGAGGTACATATAGCAGACTCAGAGGAGGACATAGAAGAATCCCTTAAGGATTTCCTCGATCATCCAGACATCAAGAACCTAATCTAAACTGCCCTGTTGAATAGGGGTACGGCGTCGGGATTATAGTGATTTGGAGAGTCGTTCAATGTTGTGGATAGCGAGCATGAGGACTACCTCTCGGAATTCTTGGTACCAGTACCGCGCTCGCACGGCATCGCCGAGCGAACCCTTGACCGACGAGTAGGTCGTTTCAGCTATCCACCGTTAGGTGTAGTCGTACACCTGAATGAGTGCGCTATTGCTGATGGCGTTAACTGAAAATCCACAGTAGTAGATCAATGGTTCGACATCAAGTTTGTAGTATTCATACTCTGTGTGCCAGTTTTGGAACGCATTATCCGCGAGAACGTACTGCAGGTCGTCCGCGTTACGGCGGACGACCTGCGGCCCAGTTTTCCTATCATGCTGCCAATGAGCGTGACACTGGACATCTATGACAGCAAGCGATTCCGTATCGATTAGTGTCGTAACTTTGAGTTTTTCTACCGAAGTATTTGACCGTGTCTGGTAGTATGCTGAGGCGTGACCCCAATCGAAGAACGCACTGTCGAGAGCGACGTGTCCCGATTTTGGGTGTTGTTGCGCTAAAACGCGCAGCAACGCCCGCCAGACCCACATTTTGAGGCGATCGAACGATTTGTAGGTTTTTGAGTAGTCTGGGACATCATTGAGGTCGAGTTCAAGTATTTCGCGCAATTCACTGTAACAGGCAAGACGATTTTCCGTTTCACAGTAGCTATGACCCTCTTCACGTCGATAACAGTGGATGACGATGTGCTTCCACCGGGTGAGCCCACCTTCGTCGAGACCGCCCGCGTGCTTCCCAACGCTTGTTTAGCAAGACGTTTACAGTTCTTCATGAAGTCGAGGATGTCGACTTCCACTATACTCGACTTCCTCGGCTTCATCTTCACTAATCTCACGACCTAGCCCGACGCAGTCCATCAATTCAACAGAGCAATCTAAACAGTCGTTAATTTCCGACTCCGGTAATTACCGAGATTGGATCACCAGATTTATTGATCCCGTCACACACTACTTCCCAGGATCATTCTCGAGAGGGAAGCTGATCTCGCCGGTTTGCCGGGATCTGTGGTTGTTTATCCGGACCGAACAGTGTTGGGACACCACGTTCAATCTCGATGAACCAACAATCTCCACGATCACAACGATAATGTCTGATACAACGGCACGAGTCTGCTTAGCCAGGACGTAGTCCAGCTATATTACCTCAAACGGCACTTTCTCTGACGCTCGCTGCCCACTGATAGAAGCTGATTCGGAGGGTGGCCTCCGGAGTGATCGACGCGATCACCGAGACTTATCTAACAATTCTGAGGTATTCAAACGGAAAACAGGCGGTAACCGCGATTACTATAGCTCACGTTTTTGACCAACCAAGGATGAAAACCGGCCTGATTAGCCGAAGTCTACGTCCAGGAAAACCTTGTTTTGAAGATCGGTGACGAAGATTTTCTTCCGCCATATGATCTCCTCATTGTCGCGGTGGTCCATCTCGTTGGCGACGATGAGGTTCAGCACCACCCAGTAGTTGTACAGCAGCAGGCACAGCATAAAGAAGAACCTTCGGACGCCGAAACACCGTGACCGCGGTTTCGCCTTGAAGTTCTGCTTGATGTCGCGGTGGTACTGTACGATCGTCCACCGAAGATGTGCCCACTCGACGAGTTCGTCGAGAGTGACCAGCGGAACAGTTGGACCCCTCGAGAAAGCGCGTTAGATCTGGCTCCAAGAGATGCGTGTTCACGGAGTTCTGGTGCCGTTCAAACTTACGCAAACCGTCTATGACGACTCGTCGAGTCCCCAGCACAACTAGTGTAGCTTCAGCCATGGTCTCGCTAGTTCTCGTTCATCGAAACGGGGTAGAGTCTACGTAGCTTGATACGTGCGTCATCAGTCGTGAACTGCCAGTCGATCAGTCGCTTGGTTGCATTGCGATTAGCCTCCCACGCAGCGACCTCCGTTCGGAGTGTCGCTGCGTGATAGATTCGTCGATCGAGGCACTGGCGTTTGAGGACGCCGATCTCGATCTCCGCCATATTCAGCCAACTCCCATGTTTTGGGACGAAATGAAACTCGAACCGGTCGAGATATTCCTGTGCTTTGTCCGGCGGAAGAAACTGGTAGAAGTTGGCCGGATTGTGTGTATTGAGGTGATCCATCACGACCCGGATGCACTCGGCATCCGGGTAGTGATCGTCGGCGATTGCGATCATCTGATCAACCCATTCACAGGCACGTCGTCGATCAGTCACGGAAACAGTGACCCACCCAGTCAGCGGTTCTGTCGCCAGATGGATCTTCTGCTCTCCGTTGCGCTCGTAGTGTGTGTCGATCCGAGCGACCGATCCCGGTTCAGCCGGGATCGGGTCGCGTTTGTGCCCACGCAGGGTCTTACTGGACTCGTCGAAGCAAATGACTGGCCGTGTTTCGTCGTATGGTTGGTGGTAGAGATCGAGGATATCTTCCATCTCGTAGACAAACTGCTTGTCTTGTTCAGCTGGAATCGCCCAGTAGTCGTAGAGATGCGGTTTCAGGGCGTTTTTTTAGCCGCTGTCGAACGGTTTCGTGAGAGATCGACTCGAAGTCGATCTCGTCGAGGGCAACGAGTTCGTCGGCAAGGAGATGAAGCGTCCAGCGAGCCTGTCCTTCCGGTGGCTCGCTACAGGCGAGTTTGATGAGGTGGGCTTCGGCCTTCCCATCCATTTTGACCTCGTACTCACGGTCGGGCTTGCGGCGATGAATCGCCGCGAGCCCTCGCTCACAGTAGTTTTTTCGCGCATTGTACGGTGTACCGATGCTACAGCCGACGTGCTCACAGATTTCCGCATCTGTGAGCCCGTCATCCGCCTTCAGCAAAATCCGCGCCCGTGTGTTGTCTTCTGATTTCCGTTCACCGGTCGAGATGAACCACTCAAGCGTTCGACGTTCTTCGTCCGAGAGATCGACAACGTGCTTTTTCCTACTCATTCGTATAGAGAGGCGCTCAGAGGGGATAAACTAGCAAGTACAAATCTGAAGCTACACTAGGCTGCCAGTTTGCCCCCGCCGTCGTTGGTTCCCGAGTGATGATGTTGTTGCAGGACGAGTTAGCCCGTTTCTTCGCCAACCTGACCGAAGTATGCGTCCGTACACACTCTGGCGCATTTCCGGAAGAATGACCCTGTGAAATCGCCGTTTGTCCCTTCACTCTAGGTCACCTCAGTCCAGTCTTTTTCTTTTTTGAGGCTATCGGCAATCTCTGCGGCTGTTTCCGAGTCGACATCCCTCGAAACGGTGTGATACTGGCGTGGCGGCCCTCGTTTGTCGGTTGTTCCAAGTTCGAGCACCTCCGGTGATCAAGCAACGACGTGTAGTGGTGTGGTTCGACGGCGAGGACCTACAGTTCGTCCAATTCACGCAGCCGTTCACGGAACGCCGAGCGTTGACCGAAATTGGCATCACCGAGCACGCAGGCGTGCTCAATGTCGGCGTCGACGGTTTGTTCGACGAGATCAGCCGCGATGTCGTACTTGGATTAATGGCCGATAGCTGGTGGCATGGCAGCATCTGCTCGCCGCTGGGCGTACTGTTCACGTTCGTGTTGGGAGTCGTAGACGGATTCGTCCTCCCCAGTCCACTCTTTAGGGAGGTAGAGCCAGGAGTCAACCGGCCAGTTGCACTGATCGGCGTTGCGATCAGCACCTAGCCGGGCGAGTATACGATTAATCGTAACCTGGCAGTTTTCGACGGAGGTCGTGGCGCCACACCACTGGGAGTCGACGCCAACGCTGTGGTCGGCCTTTTTTTCAAGCTCCATCACATTGACGACGATCGCTGCGTCGGGTCCCTATATCAAGTCAGGAGGGGTGGTACGTAGCTGGTCGTGGACCACCGAAGACTCCCGAGCACTCTTTCGAATGAATCATTCGAGTCGTTCCTGCTGGGCACCGACATGAGAAGTACAGAGAAGAGCGATAGATCAACTGGTTATCGAACTAAATACCGCCATATGCCTCTCTAACACATTATCGTATCCGCTGGTTATGAATTTTTCAATATATTGGTCTCTATTTGACTTTGAATAAAATCCATTGAACTCCTCTTTATTAATAAGGTTTGACAGAACAAAATATAGGTCATCATATGTATCGATACAACATTCAGGAAGGTGCTCTGCTATTTGTGTATGATTTGCATGAAGGTAATTTAGGTCAAGCATTGGCATTTCTCTCATTACGCAATCGATAGTGACACTCGTTCCAGCATTTAAAAAAATATCCCCCCAATTTAACAGATGTGGTGATTTGATATCATCTGCAAAAAAAACACTATCATCATTCATTAGGTTATCATCTTCAGAAACGAACTTCTCTCTAGGATGATTTTTTATAGCTAGAGTTATATTTGGTAGACTTGATACAAGGTTTATTGTCAATAAAACTTCTCGCTTAGAAAGATAACAATTTTCCCGACCCAAAAAAAGGACTAGTTTAATATTTCTACTATTGCTAAATTGGCTGTCCGTCGGTGAAATTTCTTGTAAAACATCCACCCACTCTGGACAATATCTAGCGTATCCGGTTAGTTTTATTCTATCTTCACTCATAAAAGAATCAAATCTTTTTACAAATGATCTGTTTGGAATTGTAACATAATCTAACGAATTCATTCTTTCATATTTATGAGAGTAAAGTTCTGGGATTGTTAGCTCTGTACTTTCGAAGGCTCCTTTTCGTACTTTTTTTTCAAGCCTTTCGATATTAATTAAGTAATTTTGAAAGGTTGACCCGCCGTGAGGAACGGCAATTGTCGTAAAATTATTCTTTCTTGCTTCAGCTATTATTTTCATATATGCTTCATATAGATATTTTCCCTCTCCAGGAAGATAATCAAAGACTAACAAAACATCCTCTGACTCATTCACTATCTGGGATAAGACATTTTGTGCTTTATCAGGCGATGTCTCATTAAAAGCATTCGCATAGATTTTTTCAGGAAGATTTATTGGTATGCTCTCTCCAACAAATTTAAGATTTTTTATTATTTCTCTCTTTAAACTGGAGTTTGGACCATTTCTTGTAGTAGAAGTGGAGTTTATTCGATCGACAAAAGTTGATTTAACAGAACCGGAAGAATAATCAACTAAATTTAATACCACATTATCGTACTGTATAAGAAAATCAATTCTAAAATCATTTATTACTTTATCTTTATGAGTGATTATTTCCACCGGTATAGATGTAGATTCACCCAATTTATATATTATTGGTGCGATATTATCAGTATCATTATTTGACCGTAAAAATACTAAGATTCGATCAATACCCTCCATAGGTTGTTCCTGTTCTCCATCTACTATAAACTTGTATGCTTTGAGACATAGATATTAATACACTCATGATTGATTGTTCGTTTCGGCTTCTCTCTACCATAACCTGGTCCAGAGGCCACGGTTAATTTTAACCCTGATAGCACCTTAACTGGCGGATTGGCCTACTGCACGTCATCTAATGTTATAACGGTGTTATTTGGGAGGTCATTACTAGCCGTCTGTCCAATAATGTCGAAGAATCTAGTAGCTGAGATACCGGTGCCGGGTCTCTTCGTCGTAAGATTCTCCGTGGTAAATTCCTCGCCCTGCTTGATCGGTCGCTTCGCGACGAGGCTATGCTGTGCCCATGTTTTCACATCCGACTCTTCTCCCTGTAATCCAGTTTTCTCAGCGGATGTGGCGTGATAGAGATGGGTGAACGAACAGAGATCGTCAAGTGTATCCGGTTCAATGGACACCTCCTGATCGGGGCCGGGTAACCGTCGATCGATGGTAAAGTGTTTTTCGACTATCGCCGCGCCATTGCCAATCGCGACCTTTGCGGCTTCGCCACCGACAGAATGATCCGAGAATCCAACAGGAACACCAGCTAATTTTTCAAGTGACTGAATCGTACCGAAGTCGAAGTCAGCAGGAGATGTTGGATATTCGGAGACACAATAAAAGAGGGCGAACTCTTCGGTCACTGATTCGAGAAACGAACAAGCCTCAGCGATCTCCTCATATGTGTGCATCCCGGTCGAAACGAGTAACGGCTTGTCCGTCTCGCCAGCACGGGTTAGCAATTCCCGGTTCGTCAGTTCTCCGGACCCAATCTTGATCGCAGGAACGTCGAGCTCTTCGAGAATTTCTACGGCTTTTGTCGAAAAGGGCGTGGAGAGAAACGTAATGTCGTTGGTGCTCGCGTGCGCTTGCAGTTTCTCGTGCTCCTCAACCGTCCACTCACATCCGGCAACCGTCTCGTACACGTCACCGGCACCGATACTACGCATCGCGGGTTCAGACATCTCCGCGTCAGCGAGATGGGTCTGGAACTTCACGGCGTCCGCTCCAGCCGATGCTGCAACCTCAATAAATCGTTTCGCAAGTTTAAGGTCGTTCCGAGCGTTAATCCCGACTTCTGCGATGATGTATGGTTTTGCATCCTGTCCCACCGGCGTACCGTCGATTTCCATCATTGTTTCCACCCTGTCATCACTTGTTCGGCGAGCCATAAATCAAATGATGTATCGACGTCGATCGAATCAACCGCGTCCATCTCGTAAATTACCGTCTTTCCTGTGATGAGTTCTTGCGATGAACGGAACGCGTCGATATCTGTGATGTACACCGCGCCGTTGATCACGTACTCCGGTTCTCTGTCTTGCCGACGTTTGCTTTCCTTCTCGTAATTCAACTGAACTGCCCCATTCATCGTCGAGCGCCACCGGGTTTCTGTCGTCGAGTACGCCGAAATGATCGAGTCAGCCTCTCGCTCCATATACAATTCGTACGCCTCGTCGATATGCGTCGCCGTCCTAAGTGGTGATGTCGGTTGCAACAGTACGATATCGTGGTACGATTCGCCTTGGTCTACGAGCGTTTCAAGAGCATGCTCTACGACGGGACTCGTCGGCGCATCGTCCGTCGCAAGATCGGCAGGTCGCACGAACGGAACACGTGCGTGATACTCCTCCGCAACGGCTGCAATTTCTTCGTCGTCGGTCGACACTACAATGGAATCGATCACGGTAGACTTGTTACCTGCTTCTATCGAGTGTGCAATTAATGGTTTTCCCGCGAGTTCTCTGACGTTTTTTTTCGGGATTCCTTTCGATCCACCTCGGGCCGGGATGAGTCCGAGTACGGTGCGTTCAGTCATGATGTAGCCGTACCTCCCGTCTATATTGTGTGAGTAACTGCGGCGTCATGGGGTCTTTCTGCTCCGGATCGAGCTCCGCGATAATCTCCGTAATTGTCTCTGCTGCTGAACCGGTACCGTAGAGATCCGACTGAGCATACCGTCCCTGTCTGAGCTGCCTTCGTATCGCCATCTCAATCTCGTCTCGGTCACACTCGACATCCGTTACGTTCGGACCGCGTTCGCGCGCGTTTTGCCGGTCGCCGATGTTCACAGTCGGGACGCCAAAGAACGAACATTCACGGATCCCGACACTCGAGTTTCCGACCATACACCCCGCGTTGTTGACCAGTGTGAGGTAGTCGTGGGGTTCGAGATTGATGAAGAAGTGCACGTCGTCCGGATCTTCTTGCTCTCGGTACTCCCTGATCGCTTTCGACACCTGGTCGGTACCGGCATCCATGTTTGGCCAGAACCAAAACGCTTGGACGTCAAGGCATTCATAGGCAGCGATCAGTTCCTGGACCTTCTCGTAATTGGACTCGTAATCCATCGGGAGCGGGTGATACTGAATGACGAGATAGTCGTCGGTAACGTCGACCGTACCACCGACGCCTCCGTACTCCTCTTGAGGATCGTACTTTGTACGGCCTTCGAATTCGATCTCGTGGCAGATGTCCATGGACGGACAGCCGGTTCGATAGATCCGATCGTCGGGTTCGCCGAGCCCCCTGACGACCTCCTGGGCACGTTCGGTCGAGACAAGGTGGTAGTCAGCCATTTTGGTCGTGGCGTGTCGTACCTTGTCGTCGATAGATCCGGTCAATTCCCCACCTTCTAGGTGGACAACAGGGATGTTGAGATACGATGCGGCTAGTGTCGCCGCCATCGTCTCGTACCGGTCACCGCTCGTCAGGAGGATGTCGGCATCGAGGTCCTTGAGCGCCGAGGCGTACTCAATGAGACCCATTCCGGTCGTCTTCGCTTGCGTGACGGGCTTTCCACCCTCCAGCAACGTATGTATCTCATCCTCGATACTGATTCCAGCCTCTCTGATACTGTCGGTCAGTTCCCCGAATCGATGAACGAGGCCGCCCCCAGAAACGATCAGCCGAAAATCGATTCGTGAGTCCGCTTCTAACGATTGATAGACCGTCTTGACACGCGCATACTGCGAACGCGTCGTGACGATAGAAGCCACCCGTGTTGACATTAAGCACCTCTTGTAACCCATTTCCAAAGTACTTTGTTGTTGCTAGTCAATAACATAGGTGAATTTCAGTGAGCGAGTATTATTCAATCCTATTTTGTAAATCGATTTTGATTATCTGTGCTTCACAGAATACTTATATTACTATTACCTACTGATGGTATGTCAGATGCTACTGAGTTAAATGCTCTTCACATTGCGAGTTTCCAAGGCAATGTTGGAGATAACGCAAATCATAATGGAACTAGACATAAACTCAAAGTAAACACGGAGTACAACTTTTCATATGCTGAGGAGGAGATCAGAAAATATTACCAAAACTACAACGAGCCTGACGCTCTCCAATTCGATGATGATTTTGTAAAACGGGCGAACAATCATGATTTAGTTATTATTGGAAGCGGGAATTTCTTCGAATTATGGATTGAAGAATCTGATACTGGAACTACTATAGATATGAAGACCGAGCGGGTTGATGAGATTGAGGTGCCCATTATATTTTATGGACTCGGATGTGATCCATACAAAGGCATTCCGGGGGACAATCAGAAAAAGTTCCAAAAATATCTAGATCATATTCTTCAAGCCGACCATTGTCTTGTTTCTGTTCGCAATGATGGATCATTATCACATATAAAAAGAATATTTGGTTCTGAATATGCTGATAAAGTATACAAAGTTCCAGATGGAGGCTTCTTTACGAAGGTTGATGATAACTTCCATCCCGAACTGACTGTTGATAAAAAGGCGCTAGCAGTGAATGTTGCAAAGGATATGATTGATATGCGGTTCCCAAATTCGAAGTTGAACTCTCACACATATAAGTCATTCATCAAGGAATTTGGGAAATTCCTTGATGAGTTTTTAAACTCTTACCCAGATTATGAAATAGTCTTTATACCTCATATCTACAGTGATCTTGATGCAATTTCAGATTTGCTTGAGCAGATGGACAACATGCACCGGAGGGGTCGAGTGACGACTGCGCCCTACCTCACTGGGGAGGGTTCGGAGAGATATATATTTGATACGTATCGAAAAGCAAACCTTGCTATGGGAATGCGGTTTCATACAAATGTGTGCTCTATAGGTCAACATACCCCGTCTATTGGATTAGTTAGCTACCCAAAAGTCGGCGACCTGTACGATATTGAATTGTCCATGCCTAATCGAACAATTGATCTCAAACAAAAAGGCTTCTCAGACCCACTTTACGAACTTACAGAGGATTCGCTCGAGAATCAAGAAAAGATTAGAAATAAATATGCCGAGTTATGTAACTCATTGAATTCATCGGTGTCTGATTTTCATCGGGAAATAAATTCGATTTTAGAAAACTATATAATCAAATGACGGAGGTGGGGGCAAAATGAATCTCATAGTGTGATGTTGGTCGCGTCGCACACCACTTCTGATGATTATTCTCGATGGAGAAAGTGATCCCGCCGATTAGGCGAGGTCTGCGCTCGTTCATCCGGTCCAAACAGACCTGTAACCCATTTTCGACCTCAATGAATCAACTGGCTTCACGGTCACGACTACAAAGTACAATACGACAGTATGGGCCGACTCAGACAGTACTTTCATTATTGGCTGAAAGTTCGTGAGTAGTCGCCAACTTCATTGGTCCCTCAAACCGTGCCAGTCATATGGCAAATCTGGAAGGGACCTCCGCTGATCATCTCCTGGACGTACTGTCACAGATTGACGACGGTGACGCAACAATGCGAGTTGTGAAACCACTCTCGTTTGCCCATTGCCCTTTAGCTAGATCTCAACAGTCGGTTTGATGGCGGTAGCGCGTTGTTCTTGGGGAACAGGTCTTTGTGGATTTCCTGCGAATCGTCGACCAGCCGATCGACCAGTGGTAGTGGAGAGTACCCGGGATAGCCACTCAACCGGTAGAGGATGGGATGGGCGTGCTACCGATAGTGATGTGGGAAAGATTTCTAGGAACGGGAGTTCCGAGCCGACCGGGAGTAAGTCGCTACCGCTGCGTTACGGGCAACGGTTCCTCAGTATCACATCTGAGTCAGTATAAGATCGCCGCACAGCGTCCGACGGAAACACGAGATCATAATCTGCGTGCTCAATGACAGACTAAGCAACTCACAACCCAAACCAACGACAACAGCGCCGCATATAGCAGAAAATTTGCGACATACTGTCCTGTTTTGAGATTTTAACCCGCGTAGAGCCCGTAGTAACGACCTGATATCTCTTAGCAATGTTAGCCAGAGGTAATCAAAAGAGGTCACAATCGCCAATGGCCTCAATGCTCAGTCCCTCACAAATCAGCCTCAACTAACTGGCGCCGAAGCGTGATTTGTGAAGTACTGACTCTGGCTACAGACGAGAGTGCTGGTTTTTTGTGAGATTAGTAATACTGGCACTGTCTAGTTCAGCACCTCCTCAGGCGGAGTTCATCTATCGAGTGATTGACGCGGTCTCTACCGGTTATAATAATCTCAAACTATTCAAGCCAACTCCGAGCGCTCCGCCGACTGCCCACCCAAGAGTTATGAAGACGGCCAACACGCATTTTGAGGGTGTGAAACCACCTTCGGATGAGGTTCCGATCGGTATAGTCAACCCGACCCTCTTTGGGTCGTGTTTTGTTAAGACTGAAAGTTGAGGCGAGACGAGTTCCAGCTGGTCAATGGCAGAAGTCGCTCGCCTCAGCGGTCGTAGCGACTGGATCGACTTGGATTTTGTGGAGCGAGAGCGGACACCGCGCCAGCTGATGGAACTCGGTATTCGACTGCATCTTGCTGGACTATGGCTTTCGAATACCGTTCGAGAACTAGAGAAGTTCGGTGTCGAGCGATCGCGGAAAGCTGTTCACGACTGGGTGCACAAGGCCGATCTACAGCCCGCCAACAACGTGAAACCGGATCACGTTGCGCTCGACGAGACGGTGATCCGAATCAAAGATCAACAGTTCGGGCTGTACGCAGCTGTTAATCCCAAAACGAACGAATTATTGCACGTACGGCTCCTTACGACAACTACCACAGGACTAACGCAGCGATTCTTGCAAGAGCTTCGCGAGAAATACGATGTCGAAGAGGCTGTGTTTCTCGTCGATCACGCACAGCATCCAGCGGCTGCACTCCAGCGAACAGGACTCCGATTTCGGCCCGAACGGCACGGAGATCGGAACGCTGTCGAATGTGTCTTCAGAGGGGTAAAACGACGTACCTCCTCGTTTAGCAATATTTTCAGCCACGTCGATCCAGCAACCGCAGAAACGTGGTTACAAGCCTTCGCCGTCTGCTGGAACTCGCTTAACTAAACACGATGCTTGTGGGTCTGTGAATGCATGTATAGTGTCATTTTGCCTGATTGCTATTGCATAGTGTCCAATCGCTTTTTTGCGCAGTGATTTGATACCATTAGCCGAAATTCTCCATATGATTTCCGAAGAGCAGGCTCACCAAGCTGACCATCACAAATAACTGTACCTGCTGAACAGATCCAATCATAATTCCTGATGTCAACAAAATTTGTGGTATTTACTACCCTTTTCCCATATGTTCTTAAATGACACATTCCGGACTCATATAATCCAGGATGTTTTAATCCCGCATTCTTGCAGTTGTTAGTCGCATTTTCATCCAAATCTTCACTCGATCTTAAATGCCAAGGGGCCATACAACAAAGCTGTATTTAGTACTATAATATTTTGTCGTGTCTTCAAATCAGTTGGTCGTGTCACAAAACGGCCTATACAAGTTTGGGACACAACCACGACCAATCGGTTACGACTGCCACACCCAAATGTCAGTCTGATGCAGTCTTACTCATGGCCTGCCGGTCGTATAAGCTAGCGTACTGTCCCTTCTCTTGTATCAACGCTCGATGATCTCCCTGTTCAACAATCTGACCCCCATCCATCGCATAGATCCGATCCGCATTGGTCACCGTGGAGAGGCGATGTGCGACGACTACCATTCCGTAGTCACGATCCATCGCTTCGATAGCCGAGTGCACTTTCTCTTCGAGGCCTGTATCCAGATCGCTAGTGGCTTCATCCAAGAGCAAGAAATCTGCGTCTTTCAATAATGCACGAGCAATAGCGATCCGCTGTTGCTGCCCACCAGACAGTCGAACCCCGTCATCACCAAGTTCAGTTTCTAAGCCATCTGGTAGATCGTCTAAGAATTCGGTCACTTGTGCAATCTCACAGATCTCTTCGATCTCACCTTGTGTTGCGTCACGGTTTCCGATCGTGAGATTGTATCGAAGAGTCTCGTTGAAGATGAACGGGTTTTGCCGAACGATCGAAACTCGTTTGCGCCATTCCTGTATCGGGAACTCGTCGATAAGTGTTCCATCTGCTCGGATCTCACCCTCGTCGGGTTCATACATCCGCG
>LFCJ01001623.1_pt1 | contig 15839 bp, 14 predicted proteins | sample 643141 | NCBI WGS metagenome assembly LFCJ01 (sample SAMN03766243, study PRJNA286221) | soda lake metagenome | biome: soda lake; feature: Kulunda steppe; material: water; isolation source: sample B1-Br-g2 brine of Lake Bitter-1 | place: Russia: Kulunda steppe | collected 2010-07 | reverse complement strand
TGAATTTTTCGAAAAGTTTTGTCTTATTCGAAAATGTAAACCTTAAACTTGCTTAAGTATCTTTCATCCCCATCAGAATCGGTAAACATTGAAAGAGCGGCGAAAATAGAGGTAAAAATATACGTAAAAATAAACTTTAAAATAAACTTTAAAATAAACGTGAAATGAAAAATGTTCTATGGTGTATCGATTTCGACGCGTTTTCTAAAATCGGGGATATCGGCTAAGGCACCGACCGTCCGATCAAACCAAGGGCTCTCGTATTTAAAGGTATCTGCCATTTTAAGTGACAAATCATCATTCGAAAGTTGTTCCTCTAAATACGTTCTCGGTATAAACTTATACTCGATATTTTTAGATGCCTCAGCCACTTTCAACTTTTCTTCGTAAATGCCCACAATGATTAAAAAAGCCCCCATGAATGCACAAAACATGATGATTGATTTCATAACGTTTCTTCTTTATAAAGCATACACACAATTTAGAGAAGTAAAGCACCCCAAAACGAAAAAACGAAAAAACGAAAAAAACGAAAAATTTGACGAAACATAAAAAATTGAAAAGGATATAAGTAAAAACTAACAACTTAGGTTAACCATATACCGATCGACAAAACTATCACTCAAAACCGTTAATCAAAACCGTTAATCAAAAGCGTTGCTCAAAACCGTTAATCAAAACCGTTAATCAAAACAAACCGATTAAACATGTCAGTCCCTACTATCTTGCGTCCTTGTGAAGTGAACGAGAAAGAGCTGAAGTTTATTCCCAACAAAGACCCCAAACCAACGATTAAGAACTTCTTGATTGGATACGGCCTTAACAGCCGTGGTTTGCTGCATGTTCAATTCCCAGAGTGTGAAGCCTTTAGTCTGAGTTCCACGAAAAACCCTCTCACTGGAACGCCGTATAATGAGAAGAAAATGAGTATGACGATTAAAATGCCACAAGATCGTAAATCTTGCAAGGATGCATGTGATATGCTAAACCGTGTGAAAAATCGCACCATTGAGATCGCTGCAGACAATTCTGTTGCAATTTTTGGTAAGAAACGTGGCGCAGAATCTATCGCCGATGTTTTTACTGATATGGTTCGCTATTCTAAAAAGAAAGACGACAAAGGCAACGTGATCAATGGTGAGTTTAACACCGATCTTCCACCTCTCATCTCTTTCCCGGTTTACAAAGATGAAGACGGGAAAATCGATCTGAAAGCTGAAAGCGCGAGTGGCAAACCCATTTGCCTCGACAACCGTGATATTAAGGGCAGCTACGTTACTATCATTGCTCGTTTTAACGGTATTTGGACAAATGGATCTGGATCTGGAATGACATGGCGCATTATAAAAGCGCGTGTTATTTTTGTCAGTAAACCCAACAAGAACATCGCTTTTCTCGCCGATGAAGACCGCCTCGCCACAGAAGACAATGACAATGATGATGACGTAGATGCCGAATACGACGAGATGCCTACCACATCACAGACAAAAAAGATTCCTCAGCGTATGAATATGATTGACGAAAGCGAAGACGAAGAGGAAGTACAAAACGTTTGAAACAGACAAAACGTTTGAAACAGACAAGACTTCTAAGTTGAAATTTCTTTCTCTCTCTTAAACCTTTTTTTAAACCTTTTTTAAACCTTTTTTAAACCTTATTTTAAATATTTTTTAATATTTGTTTTTTGAGTCTTTTTAATTTTCTTGAAAATTTATAAAAAGATGTCATTTCTTAAACCCAAGGGTAAATTGTACACATTATTAAAAGATGGTGACCCAAATTTTATGACTTTACTCCATAGAAAGAATTTTCGGTATAATGTAGGTTTTGCTTCTAAACAAGCTGCACGCCACCTTCAATACACAATGAACCCCCTTCGCCCAAACATCCGCCTTCGTGTCGAAGAACAAACACCTAAGATTAATATAGGCGATATCATTCACGATAAACTCGCCATGGATTTTGGTCACATTTATTTCTGCCCCAATCATATTCTATCGGTCGATAAGCAAACGACAGGACAACGCACCTACCAAAAAGAACTCGTCCAACAATTGTTATATCACACCCACGTCTCTGAAATACCGTCTAGTGAATTTATTATGCTTCCGCTCGTTAAAGAATCTGGAGTCGTGATTCCATACGAAGTAATCGAAGAAGACTTAAATCAAATTCATTATAAGAGCCACCTTATCTTTCCCGAATCATATTTAGACTTGACACATGATCGAGATTACCTTAAAACGATGGAGAAGTTGTATAAAAATAGTTAAAAATCTGTGTTTATAATTTAGAATATTAGATAGTCTATGATATAAGAGAAAAAAAGAAGAATGCCTTTTGCCATTTTTTTTCCCCACAATACTACAAAACCTCATAATTTTTTTCATTCGAGTCCATTGTTTGAACAATCACGAGAACAACGTGAACGCACAAAAATAAGATTAATAAATCATGAACTAAGATCTGAAATGAAAGCCGAAAAAAGTTTAGATAATGGGATAGCTTTCCCAGTAAAACCCTTTTTAAAATTTAAAATGCAAGATCACAAACATCTGTTGGATTTTCTCCAAGACTTTTATTTTACGTGGATTATTCACGAAAAAGTGTGTTTACTTATTGATTTTCGTTGGCTTGTGCAAAAAGAAGAAAATGTTTTTACATGTTCCGAAATAGGACCCGACGGTCGTCTCCGTTTTGATTCTGGGCCTCACCCTCAAACTTTTTATAAAAAACGTATGCGTGGCCGACTCCATGCTGAACCTTATCTTATCGTTCTCAAAAAGAAAGATATCCATCCCACGTAACCATCATTTGCCACCTTTGGTTATCATTTGCCACCTCTTCTTTTTCCCTTTCCTTTTCCTCTTCCTCTTCCTCTTCCTTTCTCTTTTCCTGTTTCTCTTATATTTATCGTTTTTATAGAACGAGTGCGTTTGCCACCGCTCTGTTTATTTTGCTCTGCCCGTTGAATTTGATTACGAATAGCCTGTTGAGTATCGCTGTTCACAAGGCGATTTATTTCTTCGCGGGTTCTTTTTAACATACTCGTATCCATGTCGTTACTGAGGTTTGCTTTATCGATTTGTGCGATTTGATTATCGAATCCAGAAGCAATATCACCGAGTTTATCGGACGTTAAATGGCGTAAATGATCCATATTCCCTAATGCGTTCATGTTTTGCATGTTTTCATTGTCTAAGTCGGTCATATTTTTTGAAATCTCGTCTATAAATTGACGATATTCCACAAGTAACTGAGTAAGTTCCATAATCACTTGCAAATTGTGTTTATAACCTTCGGTTAGTTTCTTATTAATTTGCAAGACTTCGGTATAATTTTGTTTTGTTTGCTCCATCATTTTTTTACTTTTATTAAATTGCTCACGAAACATTTCTACTTGACGATCTTTATCTTGTTTATGTTTCAGGGTATTTACACGTCCAGCATTGCTATTACTACTATTTGTGACAGATTTTGTTACTGTATTTGCCGGGTTAGAAGTGTTTATGACCCGGTCCTTATTTTTTTGAGAAAATAGTCCAAACATATTTTCTTTTTAAAAAGAATTTAATTATGGATTCATTTTTTCGATGTTCATCCGAATAAATTTAACGTCTTGCTGGAGTTTATTTATAAAATCCAGACCGTAAACAAGAAAAGCAAGAACAATTCCAAACGTAAAATACGAAATCCAAGGCATCCTTTTGAATTCCTTTAAGTTAAATAAGAAAATTGATTTAGATGTTATACTCATCAAAGTGGTTACGTGCTCCAGTATCAAAACTATGTTTCACAGCTTCTGCTGCACTAGAAGACACCACTTTTGGATCTGGTCGATCAGATACACGTATCCGGATTTCTTCTTCATTCAGAGCATAGTTGAAATAAGACAAACGTGAAATTTGCAAACCACTGATTGGTTCGCTTTCTGGGAAAAGGTAAAAATTTCCTCGGTTTTGCTTTAGTGTCGTCGAATAACGTTCCATCTGGTACATTGTATCATTTAAATAACAACGCACCAAAAGACCTCGTTCGAAATCATCAACGGGGACATTATCTTCAAAAACGATCGTAACATGAAACCATGTTTTGGGGAAAAGACCTGATAGATTATGACGTTTTAGACTGTCTTCATCTTGCACACGACGAATTTTCATAGATTCTTGTATATCATGATGCGTGTTGAAACGAATGTCGAATTCCATCGGTTCAGAACCAAACTTAAACATAGGGCAAAATATGGCATGATCACGAACAATCTGTTTATTTTGTGGCTCCCCCGACAAATACGGCTGACGAGAGTATCTGTATTTTTTCTTATCGCCTTTAAGAAACAATACCCGGTTCACTGCATCGTTTGGATTACCTACATACATCCAGAATGCATAAGAAAATTGTGCACCACCGCGGGTATTCACTGACGGAGCAATAGGTAAATAATTCTTCATAAAAGGAATGGTCGTGTTCCAAGAATTATCTTTTGATCCGTTTGCTATATCACTTGCAGCCAATACCCCTCTTATAATTGGAACTTCTTGTTTACCTACGACACTTTTTAGTTGTTCAGTTGCTAATTTATCGGCACGAATCGTGTACAAAGAAACGATATAAATAACATAAGTTAAGACGATCCCTGCTAAAATTTGAATCAGATTTGACGTTGTTGACGCGTCCATAAAGAGAATACGTATTTACATTCACTAGAGAAATTTTATTTCATTTTTTACTCGATTTTATAAATCGGGCTCTGCACGCCATATCTTCCAAGACCGGCCAAACTCAACCAACTTGATTTTACAGGCCCTTGACGATAAATACCTTTAATCTGCGCATGAGGGATTGAGTGGTTATAGTATCTAAAGTTGGAAAAGTGACCTTGGACGTTCATAGATTGGTTTGTCGTACCAACGGTAATATCGTCCTCAGATGCAATAATGCTAGGTGATCCTTTAATTTCATTTGTAGAAGCGACAGAGTAAATGTCCCCATCCAGATAAATTCGCATTACATTATCAATAATCATGATAGTCACATTCACCCATCGCTGCAAAGGCACATATTCAATGGAAGTGGTGAGATAGCGTTTATCAGAAGGATTCCTCATATCGAAAATTTCGTCGAGGGACATCGAGTCATTCACTCGTGTAGTGGCAACCGCAATATGCATTTTATTAGTGTCACGATCCATAGCTACGACTGGATTAGATGCCTTAATCATTAATGGACTCGTGCTGGTGCCTTCTTGTTCACCCCTATAGAAAATCAGTTTGTGATTTGTCGATACATCGTAATTTTCAGCCAAGTAAATCCAAAAACTCATCGTAAAATCGTTACCCATCGCGGCTGAAGGAAGATCGTCTGCCGAAATAGTAAATGGCACATCTTTTTTACCGTTCAGTTGAACATATTTTGATGGGGTTAGTTCCTTCTGCTTTTTACTTCCGTCCTTGATTCTGTTTATAATCCATATGGTCACTCCGACGATAACAACCATGATAATCACCACCAAAATGATGCTGAAAATGTTGACAGCACCCGTACCTGTGCGTGTAAAAATATTTTGAGGTGAAGAAGCATTTCCTGCATTTCCTGCATTATTACGAAACATGGTTTATATGAATGTAAATGCAATTATATTTATATTGTCACAAGAAAAAAAGAAACCTTAAACCAAGAAACCTTTCTTACGCACAAGTCTTTTGTCGTAAAATTTCAACCCTTCTTTAACGTCTTTAACGTCTTTAACATTTTTAACGTCTTTTACGTTTTTAAGGTAAGATGCATGCATAAATCCTTCGTCACTGACACTTTCGAAAGTTTTTGGACACAGCTCTTCTGAAATTTCACACAAACGTATAACATCATTTTGATCGATGTCGTTTTGTGAAGCCCATTTCATCCATCGTTTTCTGTTACAGAAATGCTGTGTTGATCTAACTAAAATAGACGTATAAGTTATTTTATGTTTCTCCTTTTTTTTTCTATCTATAATCTTATTTCTTATCATATTATTCATTGTGTTTTGCAATTCACAAATAAGACCACATTTATATAAATGCAACCATTCCAGACTAATATTATCCCAAGAAGCATTCTTATAAACCTCTGACTCTATTATCGAACCCATGGTAAAAGCTTCATAAATTTTTTGTAAGTTGGGTAACAAAATTGGCAGATGGATGACATAATTTTTAAGTAAAAAAGATACGAGATTATCATATAAAATCATACATAACAAGTTTGGATCAGTAGAAAGAGGCACAACTAACTCCGAAACACCATGATGAGAATGACAAAGTAAATTTTCAGCTAAGTCTAGAATGTTCATATTTGAATATCTTGTGGAAATGACACGTTGTTTTATATGTTGATTGTTCTCTTGTTTTTCCTGTATTCCGTTTTCTTCTTCTAAAGGATATAAAGTTATAACCTCATCAATATGTGCAATTATACTTCGCATATTACATCCTAATACTTTCACAAGCGAAACAATCCTTTCACGTTCGCATTTATTAACCTGGATACGAATACGTTTTTGTGCGTTTTTTTCGTCATAAAGTTTTTTTTGTAACCGCAAATCGGAAACATGCTTCAAAATAGCGACCGTACATTTATCTAAAGGCGGTGTTTCTAAACGAATAATACCAACACCTTTCTTTTTAATATCAGATAGACGTTTTTCCTCGTTAATCGAACAAGTAATCACAATACGTAGATGTGGTATGTTCTTCAAATTTTTAACTAAATCTAATACGTATTTACATGCTTGTCGATCCATACTAAACAAAATATCAACGTCATCTAAAAAGAGAAGCTTGTTACGCTGATTAAAATTTAAAATACTAAACGTATTAATACTTGTTTCCACAAAATGTATAAATTCTTTATGCGTAGGAAGATGTTCATAAATGGGTCTTATAAATGAAAATCGCTTTGTAAATTGTGGATCACGAAAAATGGTTTCACAAAATGTGGTTTTTCCATATCCAGAACCCCCGATAATGACAACAACACGATTTGAGTCAGACGAGAGAAAAGAATAAAAATCATTTTTTGGTCCATCGTTTCCCAAAAAATCGGAAACGGAATCACAAGAATAAAACATACGTCTTAGTCCTTTTTTTTAAATCAGGCTAGTTAAATAGTTATAATTTTAATTTATAAATGCTTATATTTTATAAATTTATTTTATATGATCTCCTAAGTATTATCCTCGACTACGTAAGAAATCTTCATAATCATCGTATTCATCTAGATCAGGACAGTTTGGTTTCATACTAGACCATGGAATTTTTGCAAATACACCTTCGCTACTGAGTTCCTTTTGACACACATCTTGGAGAGTGCGATCTTGGAAAACATCGTTTATTTTGATTTCATCAATAGCTTCATTTGCTGATTGATCATCACCGTTGGGCATAAATTTAATCTTGAGGCGTCCATTCGGAGCAGTATATTCGTTCTTGCAGACAAGATTGCCATCATCATCTGCATCTCTGACGTAATAATCCGGACAAGGCACGTTCATAACCCGTGTGTTCTTCAGCAGCCTAAATTGGCGTGCCATCAAACGATGGTACCTATGGATTGCATAAAGGGTCCATAAAATAACCACGATCAGACCAATTTCCAATGTGACAAGAAACGGGGCATAAGGACGAATAAAAGGGATAACCAAAAGACCGATAACTAGAACTGTGATACCTTCTGCGATAACGGTGAAAACCAAAGTGTTCAAATAGCTCTGATTCCTCATTTCGACCATCTTGCTTATTTAGATTTTGTTTATACAAGATACTTTATATTTATTCGAGATAAAATTGTTTATTATTGCTTCAGAGACAAAGACAAAGCTAGAAAAATCCTTTGAACTCCAGAACTTTTTCGCCTTTACTGCTAACATTTGGCGATCGATCCAAAGGAACTGGCAATGTTGATTGATCTTTGAGATACTTCTCGTACATATCGAGTTCTTTTAAGATTTCAGGGACAGCGTATTCCAATACTTTTGCATTAAGAGAACGTACTTGTTCCAGTATATTATAAATTTGATCTTGGCCGTGACGCAAATACATTGTTTGCATAATGACGGCTAATTCATTATTTGATTGTTCGCCGATTATATGTCGACCGTTAGATTTTTTATAAACCATATAACGAATACCATTTTGCAATGCTTGAAAATTCTTTTTTGAAAAATATAGTTCGGCCACCTCAGAAGCTGCCATATTTCCCGTGATTTGACTTATCTGAAAATTAAGAGGTCGCTCACTCAGTTTATCCGATGTTTTAAATTCATGCACAAAGGGTGACTTTTTCTCGCTAGTTTTTCGCTCGAATATATCGCTGACCCGCCCGTTTAAAGTGAGATCTTTCTTTTGTTCTTCAGTAAAATCCCAATCGCCTGCGCTATGACTCCACGAAGATGACGATGATCTGCCTTGACTGCCTTGACCGCCTTGACCGCCTTGTGACTGTCGGTTCACATGTACTTCAGGTAGCATATTAACAGTCATATACGGTTGTGCATCCGTGTCCAGTTCTCTGATACTTTCGTTTTCGTTTTTCCCAATACGCATACCCTGCATCTGAAAAAAGATATCATTCTTTTTCATCGGTGAAATATCTTCTGTCGTGTAATTATGTTCTTCTTCTTTAACTTCCGTAATGTCACTCGAGGGCATCCATTCCATTGCATGAAGAGGATGCGTATTTGTCGGTCGTTCGTAAAGACTTAAACTTTCTGTTGTCGCCATTATTACTATTACTATTACTATTACTATTTCTATTACTTATTTTTAGTGAAGATTCTTATTTTTATCGAAAAAGCACAACTTTTTTATTTTCTTTTAAAGTTATAAAAGGATACTGAAACACATATAGAATGGGCGATATTGATTCTGTTAAATTTTTGAAAAGGTGGAACCTAAAAGTTGAAAATGAAAAAAAAGCGAATGAAGCGCTGAATACAATTGCGCGACGCCTTACCATGAATATCATAAAGAACATCATCCATGTTAAAGAAGCGATGCATGGCAAATCCGACAACAAGATTAGCATGAAGGATGTGAAAGAGGCTGCTGACCTAATGAAACGTCTTCGCTTTTACTCACAACTCCAGTTTAACATGAAAGGTGGTAGCCGTACCGTTCTTCCTCCTTCTTACTTTAATGCGGATGCTGCTGAACCCATGTATAATCCTGAATATGCCGACAACCTGACGCGCTATACGCAAGTTGAAAGCGGTAGCATTGTGCGACCAGAGTTCGCTTCTTCGCAATTTAAAGGAGATGGCATCATTGATTTCCCCGGTCCCGATGGTATGCAGTCAGGTGGTGGTCTGCTTGAACAGATTAAAAAAGTGTTTAGATCACGTCCTTCCGTAAAACTCGTCGACAAACAGGGTATCGAAGGCATCCTCGCAGAAATGAACAAAAAGTATAAGAAGAATCCTATTAGTTTGGAAAGCGATGCAGTCGCCAAAGCCATTAAAGATTCCGTTAACCAAAACTTGAACATACTCGTTTCGTTTTATACGGGACGCGTCTCCAAAACAGTTTTTAGTGCCGATAAACTAAAGAAACTAGTAGACGAAGAACCCATGCTTCGCCACATGTCCAAAGTCCTTACCAACTCTTAAATTAAATGCTTAAATTAAATGCTTAAATTAAATGTTTAAGTTGAGTAAGATTTTCTTTATTTTTGATGTTTTCGGTTTTTTAATTCCGAAAAATTTGATAAAATTTGATAACATTTGATTTTAACGATGCAAAAAATTGATAGGTATATATACCTGCGCCATATATAACCATATAAGCAGAAGATTTAACACAAGTGTAAGCTGAACGCTTATTATCTTGTTGATAAATTATCGACAGAATATCGACAGAATATCGATCGAATATTGATTCTGATTGATTAGAAACAATCATGGCGCCAAAAACCGAGAAGAAGCGACCCGAAGAAGATAACATCGCTCAGAAGTACGTTAAGCTGAAACATGAAGAACAAATTCTTCTTCGTCCGGGCATGTATATTGGTCCGGTAGATAAAGATGTCAGTCCATATTACTTGTTTGATACCGAAGAGAAAAGGATCGTGTTGAAAGACAACGTCACTTTCGTACCTGGTTTGAACAATATAGTCGATGAAATCTTGGTGAACACCCTTGATCATGCTATTCGCATGCAAGAAGTGCTTGATGAAGCTAAAGCCAAAAACCAAGACGCTTCCCATCTGCATCCGGTGAAAACCATTAAAGTTAACATTAATAAGAAAACGGGTGAAATTTCCGTTTTTAACGACGGCAATGGTATTCCTGTGGTTGAGCATCCCGAACACCAGGTGTTTATTCCTGAGCTTATCTTTGGCAACCTGTTAACCTCTACAAATTATGCAGAAGACAAAGTTCGCACGATCGGTGGACAAAACGGTATCGGAGCTAAGGCTTGCAACATCTTTAGCCGATACTTTTCAGTGGAGACGGTGGATGAAGAACGCGGTTTGGTCTATAAACAAGATTTCGAAAAGAACATGACCGTTAAAGGGAAACCTTCTATTCGCAAGTGCAGCAAGAAGCCCTATACCCGCATCACTTTTACCCCTGATTATCCACGCTTTAACATTATGCATGCCACAGCCGAAGAAGATATGCTTAGCGATGACATTTACCAAATCTTCTTGAAGCGGTGTTACGATTTATGCGCTTTGACCTCGGCTGATGTGACCGTATGGCTAAATGACGAGAAGCTCACGTATAAAACGTTTGAACGCTACGTAGACTTGTATTTGGGTGACAAAAGTGAGCATTTCCGTGTCGTGGAGAAGATTAACGACCGGTGGGAAATCGCGGCTACGTTTACCGATAAAATCGGGATGGAACAGGTTTCTTTTGTGAATGGTGTCTGGACAACCAAAGGCGGCAAACACGTTGACTATATAAGCAACATGATCGCAAAAGACCTCGCCGAAATGATTAACAAAAGGCGCAAAAATGTGGATGTGAAGCCTAATCATGTGAAGAACTATTTGATGGTTTTCGTAAAGTGCACCATCGATAACCCTTCCTTTGATAGCCAAACGAAAGATACGCTCACAACGCCTATTTCCAAATTTGGCAGCAAAGCAGACATTTCTGAAAAGTTTATTGATAAGCTGTACAAGAGCGACATCGTGGACAAGATTCTGAACTTGTGTGACAAAAGTGCTTTGGCTCAAAACAAAAAGACAGACGGTAAAAAACAAAATAAGGTGCGCGGGCTTGTAAAGCTGGATGACGCAAACTGGGCAGGTACGGCGAAATCCAAAGAGTGCACGCTTATTCTGACGGAGGGCGATTCGGCCAAAACGATGGCACTCGAAGGCCTCGCCGAAGTGGGGCGCGATAAATACGGCGTGTTTCCTCTTCGTGGTAAACTGATGAACGTGAAAGATGTCACAGACAAAAAAATGGTGGACAACAAAGAAATCCAAGCCATTAAAAAGATTTTGGGGCTTGAATCCGGCAAAAAGTATAAGAGCACCGATGAACTGCGTTACGGACGCATCATGCTCTTGGTAGATGCTGATGTTGACGGATCTCACATTCGCGGGTTGATTATGAACATGTTCCATACCTTGTGGCCAACACTTATTGTGCAAGATGACTTTATTACCAGTATGGTGACCCCAATTGTAAAAGTTTCAAAAGGTAAAACAGAGCACAGCTTTTATAACCTAACAGACTACCAGAACTGGTTTAATGAGACCCAAGCAGCTAGTGGTGTAAAAGATTGGCGGATCAAGTACTACAAAGGATTGGGTACTTCAAACGACGAAGAGGCGAAATCTTACTTTAAGGACATGCACACCGTATTTTACGATTTTGATTCCAAAGAGAATGTGGACTACGTGTTTGATCTCGCCTTTAACAAGAAGAAGACCAACGAACGCAAAGCGTGGATCGGCAACTATGACCCTCAAGCGACGATCGAGATGAAGAAGGCAGAAGAACACGTTCGATACAGCGATTTTGTGAACAAGGAACTGATCCACTTTTCCGTTTATGATGTGAAGCGGTCGATTCCCAGCTTGGTAGACGGTTTGAAGCCCAGTCAGCGCAAAGTGATGCATGGTGCTTTTAAGCGTAATCTGGTGCATGAGGCGAAAGTTTCGCAATTCGCGGGCTACGTGAGTGAGCATTCGGCTTATCATCACGGCGAAGCCAGTCTGCAAGCTACTATTGTAGGGATGGCGCAAGATTATGTAGGTTCCAATAACATGCAACTTCTGATGCCCAATGGTATGTTTGGTTCGCGTAATATGGGAGGTAAGGACGCGGCCCAAGCGAGGTATATTTATACGCAAATTGAGCCGATCACCTTTAAGACTTTTATGAAAGAGGATGCGCCGCTTTTGACCTACTTGGACGATGACGGTTTCAGCATTGAACCTGAATACTATGTGCCTATAGTGCCTATGGCCTTGATTAACGGCGCCACAGGAATCGGGACAGGCTATTCCACGAATATTCCTTGTTACAACCCACAAGACATTATCGCTTTGATGAAGCGTTGTATTCGGCAAAAGGGTGAACTGAATGATGATGCTCTGAAAGACCTTGTGCCTTGGTACCGTGGGTTTAGCGGACGCATTACCCCGCTTTATTCGACTAAAGGCATTGTGACAACAGATGCAGAGAGTGATCGTATTATCCAAGCAACACGTTCAACGGCAGACGATGACACAAGCAGTGTTTCTTCGGAGATTTCGTCGGCAAGCGCTTCCACATCTGCAGTTAACACGACTAACGCAGCTAACGCAATTAACGAAAAGCCCAAACGTGCGAAAAACACGGAAACCCTGGTTGATGTCAGTGAAAAAACAAATAAAGTAAAGGGGTATGCGACGCACGGTTGCTTTACCAAGCTGTCGCCCTCTTCGGTGGAAATTACTGAGCTACCGATCGGTACATGGACAGAAGACTACAAAGAGTTCTTGGAGACGTATTTGACGAACAACCCCAAAGTATTGAAGGACTTTGAAAGCCATAGCACCAAGAAAGTACGGTTTGTTTTGCACTTTTATCCTGAGGAGCTAAAGAAATTGTTGGAGCCGAACCCCGAAAAATTCGAGACCGAGTTTAAATTGGTGAGCCGCAACATTTCGCTAACCAACATGCACTTGTTTGACGAGGGCGGCTTGATTAAGAAGTATGGCAGCGTGAAAGACATCGTGCTCAGTTTTTACCGAATTCGGCACGCATACTATGTGAAACGCAAGGCGTACAACATCCAGAACTTGAAGGATTTAATCGAGAAAGCAAACGCCAAAGCGACATTTATTCGAGAAGTGATGGAGGGCGTGATACCTTTGATGGGCAAGAAGCGTGAAGAAGTGAATGCTCGCTTAATCGAGCGCGAATACCCCATGATGGATGGCGACCACAACTACCTTTTACGCATGCCAATTTATACGTTTACGAAAGAGAAGTACGAAGAGCTGTTGAAGGATGTCGACAATACTAAGAAACAGCTGAACCTTTATGAAAACAAGACTGTGGATGAGCTATGGTCTGATGAGCTAGACGCGCTAGCCGAAGAATACGCAGCACACTATGCCAATTATATGCAGAAGCAGAACGGTGAGGGCAAGAGTGTGACTACTACGAAAAAAACAGGCGGGAGAAAGAAAACCACTGTTGAAAAAAACTAATGAGAGAATGAGTCAATGAATGAATCAATGAATGAAACGATTTATTTATCTTTATCTAAAATCTTTTTTACGCTTCTATTCATTAAAAGATTATGAATTATGACTTTTTAAACCAAAATGCTGTCACCAATTCATCATATGGGTAAACGAAGTAAACTAGGTAAACTAGGTAAACGAGGTAAACGAGGTAAACGAGATAATAAAAATTTGACAAACGATTGTCTAAAATCCTTTTAGTAAAAAATAACAATATATAAGGCGAAGTTACTTATATACTAATTAGACCATTTAAGGGTCCTCGCCCTTAAATACAATATAAGCTCGAAAGAGTTCCCCATGGAGATTTCGCCCTCTCGACAAGCTACGAAGAAAACGGTGAAACCTGTCAGACCGACCGACAAGGCAGAAAAGGCAGACAAGGCAGATAAAGCAGACAAGGCAGATAAAGCAGACAAGGCGGTCAAAGGGTCTAAAACGGATAAAGCAGTCAAGGCGGTCAAGGCGGTCAAGGCAGACAAAGCGGTCAAGGCGGTCAAGGTGGTCAAGGCAGTTCAGAAAAGTAAAACAGAAAGAGGTTCATCAACAGAGATATTAGTTCCGAGATTTCCACCAGGTTTTTACCGTCGCTTTGTCGGTTCATCAACATCAACACCATCAACATCAACACCATCAACATTATCAACTTCTTCCTCTTCGGCTATTTATCCATCTCCCAAAAAAGAAGAAGAAAAAGAAGAAGAAAAAGTTGTCTGTGAAAAACTACAAGAGAGTGAAGTACAAGAGAGTAAAGTGCGAGAGAGTGAAGTGCAAGAGAAACAGGATAAAAAGGAGCAAAAAGAACAAGAGGAGCAAAAAAAGGAATCTGTAACATATCCTACGCCTTATGTCCTTTCCACGATAACAGCAACTGGGTCCATCGGATGCCACATCGATTTGAAGTCTTTTTACTATTTTATCGAGGTAGACGATATAACCGATGAAAGTATCAAAAGACATGGGTATACATACATCGAGTGGGGCCGTAAGAACGATAGGACCTTTTGCAAAGGGTTCCACAAGAAGATGATGGTCCACCATAAAACCAAGCAAGAAGGTAAAAGATTCGACAAACAGATTACGCTGGTTTTACGCAAGTATGAGGCTGATAAAGACGGTTATCTGTACCAAAATCTGAAGGTATTCTTTAACGGCAGCATTCAGATCACCGGTCTAAAATCAGTAGAACAAGGACCGTGGGCGCTGCAGTTTGTATTGGATACGGTGCGAAAAATGCAAGAGGTTAAACCTGAGGCTGTCACAAACTATACAGCAGACGATTTTGGCGAGAATGCAATGAAGGTGCACGATTACAAAATCCAGCTGATCAACACCGACTTTAGGCTTGGTTACGATGTGAACAGACGCATTCTTGATCAAAAACTATCAGAGTACGGGTTGTACCATGTATTTGAAGCAGGTCACTACCCGGGCGTCAAGATTTCGTTCTATTGGAGTCCCACTAAGGCGAGTCATGAACAAAACGGTATTTGCACATGTCCTGACCAAACGTGCATGCGCCGTACTAAAACAACATTAGCCGATGCCGATTCATGCCGTAAAGTGACAGTCATCGTTTTCCAGAGTGGTTCGGTAATTATCACAGGCGCGATGTCGATCGAGCAAGTGAATGATGCCTATAACAAAATGGTGCACATCTTCCGAGAGATAGAAGGTGACATCAAAAAAACAACCATTCGCCGTACGGTCTCAAAAAAGTACCCAAAGTTTTCGTATGACAGTTTGAACATCAAAAGAAAAATTCGTATGCCCAAAAATTATGTCCATGAAAACGAAAATATCGAGAACAGCGATAAATTCAACATTGAGAAGAAAGTTCCTGAGATGAAGGACGTCGCAATTCAAAGTGGGATTTAATTTATATTTATCTTTTTTATCTTTTTTATCTTTTTATCTTTTTATCTTTTTTTATCTTTTTATCCTTTTTTCTCTTTTTTTTATTTTACTTCCGATGTTTTCCCATCTGGAGATAAACAAGTTCTTGCAGCAAGTCCTCTACGTTTTTATGGCGAGGTGGCATACGGCGACCGCGTTCGTCTCTTTCAAAAACAGGCACATGTTCCTGTGAGGTGACTAAGAAATCACCG
>LFCJ01001622.1_pt1 | contig 15841 bp, 19 predicted proteins | sample 643141 | NCBI WGS metagenome assembly LFCJ01 (sample SAMN03766243, study PRJNA286221) | soda lake metagenome | biome: soda lake; feature: Kulunda steppe; material: water; isolation source: sample B1-Br-g2 brine of Lake Bitter-1 | place: Russia: Kulunda steppe | collected 2010-07 | reverse complement strand
TGTCCTTTGTCAAGTCCAGGTAGCTCCCCAGGGTGCTGGCAATTAGGTCTGCCACCCATCCTTCAAACATCTGAGCAGGAGCTCAACCTCAACCCATCATATGATGAGGGGCCTTTACTTAGCGGACGTAAGACGGGCCATACAAGTATACCTAAGACATGAATATTGTATCGTGTCGAGTAATTTCGTCACATGCCTACGACACCAAATCACGTACAATAATCATTCATTCGATTACGCAAGATATGTATCTAGTGCACTGTGTGCAACCTCTGGGGGTTGGCAAACACTCTGCTCTCCCAACCACCAAGGTCCAGACAGGAAGAAGGAAACCATGCGTAAAAGTGCAGGGAGGAAAAGGTTTTGGGGTCAAAAAGGAAAGCCCCTTGCTGGAGGCAAAAGCGCAGTGCCCTTGCAGGGTTGGCTCCGATAAGGTGGACTATCAGGTAACACTCAGTCAGAAATCCAAGCCCCAAAGGACTCAATCTCTGCTGCACGTTGTAAATTTAATGTCACACAGTCAAATTACACAGGGTGCGAATTACAAACTGACAGGTAATGGTCATCCAACCGCACGCTGCCCACCATGCATGTTCCTTGCGCCATGACAGACTGCTAGCTTTCTGTCCAGGAATGACTGAGAGATGACCTTGTATATTCAGTTTCCTTACTTGTGTTCACAAACCTTTTCCAGTCTTGCTGCAGCGTAATCCATTCTGGAGCTCTGCCATCATCAGCAGAGCAGCTCTTGCGAGCAAGGTACACAGCCTACACGATAAAGTGAGTGGCGCAGTGATACTGTGCGTACTATATGCTCATATATTCTTTGTAATGTTATAAACACACATCTGTGCAGCGCAAGAAGCAGCAATTAGAATGTGCAGCACTACATGCAGGGTCGTCCCCACTACTGGGTCACCCCTTCCTTAGGCAGCGGAAATGAATGTGCAGCACCTAGCCCTGTAAATTGACGAGACCATCCTACGACCATCCTGCTCCTCCCTTTGTGACCTTTCTCGAAAATTATCAGGCTGCCAGAATACATAGTCAAGACTACTCACCCTGAATCGCCCGAGTATCAAGGCAATTCTAATATCTACACGAGAGTAAGTGTTCATGAACAAATTCATTGGCATAGAATGCCTGTTGAATTAGTTTCGTTCAGTGTGCCCTGTGACATTTAATGTAGAGTCCCATCCAGTGCCATCATCACACTATTTCCTATGTTTATAGCGCCTGGCAAATAAAATTGCCTCAGCATTTTCTTGTCCTTTAAATTGCTCTTGTTGTGCCTGCAACCCAGCTTGCTGGAAATCATTGACTGTGGTCCCTGAGGCTGATCTCAAGCTATAGGCTTATTTTGCATGATGATTGGACCTTGCGGTTGGTGACTTTGATGCCTCACTGAGCAAGCCTTATCCCCTCCAAATACCAGGCTGTTAAGCAGACCATGCGACGCGTTGACTATAAAGGCTTGGAGATAATAGAACAGGAGGAAGTGGGGAATTATGCATCCATCACATTCAGGTTTGTGCCAGGTAGCTTGGAGGACAATAGATCCAGGACTTGGGAAAGTAGCATACACGTTGCAGCTTGTGTCCGTTTCGTATTGATATGCTGCAGGTCATCGACCAACCAACTTTCCACACATAATCTGGCAGCAAGTTCTTTGTTGAGACCTTGCTTTACCTTCAATTTGAGTTGCAGGACAAGTCTTGTGGACAAGCTGAGCAAGGACAAGAGCCTCCAGACACGCACAGAGCGAAGCACATTTGTTCGTGTCAAAGGGGAATGGTTGTATTTAGCTTCCGCACCTCCATAGCTTCTGTGAGACCAGGCCGCACAGGAACCGCCTTTGGATTTTCCTCAAGCCTGCGCTGTTTATTTGCCAGTTATTGAGATGCAAGCAGAAAGGATAAGAAAGCTTCGCAAGCAAGGATGACCTTCCAAGCATGATTGAGGGGAGTGAAAACTACAGTGCAAGCTCCATGCAAGGGTTGCATTGCTGTCCCTGCCGAACGAGGGCAATTTAGTTGAAGCCTATCAAGCTTGCAACCAACACAAGCGCACACATACACACACAAATACACATGCGGTCCAGTGCAAGAGTTTCATCAACAAGGTGATGTTCTGGAACCTTGGCAAGGCAAGGGTTTGTCATGCCAGGTTGTGTCATCGCCAAACTTTGGCATGATTGAATCATCGTCAAGGTCCATTTGGGGGTAGTTGGGTGGTTGTTGTAGGCTGTTGTGAATGGATCTCTCTCTCTCTCTCTCTCTCTCTCTCTTCTCTGAATTGTAACCTTCCTTCGTTGGACTCTGGAGTTCAACCCAGAGGCACTGGCCCCCTGGCCAGGGTCCTGGTGTCCCCATGAGACATGAGCCTAGTCGGGTCTGTGAAAGAATGAGAGCAGAGAGGCAGTACTACTATGGGAGACGCTCGTAGCACCTTCGGGGTAAGGATAGGTGGCAGCAGCATCATATGCCCCGGTGCAGAACCAGCTAGAATACACATTGTAGAATTATGGTCCTACTGGGACTCCTACATAGTATGAATCATGGTTTAAAACTACTCAGGATGGACGAGGCCACCTCTCCTCGCCGCTTGAATCACCGTGACCATTGCACCATTCCAGAACATCCGTAACTGTCACAATGAGAGACCGCTGAACACCAAATAGAATTGCAGCATTACTATGACATGAGCAAAAAGGGGTGTGTGGACTGCAGACAGCGACAACCTGGCGCTGAGCACACACTAAGCAGACAAAAGGTTGCCTACGTTGAGATTGAGGAAAGAAAAGAAGAGAAAACTACGTAGGCAGTGAAACCACTCCCCACATCAATTAAGGAAAAGGAGACACATTGACCCAAAGAGCCATGAGTCTCCTCTACCAGGGAAAAGGAGGAACTAGTGAGGATCTGGAGGGTGACAAGCAGCCCCCTGCTCCAGACCACTCGTGACGAGTAGCACTGGACTTGGCAAGACTTTGAGAGCAACTGGATTTTTCATGAGCGCGTCTAGTTGTTGTCAATTTGTGCGCATAGAGCACAGAATGAGCATGTAATTAGAGAGCAGTCTTATGGGCTTTGAGTGTATCAAGGCCGAGCCCTTTAAGATGATTCAAAGTGTGTGAGGTATAGATAGAGCCTCCCACTGGGAGGGGAGTGGCACATCAAGAAGAATAGTGTGAAAAATAATTTTCTTGGCCTTCAAGCGCTAACCGTTTGTGACAAAGAACCTCATGTTGTTTTCTAGAGGTTTCTATTGGTGTCCAGGCCGTGTATCTTCACAGTATTTAACCTCAACGAGGTGTATCTCCCTCTTGTTGACATTAATGTCAACATTGAGCTCCTGAATTCTGTGTACATCTCTGCTGCGTTGTCTTGGGTGTGGCACCTGGTGCAAATGAGGAGTGATAGGCGATTTGTGTTTTTTAAGGGAGTAACCAAAATGGCATCAGGGCGACTAGAGGTGAGTCTATCTCTAGCAGATAAAAACAAGCATCAAAAAGCTAGATGGGTATTGTCCTGTAATTAGCATGCTCAGGAATTTGAAGGTTTTGTTGGACCAAACGGGTAGTACTGCTGGCATCCAAATGTAACAAAAAACCTGCCAGAGAGCTTTTGCTGATAGCTTTCATAATGAGCCTGCAGGCAACATTTTGGCATTCAGTGATCATACCCGAGATGATTGTATGTTGACACCCTGAGAGAATATGGAGAGCACTATCTGCTTGCTGACAGAGTGGACACTGAAGGCTGGTTGACATTTTAAAGCTGACAGCGTGTTTTTGATTAAGGAGGGTGCCTGTGCGGCAGTGGAAGATATTGCGCTTCATTTGGAGAGAGAGTTTGGGCATGTTCCAAAAAGCGTTGCTAATGACTTTGTGGACGTGTGGAAGCAGACTCTGGCAATAAAAATTGTACCCTGTTTTTGAGTTGGCATAACCCGGTCTATGGTTCGAGTGCATGTGGGATTTTAGTGCGGCTTGGAGATTTGGAAGGTAAGTCAGTCTGGGGCCGAGTTGGGGAAGCTTCAGTGCCAGATTCTTGTCGATTGACTCCTTCAACAGCTAACCAGCTAGTATCAAAGGAGGGATTGCCACCAGGGCCTGCGGCGTGGATGGTTGTTTCAGCTGGGAGGCTGTTACCATGGCAGGCTTGCTATTTTGCAAGGGCGTCTGCACATTCATTTCCGGCAATACCAGCATGAGACTTTACTTTATAAAGGAAGATGTGGGATTGAGAGTTATGGATGATAATAGAAAGAATGTTGAGGATGTCTCCTTGGGCATGGTGGCGATGCTTCTCAGGGTACAACAATTGTAAATAGATGGAGTGAGCTTAAGCTGTCTGTGGCAATATGAATATGATCAGGTGTGATAGCAGCAGCTATACCTGCTTGTTCTGCTCTCCCTATGGTGTTGGTTATACCAGCACCGTTTGGTTCAACCAAGTTAGAGTTGCCTAAGCTGGGGTGGTAGACCCCTGCCCCAATAACTGTTTTACTTTCTTGGTTATGGCAGCTACCATCCGTGTAGGTCCAGGATTTCCAGCCAGGAATTTTAAGTGTGAGTCTCGGTTTGGAATGATGGGAAAGGGGGGCCACATCACCCAAAGTAGGTCTGCGGGAGCACATGGTAGTTTGCATTTTGTCTGAGTGAAGTTTTTCAAATTTCTTGAGACCAGGCGCTGTCCCAGCGTGCCTGGCACTACAAACGGGATGGCTAGCAATGTTATTGATGTGCCAATTTGCTTCAGGGATGTCACAAGCAAGATTTTGCAGCCATGTAGGATCATGTTTATTTAGGTGGAGCCATGCAGCCGTGTTCCAGACAGCTATGATATGAAAAATTCCAAGAGGCCTGGGGAAGGGGAGTCTCTCGACTTATCCAGGATTGAGGGGAAGCATAGGCAATCTCATTTGCTGGGATTGTTCCAAGTTTATAACACAAGTGGGGATAGGCTGTCAGGAGACTTGAGTAAGGGTCGGTGATCATGGATCCATTCCAAGATAGTAGGAATATGAAAGTGGCAGTTGTTTTGTACCATGGCTTCGATGTTGCACATGCGGGATTTCACCAAAAAGTGGGTGTGTGCTTGCATGTACGCGCGCACGCACACTGCCTCTGAAGGGGATCCCCTCGACCACGCCCCCATCCGCCAGCGCTGCTGCCCCGCCCCTTCCTTCGCACACTGTTGTTGATATTGATGCCTGTCGCACTCAATGCGGGGGGTGCGTACATTTGCTGCTGGCAGGTGGCCTGATCAGGCATCATAGTACAAAACAGTTGCCTCAGTGCTGAGGATGGCTGAGAAGATGACATGCCTAAGGCTAAGATTCATGGTATGGTCATTGTAGAGGATGGCACACTGGAAAACCAGTGAATTGGGATGAGAGGGAGTCAAGGTGGGCGCCAAAGAGTGCATCTCGTGAGTCTGCACTCCAGAAATGGGGGTAACCAGGGTTGAATTCTAACGGAGAGGCCATTTTTTCCTGAGTTACCAGAGCCCATTTTTGGAGGGCAGTATGTGTATGATTTGGCAGAGTCCGTGAGTAGGAATCCTCGATTTTCTTGCCGTGGTATTTCCTTTCTAGCTTTGTTTTCCTAGTAAGCAGTCCTGGTAGTTCAGATGCAAAGCTTTTAGGTGCAGGTGTTATTTTGTTATGGAGACCTTTAAGCTTGGCCGTGTGGAAAGCTGTATGAGGGATGTTGAGGCGTTCCGGTGTCATCATGCTCTGCAATTTTCCGTCTGTGCTGTAGATACATGCTATGTTACGCCGAGAGACTGCTGCACACCAAACAGGCTTGTGGCATGACCATAACATGACTGCTACCGCACATACGTAATTGCTGCAATCACACATGACTGCTACCGCTGCACCTGATGCTGCATACACACCTGATATTGCAAGTGCTTTAGACGCCTGCCACAGTACGTGGCCACCCAAGCATGCATTTACGACTGAGCGTGCAGAAACGAGCAATGTCGATCACAAAGTCTCAGCTGCCACACCAGTGCCATTCAGAGCTTTGCCTGTCAACAGGTCTAGCACACCAGGGGCAGCACCTTTGCCACAGAAGCCTCCTCTGCCTGTCATGGTGACCGGTCGTGTGCCAGGTGACAAGCTGGCCATCACTGATCCAGCAGCATTGCAAAAGCTGCCTGTCTTTGAAGTCTCATTTCAGGTCCCAATGACCACACTGATGGGCGCTCTCAAGCGCACTGATCTCCTGCCTGAAGAAGGTGGCGACCCAAGTACGTCAGTGAGTGCACATACATCAGTTGCTGCAGTCACTAAAGCAGGAGCTTACTTAAAGGCCAAAATGGCAGATCCTAACCCACGTACTAGCACCAAAGAGTCAACGACAAGAGTGAGTCTGCCATGTCAGCAGCCCAACGCACAGTTTGCACTGCTGATAATGCACAAGGCAAGTTTGATGCCAGCAAGTATGCATCCCAGACAGCAGGCCTGTATCGCCTGAAAGAAGGTGTCACTCTTATGTTAGAGGCCACACACGGCACCCTGCCCGCATTTTGTTTGATACATGCTCCGAGACAAACCTGCTATCCAAGAAGTTTGCAGATGAGAATGGGATCCTCTATGAGCCAACACCTACCCAGATCCACACATCCATTGGGACGTCCAGCGGTGTAATTGGTAAATTGGTGGGCCCCATCCACACGGTGCTCAACCAAGGCACACCACATGAGTGCAAAACATTTACAACAGAAGATGTTCAACTTCTGGTTACACAAGGTGTTGACCACTTGTATGACGTGCTGCTCAGCACACATGAGGCGCGTGATAGGGGTGCGCGTGCCTATCCTGTTTGCAATGTGCTTGAATACCGCCCACACTTAAGGTCTGGTGATGCACACACCATGGCTAGTGTCCCACTGATCAGCACTGGTAAAAACCAGGTTCCCTGTGCATCCGCCTCTGCAAATGTGTGTGCTAGCATGCAAGGAGGTATTCCCGCCGATGCCCCATAAGCGCCTCAAACTGAATCCTATGCTGCCCAAGAGTCTGCATGCAAGACAAATTGCCCCGCATCTGCACATGCAACACCACTGAACATGCAAGATATTAGATTAAGCTTCCAGGATTTCTGCCACACTGGAAAAGGATTCATTCCCACAATCTTCTTAACCCAGCCATTCAGGGAAAGAGGGTGAAAATAAATTGGTTGGTTGTGTATTGCCAATGCCTGGAATCTATCTTGCTAATTGCTGTGCATATATCAAATTGGACACACCTGCATCGCAGTCAGGGTGGATTATCTTTGCAGCACATCAGCCAGGGAAGTACACAGCTAGCAATTGAGCAGGAAGAACCAGCGCCCATGGCTCTAGTAACCCTTGTTCAGAGTACAGCTGCACAGGAGTGCGTCCAGGAGCTTGCAGAGCTCAGGATATGTTGTTGCTACAAGGGGAGAAGCATTCAATCTAAAGTTTAGATTTGTACAGAGCAGCCAGGCTGGCCATCATGTTCAGTTGGCTGGGTTGGCGCTTCAGGCGTCATTTGCATATGGCAGCTTCATGCATCTAAGCCCAACAGAGGTGAAGAAGCAGTTGGTGCCTGAGGCCTTGTGCCTACTTGGAGTATTTGTTTGTGTCACTCTATTCTGCATCACTGATCATTCCACATTTCTGAATGAGTATGGACCAGGGGGGTTGCTGATCTTTGCTTGATTGAAGCTGGGTGCACCAACTTGGAACAGGGGGGTTATGGTCATCATCGATTGATTGGTTGATTGTGGTTGTATCAGCTTGGATCAGGGGTTTTCACGGTCTGAGGATATCCTGATGGTTCTGCTTTGCCGAGGTCTATCGATCTGCTCGAGTATCTGCTGAGAAATTGTCCTTAATCGCTAGTTTCTAAGCATTTGGCATGACCATTTGTTTGTTGTCTTTGCGCATCACGCACTTTCTGCTTGAGACAAGGGGGGTAGTTATGGTCATGCCACGAGCCTGTTTGGTGTGCAGCAGTCTCTCGGCGTGACAGCTGATACGCCAGATAAGGGCAAATACGGCAATAGCTGAACTGACAACAGGATCAAATTCTCCACCAACTGACCCAACCAACCTCCGAGTAACATTGTAGCATATATCTGGCATTGCAATTATCTGGCGTGAAAGCTTCTCTTCATGATAAGATTTCTGGAAGAATAAGAGGTGGAGGATTTGTGTTGAGGGGGGGCTGCTCAGTAGTAGGTTTAGGCTCGTACCTAACAAGGTCTACATTACGGATCCAGAACACAGCTCCCAGTGGGTTGCATGTTTACTTGTGGATTTGTGGGGTGGAAATCAAAGGTCACTTTATTCCGTAGATCAGTGTCCAATTTTCGAATCCAGGAGTTGGCCTTGTTGGACATGTCAAAGCCTTGTCTTTCCAGATTGTCTAGGGTTTGGTCTGCAGTGGGCAGAAAGAGGTCGGGCTCATCAACCTGAGTCTTAAAATCCTGGATACACTAAGGAGGTTGGGCAACGTGTCTTTTAGCTCTTCCGATTCCCAGGTGGATTCCCAGGTCACGTGTATAAGTTTGTGTTAATGGATTTAGAGTATATTTTTTGTTTTTGTTCATCATTGAGCCCGGGCAGGCCCAGTTGTCATTCTTGGCGACTTCCTCTCTCTGCCTCTCTGTGTAACGGCCAGCGTTCTTAAGGCACACCCAATGGTAAGTCTGGTTGCAGACCTCAAAAATGTACATGTCATAAAAGGGGGGCACATTTGTTTCTGGTAAGAGGCCAAAATTATAGCAGGTTTCACAGCATGCACACTCAACGGTAGAGCAGGCGATAAGGTGAACTTTCTTAGGTGTGAAGCAAGCCTTTTTTAAGATGGGGAGTGCCCAATTTTCTATGGTCATGGGCACAAAGCAGACATGGTATAATAATTGTTTTTGTTGGTGAGATTCCTGATTTAAGTTGTTGGCAGATTTGGTTGTGACAACTCTCTAATTATCTATGGAGATCACTTCCAAGTCATAGAAGTAGATAGTGTTAATAACATCTGAGGCATTGAGAGAGCGAGCTTTGTTATTCTTGTCGTTCCAAATCGCATGTGCCACGGATGTTGGGTCTAATGGTTGACTGCAGGGACCTGGGCATTCCAAGTTAGTGTTGAGCTGGAGAAGTCTTCTCCTCTTTTGCTTAGGGGTATCTGATTGCGAGTTGCAGCTCAGAGTCGGGTGGTCGGCAGGAACAGAGAGAGGCAGATGTTGCGTAAGGAGTGTGAAAGGAGTTTCGTGGGGGGCCATATAATCTGTACAGGTTTTGCAATTGGAATTGTATTGAGGACGTGTCCGCTTGCTGGGGGGTCCGTCATACTGTTGTGCCTTTTCATGTATGATGTGGGTGTCAAGGTGGGGTAGCCGCTGCGTCAGGTGTGCCCCAAAGGAATGGGTGTAACTGAGGAGTCTCTGATGCCCTTGCCCTGCCTATTATTCCAACCTGGCGGACAGGCTTTCTCAGTTGTGCTGAGGCATGCTCTCCATAGGACTTGCACTGGACTGGACTGAACTGGGCAGATGGATCGGAGGCACTGCCACACCTGTTGCACCCGAGGGCTGGGGGAGTCAACTTTCTAGAGTACACCTTGCAAGTGCGCTGAAAGCAAGCAATGTATAAATGTGAAACCGTCATTAATTTGCCCAAAATACAGCTCTAGCTGAATCAACTACAAGATCAAATATCCCACCAACAAATTTGCAAGTTTACAAGTTAGGCTTGACCGCCAGCCTGGCTGTCAGGCTGGTTTGTTTGTGGCTGGTCTTCGCCAGCCAAAAAGTAACCCAAAATGTCTGAGATGAATTGGCTAACTTAGCCTTGAAGTTGTTCAGCAGTTGACTCGGAAAAAGAAAATCAAAGACAGTCTCACTAGGCAAGGCATGCAATATAGAAGGGTCCTCCACCAGATGGCTCCAAGAACCTCCTGGTAATGCAGAATGAATCTGGCACTGCTCTAATCTGGTGTGACATTGTACAGCCAAACCAGCCAAAAATGGGCAGTTAATCAACTTGTAACTTTAACTTAAAAGTTTGACTTATCAGGGATAACTGTGGTTTAACTTATTATTATTACTTTAACTTAACCACAGTTATCCCTGATCATGATGAGAGGGATATCCCTTGTCACGCCAGATAAGTGCAGTGCCAGATTTATGCTGCATTGTGACCCGGAGGTTGGTTGAGTCGGTTGGCGGAGTATTCGATCCTGTTGTCAGTTCAGCTATGGCTGTATTTATGGTCATGCCACTGTTCAGTGTGCAGCAGTCTCTCAGCGTGACACTCTGAAGGTGCAATCACACGAACTTTTCTGAAGCCTATCGACCTGCAAAACACACCAACACACAAACAAGGTGCAAGGCCCGAAGAAGCATGGTGGTGTTCTGGAACCTTTGTTTAAAATTAACATAGGGGAGAACTTTTCGATATTGAGGACCTACCAAATGAGGCTATTTGCCTGCAACAATTATCTACACGCAACCAATGAAACATATGGAAGTGCAATAGAATGAAAAAGTAAAGACTTCGCCAACAGGGAAAGCCCGTGCAAGGTGGTGTTCTGAACTTAGGCAATTGAGAAAGCCAGCATGGATACTAGTTAATAAGGTTAATTAGGTTCAGCTGAGGTCAATGAAGTGGATTCAAGAGAAGTGCTTGGCCATGGTGTGCAGTTCTGCCAGCGCTGGCAGATTGATCTGGGCACAAGTAGCCTGGATGGCTTTTCATCTTCTGGTCTAACAACGAGGCCAGTCGAGATAGAGCTTAGTTGCAAGTTTGAACTACCAATGAATGTGCCCTACTGAAAGCAAGGTAAGTTTAAGGGGTTTGAAAGCTTGACATGAAAATGTGTTATGTGATTCATATAAGTGAGATATAGACAAAAAAATCATTAGTAGGCATTCAAAAAGAGCTTGATCCGATGGATCCCGCACTATTCTCTTATTAATTTCTTCTCTTGATAATCCAGCGAGATTTCAGAACATAAGAGCTCTTCCACCGGCAATCAAGGGGCGAGCCCCCGCGCAACATGGTTCATTATTACCAGACTGTACCCTGGCTCCCTCCCAAGTACCTGTCAATAGATGACGAAAGGCAGAGGTTCCATGCATGTGTCAGCGCGCTGCGTGATGCTGTGACCAAGTGTTCTGCTCATGGCTCGTGGCACAGCGTACTGCAATGGATCCCAATGTAAGAGTCGTGGATCACTGATATAAGTCACAACTGACTGTTCTCTCCTGTGCGGCAGGAGCGGTGCTGCTCTCTGATGAGCTCGGATTATTTGATCAAACTTGCTGATGTGTCTGACCCTGCAGCTTAAACAACCTGGTGGCCGTTCAAGACGAGGCTTATGACCTGGACGATGTGCTTAAAGCTGTGCACATCCTTCAGGAGGTAGTCCTGAATACCCTTCACGATGTCGAGACTCAGGTGCCTATAACTTGGTTTCGTACGTGTATGAAAACCCTTGTTTGTGTTTGAGGTGAGGTCTCTGAAGATGAGAAATTGCTAGAGTAATACATGCTGTCACCAGTATTTCTGGTCAACACATACACTCTTGTCGTGGCACGGAAATAATAACAAGCACTGCGGTCAATTAAATGATGCGTGTTGCCTTGATGTCTTAATCAAGATCCCAGACAACACGCATGTATGCACGCACGCACATACACACGTGAACACACACGCACGCACGAATGCTTACACATACATGCACACGCACGTGTACATCCAGGTGCGTGCGGCCCAGACGCTCACCACCATCCTGCACACCCACAAGCACCGCCTGTCACGCCGCGTGCGCGACGAGGACGGCATGCTGCCTGCCCAGGTGCGGCCCGCCGAGCTGTTTGCCTTGTACATGCCTTGCATCTGTGTACGCATGCACACACACGTCTGTCAGGGCAACAGGCGCCAAACTCAGGTAGCCGCCCGGCAACGGAGAGCGCATGCGGCCTTAGTGTGCGCATTTTCCTCTCGTCCCTCACCCAGCTATGGTTAGGTTAGGTTACATAGCTGTAACTACCGAACGAGGGCAGCTTAGCTGAAGCCAATCAGGCCCGCAACCAAAACCAACTCAAAAGGCAAGCAAGGTGGTGTTCTGAATCCCTAGGCACAGCTCACTCAGCTTGGAAGGCTTGAGCATTGTGAGCGTGCGGGGCTGCAGTGCCGCCAGATCAGGCCTGGCAGCTGCCTTACAAGGGCAAGAGAGCCAGGTTCTTCAGAGTTGCCTCTGCAAGTGCAAGATGGCCGTGCCTGCGCAGCAAGGCTGCCACCCTGTCTTTCTTGGCAGCAAAATAGCTTGGCTTGCTTGCTCCTTCCTGTGCTTCACAGGAGCCCAAGAGCGCGGACATGCTCCGTCTGCGCTTGGATTGGCGGCCGTGGATGGAACTCTTGCTAGGGCTTGCAGACAACCCGCCCCCCAGTGTGGAAGGTGCAGTGCTGTGTGCAATGTGCTGTGTGCTGTGCGAGTTACAGGAGAGGCACATGCGGCAATGCCGGCACACGCACTGCCTCCTTGTGAGCGCGCGTCACACTTCGCTTCCATGTGAGCAAGCTTCAGTGCGTGTGGGGGGGTTGTTCACGCCTGGGTGTGCCCAACTGTGTGCATGCTCCCATGTGTACGTGCATGCATGCTGGCATACTTTGCTGTGTGCCTGCTCACACACATTGCACAGACGCCTGGCTACTCCTACTGGTGTCTAGATGGGTTGGAGCAAAAGGGGCCTTTGCCAGTGCACCAACTACTACGCACGCCAGCACAGGGAGCCAGATCTAGCCAGGCAGAACCCCTATGTCGCTTTGAACAGCAGAGATGCTGGCCATAATATGGCTGCCAAAATGCCACCTGCAGCCACGCTGTGCCTGCCCTGCTCTGTGGCTATTGGTGCAGGGCTTTGCGGTCTTGACAGCTCTGCTTGCTCCTCTGTGGCTATTGGTGCAGGGCTCTGCGGTCTTGACAGCTCTGCTTTACTCCTCTGTGGCTATTGGTGCAGGGCTCTGCGGTCTTGACAGCTCTGCTTTGCTCCTTTGTGGCTCTTGGCGCAGGGCTCTGCGGTCTTTGCAGCTCTGCCCTGCTCCTCGGTGGCAGCTCTCACATGTGCACACAGCTGAAGCATGCACCAAGAAAACGCTCTGCCCTCTACTCCTTTGTGGATTTGTGTGCAGGGCTCGCGCTCACCACTGCTCGCCAAGCTGCCCTCACAAAGCTGGTGGCCACAGGGCGGAGGTGCGGTGTATGCAGGGATTGAAAAACGGCTTCAAACTTTGAATCAAAGGCCATTTCCTGTAGTGCATGCGTGCGTGGCCTGGCATATTCCTGCTGCTTGGCATGAGGGCAGAAGCCGGCCCGGGCGCCAGCGGGTGCAGTGGCTGCGACCGATGGGGTCACGGGCCCTGACAACAAGCTGCCCTGTGTTGCCGCATGCACTATGCGCCTGCATCTCCCCAGTGTATGACTCGCCTGCGCAGCACAGGCGTGCGCTTGTTCCCAGAAGGGGTGCCATGCGCTCAGAAGGCAGCCTGCATGCCTAAGACGCACACAGCATGCCTTCTCTTTGCATTGCACAGTGCAAGACACTCCCTCTGTCGGGAGCTCCCCCTGTTGCAGATTGAGCGTGCAAAGGGCTGCGAGCACACGCAACAAACCCGCGAGCCCACACGCAGAAGTCCGCCCACGCACACAAGCACTCGCATGCGTCCTGCGCATGCATCCAACCCTCCATCTTCACCCCCCCCTCTCCTCCCCGCTTGCTCAGGTACTTTGCGCCAGAGGCAGCATTTGACATCTGGCGCCTGCTTTCGCCCGCCATAGGGGGCACTGCGCACGACCCTGCAGCGGCCTATGACGCCCTTGGCTGGGCCACCTTGTTCACACCCACGTTTTGTGTCTCCAGGTGCGGTGCGTGCCTCACCTGCGCCCACCTGTGTGCGCGTTCAACGGCGCATGCATGGGCCTGTGCACTTTGATTGGATTGATTGGGCAGGTAGGTAGTCTACCTGCCAGCCACTTGTTGATGCCTGCTTGCTATTAGCTTATGAGCCCAGCTTGCCCATCGCTCATGAACCCCGGTTGCCGGTCCCCTACGCGCCCAGCACTGGACACGCTGCCCAGGCACCAGGATTGTCTGTTCCATGTGTGAAAGGGTGTCAGCAAACCGCACAGCAAGAGAGCTGATGCCTGGCTGGCTGCAAGCTGAATGGATGTGTGCCTGCACAGCGACAGTGCTGAGGCCAGGCTGGTGGCAAGTTGTATGCATGTGTGCTCGCACAGCAACGGTGGTAGTGCCTGACTGCCGGTGAGTTATATGCGTGTGTGCCTGCACAGCGACGGCGCTGATGCCTGGCTAGTGGCAAGTTGTGTGTAGCTTTGCAAACAGAACAGCAACCCATGGTGCTGGCCTGCCCTTGCTGTCACCTAGATGTGGGAGCAGGCCGACACAGCTGGCCATTGGTTGCTGCTTTTACCGCGCACCTTTGTAAGTCGGACGCGGTGCTCGTCATGCACCCTGCCTTCGCTGACTGCACTGCTCAGCCCTCTTCCAATCAGGTGCCCATGGCTGCCTCTGTGAGCTTCGCATTGAGCGCGTCCCAAGCGCCAGATCCTGCCTGCCCCCTCTTGCATGCTTGCGCGCATGTCCTTGCTGCGCAGCTGCGATGTAGCTGCGTTGAACCAGCTGGTGCACGCGTGGATGGAGGGGTGGGCGCGGCTGCCAAACAGCCCCCCCTGGAACGCCATGTGGCTCGGCCTGCTTGCGCGAGCTGCAAAGCACGACTTTGCAGGTGCGTGTATGTGTGCATGTGTGTGTGTGCATGTGTTGTACATGTGCACACCTGCGCATGGGCGTGGCCAACGTGGCCATCACAGTGATTCCTGCATCAATTACTCATGCTCGTCCATGTGTGCGGCACAATTTTTGCTGCATCAGAGTCTTGCCTTTTGCTCATCGGCAGGAACATTGAGGCAGCACCTGCTTCAGCTCATGAGTTGCCCAATTGCCGGCACAGAGCATGCAGAGCATGCAAGCGCACGCACGGCACACACAGGCACACAGGCACACACAGGCTCACACATGTACATGTAAGGAATTGAGAAATAGCTGCGCCCCCTGCCCTACCACGTACCCAGGGAGGATTGACTGGAGCCCCCACCTGGACGTGCTGTTCACCCACTTCATCGGGGCGTTTGATGTGCCCATCGGCACGGCCACGTCAATGCAGGCCACCCTGAGGACGGCGCCCATGAAGGCCATGATGAACCATTCCTACAGCGTGCGTGCATGGTGCCTTGTTGTGTGCCTGCATTCAAGCGTGTTCGACTCTGCATGCCCAAGGTCTGTATGCATGCCTGTGCGTGTGCCCACCTGACTGCCGTGAGTGCAAGCAGTGACGTCCTTGCCTGATGTGCTCCAGGCCACACAGATGAAGCAAGTGGAAGGTGTGCCTGGGCCCGGTTTCCAGCATCACCTCAAGAGTGTTGCCTGCCATCAGGCTTTGCCTTGGCAGCACATGATGCGCAATGCTGATTGCTTTTCTTGCCCGTGCCTTGCTGCTTTCACCATTAGCGGCGATTGTGTGATTGGGCACCTGTGCACGGCTGAGTCAGGACGCTTGGAGGATGGGTGCTCTCAGGCTTTGCTCATTCGCCCCTTGTCTATGCGCACGCCTGCCTGCCTGCCTGCCTGCTGCGCATGTAAGCCTTGTCTGTGTTTGGCAGGGAAGGGCGCGGATGATGAGCGTGCACTGTCATAGCAGGCACAGGTCTGCACACACTGTGTGATGATGATGCCTAAGCAACCACAGTCATCCTTGCCCTGACGCGCCCCCCC
>LFCJ01001619.1_pt1 | contig 15850 bp, 11 predicted proteins | sample 643141 | NCBI WGS metagenome assembly LFCJ01 (sample SAMN03766243, study PRJNA286221) | soda lake metagenome | biome: soda lake; feature: Kulunda steppe; material: water; isolation source: sample B1-Br-g2 brine of Lake Bitter-1 | place: Russia: Kulunda steppe | collected 2010-07 | reverse complement strand
TTGTACCCGAGTGGTTTCCATGCATGATCCACGCAAGAGGAACCTTCTACGTGGGTGATGACTTCGTTAATCGGTGCCTCGAATGAACACCCAAGCACTGGGCAAGGTGTCACCTCAGTCATTGGAGGCGTCTTGGCTGATAATATATTTTGTGACTCATTCTCAACCTCAAATTAGATGTCTTCAGGATTATAGTTTTCATGATGGATTCGGGTGTGTGACATCCTCCTAGGACTAAAGTCGTGGGCTTCCCACGCCTATTGCGCTGGCTTGGGAACTTATGTTTGCGACCCAACACGCGGATGGAAACTATCGCAACAACAAGCGTAGATACGGAATGTGGGCACTCAACCCATTCTATTACAGTGTTTGGGAACCGTTCGGCAATTCATCCCACGAGTAAAGGGTAGTAGGCGATAGCGCTGTACCAAATTTCGGTAGACGAGTAAGATTACGAGTGGACGATTGAGCAAGCGAGCATTGAATTGAGGCGACCAAGAGTTAGCAACAATAGACTAATTTTGCATTTCTATTAGCAACGATAGTTCATATTCTAAGACCACGGATTATCTGATTCACTGAATATAGGCTCTTTTCGGAGAACAGCATATTCGTTATTCCAGTCACCAAGATACTCATACCAGACATCGTCTAGTTCCGGAACTGGCCTCAACTTTTCGCACCCCCCAATCATCTTGAGGTGCTTTACTGCCTCTGTACGAGTCGTGAAGAGGCGTCTAGATCTTCTTGTTCTGGGGTTGTTCCCATCAACAATATATGCTAGCCAGTGACTCTGACTCCCGTAGTCAAGCAGTGTTTGGTTTCTCTGGTTTTCAACAGGCCGATGGAGTCGGACCCTGACGTGCATATTACTTCCACTTGTGTTGACAAATTCGAGTTCGCCAAAACGTAACAGGTCACCTATCGCGTTGCTAATCTCGTTACTGTCTGCATCAACGTTCTCAACAATCGTTGCACTAGATACTGCTCGTCCGTCAGGAGGCGATAATTCTTCTATGATCTTCCGGTATATTTTGTTAATTGAATGCCATGTGCCCGTCTCGTGTTCTGGTTTTTCTACGTCTGGTAGTGCAGTTAGTCCCGGTTCTATTACGTTCTGCCAACACCACGAACGATACCCTTCAGGATCATTGACCTTATACAGCGCTTGAGCGGCAGCGATTCCAATACGATGGTTTTCCTCTGGCTTGAGGGCATCTATAATCTCTTTTTTCGTTGCTTTCCCCTGGCCATGAATGAATTTATGGGCCGCTTCAACAGCGGCCACACAGTCAACACGAGGATGAGGGAATTCGACGTCGTTGAGAGCAGCCGTATTTTTTGAGTTATCGTCAGTCATTAATAAGTCGGTGATAATAGCTTCCCCAGGATTTGACACCCTCCACACGAGTAAATTCGTGGGATTCCCACGGCACCGCACCGCTGGGTTGGGATGTTTAAGATTTGTAGCCCCTTAAAAAGCGGCTACTGGCTGTGCCAACCAGCCGTTACTCCTATCCCGGTATGGGATTCGGAGATACTTTTGTTGATTCCACCCCGTGTTCCGGCACGGAAGGGGTGTCCTTTTGCTTGGAATCGGGAAATCCCGATATTGTCCGATTAAGTTGGCGGTCAGACCGCCTCGGTTGACTGTTAATATGGTCCCGAGTTACTTAAATATCTTTTCGGTGTGTATCGCGTGTTTTGTATCAATGTTGTTGGATTCATCCCACGACTAAGCTCATGGGCTTTCTCCTTGATTTTGTGTAAATGTTCGCCACTATGACTATCTCACTCACTATTATGTTTATTCGATTTGATTTTTGAATTGATGGGAAGATCGGAAAGAACACCCGTTCGGCAGTCGAAAGGACTCGGGAGTTCGTCAACAAATGCTCGCACGAACCCTTCTGTGCCCGGTTCGATAATCACTTCTGAGTCCACATGCATGCTCTCCGCTTCATCGTTATCATATGTTGTTGGGATGAGTACGGGGATACCCCATTCAATATACTCCTGTGAGACATTTTTGAGCGCCTCACTCTCGGTTTCAAGATTACCATCTGTGTCAATCGTGCCGACGACCTCATTCTGTTCTTGATTAATTATATTAACCTTTATCACCTCGTGCTCGTCTTCGTCACTCGTATCCTCAATCCTATCGGCAACGGTTCTCCAGAAATCCGCCTCCATCCACTCCGCAATCTCAGAGGCATCAGCGTCGGGCGGGGGTCGTTCAGTCCGTTTTGAGTCGTCCATACGTTGTAGCATTTTTTCTTACAGCATTTAATCGCTAGCGGTGTTTTATTTGTCACCTCCGAGCGTCCACAGTGCCATATCGAGTCTTCGGAGGGTCACGTCGTACTCGTTCGCGATCGCCCAGCAAGCACCAAGATACAACAAGTAATCCTCGATGGCGGGATCCTTAGGCATCTCGTCGGGTAAGTATCCGTGTTCGTGCAGCACACCCCACGCTTTCCAGTCAAGAACAGTGTAGCGATCAGGATTCATAAAGAGGAGAAATGCAGACCCCATTCGCTCAGCGATACCTGCTATTTCGGTCAATTGGGTTAACTTTTCGCCCGGTGAAGACGCTGCGATTGTCTTCTCTATTTGCGCAGCAACAAACTCCTCGTCGTTCGAATTAAAATCGTCGAGAACTTTTCCAACGAACGGTGACCCAGTCATTTTCCAGCGTACAATCCATTCCAAATCGTCCCACGTCCACGTCCCCTCGTCAAATGCCGAGGGTAGGGTTTTGAGACGTTCTATTTCCTCGGTATATTGGTCTTCTTGGGCTTCGTAGACGACTTCCTGTTCTTTGAGTAACTGCTGGGAGAGAGTCATATGAAAGAGTCCTTGCACAACCCTCCGAACAGAGAGAAGTTATAGATTACTGAAAATGAGACATATTACCATTCCAGAAATTTATGACAATTGGCAAAATAGGTGTACTATGGGACGAAGTCGTAGCTCGAGATCGGGAGTAATGAAAGACGAAATTGACCTAGTTTATAAGATTGATATGCCATTTGAGGGTACATCCGCTGAAATTATATTAATTAATAACGATGGGCACGTGGAGATAATCATCGCAAGTATACCGGTTCCAAGCGGTTACCATCAAAACTACAAACATCAGCGCGAGGATTCGGATGAAATCAAGGAGCACGCAGTAGCCCGATGGATCGTAGACGACGCTGCGAGTGCCCTTGATCCATATGACTGGAGTGTATCGAGTTCTAGATCAAACAGTGGTAACTATTATTTAAGGGATATTTATTTTACGTGTCAGATAGATCAAGTTGATGACGCAGTTATATCGGCAAAAGTATTTTTGACTCAATTAGAAGAGAGTGCGTACCAGCACTCTCGTCATTTTGGTAATGGTCCTTACGAATCACCAAGTGAGAAACTAAACTCACGGGATTAAAAATGACTGTATTTTTACTATAGTTATCCTTTTTAAACATCTGTGATTCTGCCGAAATATTCTCATCGTGAGAAAAATACGTGCCCAACACCAAGTTACATAAAAAGATAGTGTAGGTTGTTAGTTTATTCCTCTCGGTGCGTTTCTTTTTGTTGCTTGACACACCATTTATAAAGATCTTCTTTGATATCAGTGGGAGTCTCATCGAATATCATCCCTAACCGCCACCCGAGATTATGCCACGAGAGTCCTTGGAGTGCTCTTGGACCAAACTCCTCTCCGTTTTCTGCTTTGGTCCAACCTGCTTTGAACGACCCGATTCGGTCATTACCGGGTTCAGGGAAAACTCGTTGATCCCTTTCCCAATCGTGTTTCAGTCCATCAAGTCGATCGTTATTTGAATCATCTGGACCACCTTCTAATTCTTTAACACCTGCAACGAACAAACCTGCCCAAGTTCTGCCCTGGGCTTGTTTGACCTCTTTCATCTTTTTGAACTGGGCATCCTCAAGTTCGAACCGGATTTCGCGTGCCATACTCATTTCTCTATTTCGTAACAACTTATGACTTATTACTCACGTTAGATTTTGAAGTAAAACACGTAAAATGGGTTCTAAGTATTATTTATAGATAATAACGTCTTCCATATCCGTATGTTAATATTTGTTATCCTACAAGTCAATAGTTTGATATATAGCTGTGTCAGTGGCCCCTAAGCATAATAAACTCGTTCATCAAAGGGGTCATTGAACATTAATAACAAAATGGACGGTGACGGTTTGCTAAGCTTACGATCTGTATCCTAATCAGTGTTTTATATCCTGTAATTGAAGGCTCAAATGCTCCCCTAACGATGCCTGTAATTCAGTAATCTCATTTTCCGATAAAGATGAGAACTGAACGGGATCCCCATTAATCAGGGACCGAACATGCTTTTCGGCTCCTGAACCCTGGAATGGCTCCATTAGGTCGGTCTCGATTTTCTCTAATTCAGTGACTAAATTTTCACGTACATGTTGTCGAGTGCGTTGTTCTTGTTCTAGAAAATCTTTAGTTGGGTTGTAGCTCACGTCATCCAAGTTCTCAAGTTCTTTTTTGATTACCTGAATGCGATTCGATTGGACACGGTTAGTCCACTGATTGAGTGACCTGAGCCCTCGTAGATGTGACTTCAGTTCGTGTTTCACTCCCTGAATATTCCCCCTCACTTGCTGTTCTTCTCTGTTCAACGCTTCCGTAAGTTCCGGTAGGTGTTTTTCGACTTTGTTAAATTGATTATTCTTCCACGCTTCCATCACCTGTTGAAGTTTCTGTTTCGTCTCATCATTGGGGGTAAACTTCTCTTGTCCGTCTTTTTTTTGGTCTGGTAATTCTTGATACTTTGCTCCCAACAACAATGTCTCACCCATCGTTTTGACGGTCTCATCCAGTTTTGAGATCAGTTGCTGGTTTCGGTGCTGTTCGTAATAGGCTTCAAGTTGACCCTCTAGTTTACTTATTGACATATCTACCACCCATTTCCACGAAGGTTTCAGAATTAAAATCGCTTGACTTTGATTCCAGAGTAAGATCTATAATCAGTTCTGTAGCCTCGTGTCCAAGTATCGCAAGACCGAGAAGATGAGCCTGATATTTGTTTTCTGAGCCTTTCTGTATGAAATCGTTGTATGTTGTACAGTCCTTCAACAGGTCTTCAATCTTTTTGTCATCTATCTTGGAAAAGCCAATCAAATTTTCTCGGACCTCAGAATCGACGTTGTCGTACGTTTTGAGTTTCCCCGTTATCTCACGTACATTTTCCATATTGATTCCCTGCAACTGCGCGTTGACAAATCGAGGTGCACGCTCTGCTTGATCTCCCGCTGGTAATCTGTCCAATTCACGGACGGTTTTGTACACCTGTAGTCCCACTTCTCGAAGAGGTGTGTTACTGTCAAATCGGACTTTTGCTGGGAGCTTCTCAAGTGAACTCTTCGTTAGACTGGCCCCGATACCAAATGGATGTCTTCTTTTTAAGGCCTTTTTTAATTGGGGCACGTCGACAAGGTTACTGCTGATTGCGAATACATCACCAAACAGCGACTCAATCGGGGCAACAGAGTCGAAAATATTCGTTATCGTATCATAAGTCTCCCTGTCGGCAAAACCCTTCAGAATTTCATCTAGATTGTCATCCATTTGAAGTTGCGTATCAGCCGTATATAGTGAAGCGAGCCTTTTTGCGGTCACTTGCTCTCCCGGATCTGACAGAATCGCTAATATGCCATAAGCACCTGCAACGAACTCTTCGAAACTTCGATACTGCTGGTTTGAGGCATAAAAATATCTAGGTGATAAATACGTATCGCGGATATGTTGCTGCCACTTTTGTGCATAGTCCGAGAGCTGGGGCCCCAACCGGTCAAACAGACCTTCGTAATCTGCCTGCCTTGGCTCCAGATCTCGTGTGATCCCGAATTTGAGTAGCTTCAAAAGTTGTGGATGTGTGAAGTCAGCTGGATCGATCAGGATCTGATCTGTCTCAGTCGGCCCTGCATCAGTGAAATTGAATGGGGTTCGCTCGCTCCCCACCAATATATTCAATTCGCCACCCGGATATATCTCAAATCCGTTCGTCAGTTGGTTAATTGCGTCCGTTAATCCCCGTTTGATGTATACGTCAACCTCGGACGCTTTCTGATTCTGGGTGTCCGATTGCCATGTGTCAATGTGCGTTCTCGCTTCATCATAGCGCTCTTGGATCGGGTCTTTTTTATCGTCCTCTCCACCACTATCTCCGCCCGTAGAGATTGTACCCTCTGTCAACGGAATAACTAGCGAATCAACAGACTGGATTTCGGTCCTGATAATATCGTACTCTTCGAACAATTCTGGCCGATCGATACCGAAGGCTCGTGCGAACCGCCGATCAACAGTTACTACACTCTCACCATCAATCTCTTGCTGTGTTCCATACCACTGCGAAAGCCGGCGAAGAGGTTCGTTTTCGTAGATTTCTTCGTTATCAAGTACGATCGGGTTCGACAGTGTGTCATCTATTTCGTTCCATGCAGCTGGAACAGCTACATCTCCATGATAATACGCACTCAGTATCTTTGCGATTGTTTGGATGAATATACGGGGTCGTTGCTCTTCTGTAGGTAACCCATCATATATCCGTTGTATGAATGTCTCATTGAATGGGAATAAGTCCCTAAAGGTATCGTCACAGAACGAGCACCGATCGCAAATGCTATTATTTTCAGGTTGACCGAGTTTTTGTTTTCGAGTTTCGTCAAGGTACCTGACGCTGTTATCAGAATTCTTCACATAGCCGAGGAAGGGACGAGCGAAATCCACAGCGGAGTCTTCGTTTAAAAAGAGAACCTGATTTGAGTCCCGTTTATTAGTCCGGTAGAACCGGATCCAATCTCGGTCTTTTGCTGTGTTTGTCTCTAACGTACGCGTTGATTCCTGCGTTCCTGCGATGATGAAGTCCCACGTATATTTAGGGGAGTCCTGTTCAATATATTCTTGTAGCCGCTCAGCATCAAGTGCTGAGACAGAAAAATCTTCAAAGACTAGAACTGGTTGTTCATCGAGCTTTTCAGCTACTTCCGCGAGAAGCGTATCCATGGTCGGCGTCTGGTAATCCTGACGTATCGCAGCCCATATAGCCTCATTCCAGTGTTCTGCTGCGGTTTCATCGTCGACCTGTTCAAACACATCTAGGAAGTTGTATTCTGCTATCTCGTTAGCTTCGTCAGAAACCGTAACAAATTCAATTTTCGTTGAGAACTCCCCTCGCTGGGCTAAGTTTGTTATTTTTCTCTTGACAAAGTTGATGACATCGTCTTCCTGTTTGTCAGTCAGATCGACTGTACTACTCTGCAGATCTGCTATCGTAAGCATTGCACCCGATGTAATACGCTTCGCAACCAGTCCTCTATGCTGCTTAACCTGCCTTTTCAACTTCTCCAACTGATCCCTTGCTTCCAATGTGTCACCTCCTGAGATCCGCTCGTAGAAATCCGGGATCTCCTCAGCCATGATCGTGAGTAGATCTGCATTCTTGTCAATGTGAAGCACACTCCGTCCTGCTTCTTTGAGTTCCAACGAGAGGTATGCACAGAGTTCGGATTTTCCCGTTCCAACGTTACCATCGATTATCGTGACAAGATTTCGATGACGCTGGTTTAGAAAATTGGAGAGAATCTCATCTTCCGAGACTTCTCTCTCCTCTCCACTGTATTTTTCGAAGACTTTGATCGGGCGGTGAGTAAATCGGAACAGATCTGGTCGATCGGAACGAACCTTCGCAACCTCACTGAACAGGTCCTCAAAGAGGTCTTCATCGAGTTGCTCATAATGGGGGCACAAACTTCCGTTGGGTGGCGTTATCGCCGTTTTATTGCTCATGGTGTGTTAATCTGAGGTGGTTTTTTGTCTTCGATATACCACTGTGCGATGGAACCTCTGGTAACTCGAACCCAGAAGGATCACCACGTTTGATAATTTTTAGTTTCTCGTCGTCAACCAAGTTGTACAGTGTCCGGGCGAACGGGACGGGCAGTGTATTGTCCGATGTTCTCGGGATACGTAGGCAGTTGCCCTCGAGCCAATCCAAATACTCCGCAAATCCGATCCCATCGCGGTCACCAACGTCTTCTACTGCAAGTGTGATCGTTCGCTCGATGAGTTCCGGATCAAATCTAACAATGAATGCACTTCGTCGGCCAGAGGTATATCCTCGAATCAAACCCAGATATTCGGCTTGATTTGTCCAATGAGAAAATTTGGTCTTATTCAATTTCATTCTCCCTTGCTTAGACTGTGGCTCGTATCCAATGTTGACGTGCCAATCGTCAATTTTCCTGACTAGGCCCTCATCATTCTGCGTGAATCGATTGATTTCGTTCTTCAACAAATATTCAAGATTCAATAATACTGATGACTGCAACCCCCACTCTTTTGATGAGCACTCCGATGCAACTGATTTGAGGATATGAAGTCGAAATCGGAGATTAAAATCATCCGCATCAAAGACCAGAGGCTTCAAAATATATTTGAAGTCAGACTTTCCGCCAAGATCGAAGACACGGAGGCCTTTCGTGATCAAATCGATCGTATCATCGTCAATGTCAAGCGCTTCTTTCAGCTCTGACTCGGTCTTTGACCCATTTTGAATCGCCCGGTAAGCGACTTCCAGTAGGGCAGGGTTCTGTACCTCATTCAACGCATACGCACCGCTTGGCTTCGACACGTTAGGCTTCTTACCGCTCATATAGTTTGACTCGTTAGCAGAATCAGTCGGGTGGAGGGAAATATTCTCTCTGTCAATCCAGATACACCAGTCATATAAAGTCTGACTTACACCAATAACTTATTTTTATCGCTCGAAATTATTTTTAGTTGATATTACTGAATTAGAAATAGGGTCTAAATATATATTGTATAGGCTGGTATAATTCAGGTGTGTCAAACTCTGTATCATTTCCCGTCAGTGACACGCTAAATGTACTAGATGGGTACACGATTTATCAAACTGAAAAGTGGCATAAAGCAGTCGTCCTCTACACTTACGAGAATTCAGATCCCACAGATCCCGAAATTGCGATTTATCTCTGGCACAATCGAGATGGAGACTGGAATCGAAAACAAAAGTACTCTATCCGAACTGTTGAGGGGTGGGTAGAAGACAAAGAAGTAATAGAACAATTACTGAATGTGTTCAAAGATGAACAAGTCTCGGACGAATTTACCGGTTCAAATACTGAATTTCCAGTGAGTGACTACTACAATGTCTTTATTGGAAAAACTATTTTTAAGACAGATCGATGGTGGAAAGCAGGGGTCGTAATCGATTCAAAGGGAGATTACGAAACGACCGAGATCGTTCTTTATGTCTGGCAGCTGTTGGACAATGAGTGGAGAGTCAGGCAAAAATACCCGGTGAGGCGACCCAGTGATTGGGAAGATGATTTAGAAGCAATTTCACCATTCCTTGATAGATTAACTTCTGGGGAAAATGACGATTCAACTGAAGATGCAGACGACAACACCTCCCCTACCACGGATGCCAAAGACGATCGTAAAAAACTCCAAGAGGCAATGGAACGTCGGCATCTGACACGTGAGTTGTCCAATACAAATTAGAGGTCTCAGTACTTTTGGTTTCCATCTACTCCAGTGGCCTGACGTAACCAACTATCCATCTGCTGCTCTATTGAGTTCGACACCTGCAGTGAATCAAGATACGATCGGGCCTCGTTCATCGCACGTGCATCTCGTCGAGAATGGGGATTGAATAACCATTCTTGTCGGCGAGATAAGTTGTTGAAACCAGTAGCAATTTTTCGTCCCTGATGATAATCGAGTTCCACCCGACGTCGGAGCCATTTGCTGAATTCAGTTCGCTGATCTTCATCAAGAATCCGAGTTCCCTGCTGGACACCGGTCGAAAATATATCTGAAAAGGTTCGCCATAGCGGTAAATACGGTGCTTTTGGGAGTATCTCAAAAAAGTCGAGGAGGGAATCGATTCGATTTCCACTCACTTCCTCAAACAGTAACGCATTCTCTTGAATGAATACATTCATTGAATGATTTATTGGAAACCGATATCCAAGTTCTTCATATCGGTCCTCAAACGCCTCGTAGACATGACGATAATTCAACTCTCCCCGAAGGAAATCCATCTCTCGAAGTGGCCGGGTCGTACCCTTAATTTGGAAATTCTTGGATCCCGCACCAACGATCATTCGAGCAGTGCTTCGAGTATAGGAGTTAATTATCGAGCTGAGACTAAATAGGGGGAGTTTATTTTCATAATATTGATCGCTAATAGCTGCGAGATCACGTTCTGGCGGAATCTCAACGTTATCCATATGAACAAACTGCGGTGCTTCGAGTTCGAACTGATTCGTAGACCATTGATCGACCTTTTGCCAAGATTTTGGGCAGGTCATTCGATCCCAGCCCAGTCGCAACAAGGCAGGGTATTTACGAAGAGCGCATAATTTTTCACGTTTCTCTGACCGGTTCAGTTCGTCGTAAATAAAATACACTCCCGGCTGCCGAATCGTCCGATTCAAATTATCCCATTTCATTAGTAATCCTGTGAGTGTTGGTTGTTATGCGCCCAGTAGGGCGAGAAGCATTTTTCGGTGTAGTAGGTCGTTCTTGAGATAAAATCCAGGTGTTCGTTCAAGAAGTAGACACTGATTGCAGAATTGATTACACTCATCACAGTGCCCAACTTCTCTCACTCGCGGTTCAAACTCGTTTGATTCAATAATCGCTTGTGACACTTGCCACGAGATACCATTTCCACCCTCTCGTCCATCGGTGATATAGATATCTAACGACGAATCTGTCTTCCTGGCCTTTACATCGAAATCCCCGAGATCACACTCAGCCACCACTGCAATTGATTTGGCGAATGCCTGTTCTAGACTCACCAAGGCTTGCGACCATGAGGCCGTAGATTCCATACCAGCGAATTGTTCATACCGCTCCTTGATTGGATCCAAATCAAACTCAAGTTTTATCCCATTCGTCCGCATCTGCTGGCCAACTGGTGCGTACTTCTCGGAACTCGATTCCTCAAGCAAGTCGTCAAATTCCATATCGTCGAAGTCCGCCTCATCCTCCTCTTCGACGTCGATTACACCCTGAGATTCTGCCAGCTGTAGGTCACTTCCGCGATTATAAGCGCGTTCGAAAGCGGGGACGAACGAGAGCGTTTCAAACTGTGACGAGACCAATGAACAGTCTAACCCGAACAGCGTGACATCTGTGACCTCACGATTTGCAGTTGATCGAATCTCTTCAACATACGTCGTTAGGATGGGGTATGTTCGGTAGTTTTGTTCAAAGGTGCCAGCTGACCGGCATTGCACAGATCCAATTCGGTGGACCGCTGTGCGTTCTAATTCTTCATCACACAGCGGGCACACTCCTCGACTTTCTTCATACGCGCCATACGGACGCTCACAGTCATTATTCGTGCAAAGTCCAACTCTTGAGAGCCGTTCTCGGGCTTTGACATCATCGACGATGTACTTTGTACCGAGATACACTACTTCTCCTCCTCGCTCATTCTTTGGTCCCGGGAACATTTCGAAGAGTCGGCCACTCCCCTCAAATTGGACATCAGCCTTACCGAGACTCCGGTAGTTGACCGGGAACTGACCTCCAAAGGAACGGTAGTTTGCAAGATATCCCAATTCCTTTAACCACAGATCAAGCCGGTTGAGGTTAGAAGATAAGCTCTCTGCAGATTTCCCTGAGACATCTAGCCCATCCATCTCACCAAATGTACGCTCGCTGCGCTGTTTCATACTGTACCGGCTGTCAGTGCTGAAGGCTTCATCAAAAATTGGGCCTGCTTCCTGACCGAACGTTTCCACAATCCACTCTCTCACGTCGGGTCGCTCTTCCTTGATGTACCTGCGGAGGGTGACCAGTCTCTTTAGAACACTGGTGCTGAAGTTTCTTGGACTACTTGTCGATTCGGACAGGTGATACACCTTATCAAAGACAGACTTGCTTCCTTGATTCCGTGCCAGATACCCGACTGCTTCCGTGACAATTTGCCCAGCAAAGAGCTCATCAAACTTGATCGGATCCGGTACTCTTACTGGATCATACGAGGAAAAGAACGAGTCTAAATTCGCAAAATAATGGGTGTCTACTGGATTCGACGATCGGACTGCAGTTGTGACAAGCGACGCACTCCCCTGAGAACGACCAGTTCGACCACTCCGCTGAACGTAGTTCGTCAATGTCGGTGGGATCCCAACCTGTGTAACCGTATCGAGCGTGCCAATATCTACACCGAGCTCCATCGTCGGTGTTGCACTGACGATATTTATTTCCGGATTCGATTGCCGAAACCCTTCCTCGATCGAGCCTCGAAGTGCGGCAGGCATATCCCCTTTGTGCTGGCCGACAACGATTGGGTCTAACTCATCGTATTCTGTGAATGGAGAAGAAATATCATGCCCCCAGTGATCGATCGCGTAGTCCCACCCTGTATCAATATCCGCATATCCTTTTCCACCGTATTCACCCTCGTTAACGTCAAAACGGTCGTATATTTCAATGGCCTGCTGACAGTTGGGACAGTCAAACTCGGCATCGACATCCTCAGGCTTTGCAGGCATTGCAGTATAGCAATTCAAGCAGTACGCTACAGACGGCACCAGCCGAAGTTGAGACATGTCATTCTGTAGTTCTCGCGTGAAGATACCACTCTCAATCTCACCCTCGAATACATCAGCCTTTTTTAAAATATCCTGCTGATCCTGAAGATACGCTTTCGTCCCGTCAATGGGTTTATTACCAGATTGATTCTCAAGTTCTTCGTGAACCTCGTCATTGGTCCGGGCCCGAATTACGTTCACATCGTTGAGACTCTGCAATATTTTTGGGAGTGATTGGCGAACAAGTCCGACATTAAATTGATACTTCCTGTCGATCCTCGACTCCAATCGCTCAAACGACCATCCTTGGATCTTTCTTCCGTCTCGGGTGAATTTATAACCCGGATCTTGTGCGAAAGTACTGTAGACAACGTGAGCCAATGCTAGTTCCTCACCCGAATATTGCTGGTATATTGTATCTGGTGTCACCAGACCTGCTTCCAGGAGATGCTCGCAGTTGTGGAGAGCCGCATTGTTCCGTATCGAGGTTAACAAGTCGTTCAGATAGTCCTCGATGTTTGATCCGTCTGGGGCGTTCGAAATAAGTGGCTCGTAGTATATTTCCCGCAGTTTATCTCGAATATCGTAGAATAGTTCCGTCGCCTTCGCGGTGCCATCGTTCTCAAAAAGATATTTTACGTACAGCGTTTCTGCCATCAAAAGATATTCTTGGTCGCGGATATCTCTCGCTACGCTTTCAGAGGTGCTCCGTGAGTCCGAGAATACGAGCGTTTTCTTTGATGGAACCAGACGACAAATTTCGGTTAGCATGAACGTGAGCAACGTTGACGTTGGAACGTTGATATTCTGCGTGTTGTGCGCTTTTTCACACCCCGGGCAGCAATCCGCCGTCGAGTGCTCGAGCGGTCGACCTTCGCCTTCTTTATCTCCTACATATGGGTAGTGGCATTCCCGACAGAAGGTTAGTTCAGGGAGATCTGTGTGACAATCCGGACACGCTTTTTGTCTTCTGACGGCATGACAGCCTTGGCACCAGTATGCATTTGACGGTGGTCGGAGGAAAACATGGTACTTATCAGTCAACAACCCAGCCAGTCGACCAAACAACAGCAGGGTATTGAGCACACCTTCAGTGTCCTGTGATTCGTCCAACTCCACCTGAATGTCTTCAAGCAGTTCCTCATAGTGTCTAAATCCGATATCGCCAGTGCCCCCATCGAGCTTTGACGCCAGTTCGGATACCTCTGGAACATGTTCTTCAATATGTTGACGCCAGTGGGTGGTGAATCCATCTGAGTTCAATAGCACCTCCGTCACGAGTTCTAGTGTATCCTGATTCTCGATTAGATCCTGTTCCGTTTCGACATGCGAATCTGATGCCTGCAATACCTCTACTTCATCCAATATCGATTCAGAGAACCATGATTGTACCTCTGACGGGATCAAAATAGTGCCTGCCTGTGTCGACAGGAGGCTGACTGCCGTCAACGTAGCCCGCGCATCAGCTAGTTGTGGGAACTCGGCATCAAATCCATCCGGTGTATATTCCTGCTGCGAGATAAGGTAGGTCGCCAACACGATTTCATCCAGCGTACATGGATGGATTTTGGTGAAGTCAGGTGAGCCGCCAGATGGGAGCGGTTCAGGAGTAAATCTGACCGAATTAATATTGTCGACGTCAGTTCCCGTTAGTTTGCTTGCAAGTTCGGGCGGGTTCTTGACAGTCGCCGAAACCATTGATATTTGTGGGTCACTGTCGCTATAGAAGTGCTTCAGTCGGCGTGATAAGAGTGAAACAGCGGCCCCTTTGATACCACTCCACACGTGAGCTTCATCATAGACGATGTGCTGGAGCGGATGCTCGCCGGGGTTCTCACCGATGATGTTCCGCGAGTCTCGACGATCGTTGACGTAGAGAAAGTCTAGAGCTTCTGGATTTGTTATCAAAATATCTACGCTCTGACTCAGGTTATCAGCTCGAATACCGTCCCTTGTGACACGTATCCACGAATACTCCTCGGTCTTAGTACCAACACGATAGTCGTCGAATACACGGAGTTTTTTCTTAGTTCGTGGGCAGACAAGCCCACGGATCGGAGAGCCTGGTTCGACCTCGTTCGACTGATCACCAACAGAATTCTTGGTGTCACCGTCCCAAATTCCTATCTTGATTTTTTCTCCCGCTGGTAGGTCCCTATTGACGGCGTCTAGATATTTGATAAACCTGTTTAATTGGTCGACCTCGAGCGTCTTCATCGGATAGATAATAATTCCCTTCAATCCATCTTTGTCGGTCTGAACACAGTCGTTGAGCAGCGGGAGAAAGAAAGATTCAGTCTTCCCGGTAGCAGTCGGTACTGCGAGGATGTTGTCGTTGTTGTCCTCTTCAATTGCCTCGATCATCTCCGCTTGGTGTTGATACAGAGAGAACGTGCGATCGCCATCGAAGAGAACATCAGACACTGAGTTGATAACCGACTGGTCGTAGTCTAATCCAGATAAGAACGAATCAACTGATCGAGTATGTGCTTTTGGAGTCCGAACATACTCAACAAAAGGTCCTTTTTGTTCAACCAACTCATCACCGACAAAAGATTCAGCGTTATTAAATTGACTAAATTTATTCAATTTAGTAAGAGAACGGTTCCACCAAATAATTTCGTTCGCACGGTCGAGCGCACCGTTTAGTGTTTGACGAGGTGAGTCCATGATGGAAGAGGTATGTAATTGGAACAATTAGTCATACATTAGTGTTGTCACAATTTAGATGTCTAATCGATATTTACCCACCTTGTTACTGAGTGTAATATAATCTAAATGCTACAATAACGGATTTGTTAGTGGATATATCATTTTGTAGATTCAAAACCTAAGTAACAGTAGATCCGTATACTTGCAGCAAATATCACGATCATGAGATCCTATTTGGGGACTCTGGATATTGGACGATCTTGATTTTCTCGTTGGGTGGTGATGGCGTTCCACGGTTAAGTTCGTCGACAAACAAAATGCCCTGAACTCTCACCGAGTCTAGGACATCTTCCGCCCTTTCGACGTACTCATCCGACATCTTGTGCTTGACGAACGCCATATATTCCAGTAATTCGCGTAGGCCCGTTGCGGCGTAGTCGATACTTTGCGTATATTTTACTTCGCCAAGGAAAACCTGATCAGGTACTAGTTCACCGTCTGGCTGTTTCTGATATTGCTCCAGCACAATGTCGGGCCGTCCACCCCACAATGCGTCATTTCCACCACGATCCAACATCTC
>LFCJ01001617.1_pt1 | contig 15856 bp, 18 predicted proteins | sample 643141 | NCBI WGS metagenome assembly LFCJ01 (sample SAMN03766243, study PRJNA286221) | soda lake metagenome | biome: soda lake; feature: Kulunda steppe; material: water; isolation source: sample B1-Br-g2 brine of Lake Bitter-1 | place: Russia: Kulunda steppe | collected 2010-07 | reverse complement strand
GTGATCGCATTACATGACAGACCGTCTCCGAGAGGCCGCACTCGAAGGCGTCACTCACGGTCGTTACATCCGCGACGCTGGTGTCTGCCCCACCGACCTCCACAGAAGTTGAACTCGCGAGGGTGGTTATAATTACCATACCGGACTATCGTTCCGGTAACTGCGTTCTGTATGCCCTTTGGCCTTGATTTACATCCGCGAGGGACCCCTCCATAGCTTTACGGTAGTCTGCTGTGAATCACTCAATTATCTACATGTCGCCCGACGATATCGAGAGTCGTGATCCGCTGTTTCGCTACGATGACCCGATCTTTACCGACGAAAAACTCCTCGAGATAACCCACCTCCCCGGCCCGGATCGGATCGTCGGTCGCGACGAACACATGAGGAAAGTAGCGGACGCTCTCAACCCCGCAATTTTCGGCGGCGAGCCAACCCATCTTTTCGTTTTCGGGAAAACTGGAACCGGGAAATCGTTGCTCTCGAGGAGCATCACCCAGCGAGTCATCGATGAAGCCGAACGCGACGATATCACGGTCAAGTACGCGTTCATTGACTGCGGCGAACAGAACACCGAGGCCTCGATCGTAAAAACAATCGGCCAGGTTGTCAACGAACCTGAACAAAGCGGCGTCTCGATTCCGGACCGCGGTCTCGGAACGGGCGACTACTACAAACGTCTTTGGCAGTCAGTCGAACACTGTACGGACGTCACGATCGTGATTCTCGATGAGATCGATATGCTCGAGGACGATGAAGTGCTCCGAAAACTCTCGCGGGCGGGCGAGAACCGGCGGATCACGAACGCAAGTATCGGTATCATCGGTATCTCGAACAAAATTGACTTTCCGGACAGCCTCTCCGAACGCGTCAAATCCAGTCTCTCGCGCGACGAACTCGTCTTTCCGCCGTACGACGCAAATCAGCTGGTCGAGATCCTGAACAAACGACAGGACGCCTTCCATGAGGGAGTGTTGACCGATGACGTGATCCCACTGACTTCAGCACTCGCCGCCCAGGAACATGGCGACGCGCGCAAAGCAATCGATATTCTACGCAACGCGGGCCGACTCGCAAAAAAGCAAAATGATGCACAGGTCACAGAAGCACACGTTCGCGCGGCGAAAGAGAAAACTGAGGCGGACCGTTTCAGCGAACTTATCGAAGGCTCACCCCAACAGGCAAAAGCGATTCTGTACGCGCTCACAATCCTCTCCGAAAACAGTGCCAACGAACAGTTCCCGACGAAAATCATCTATAGCCAGTACAAGGAACTCGCCCGCCAGCTCGGGCTCGACGCGCTTTCCGAACGCCGCGTCCAAGAGATTCTACAGGAACAGAACTTCCTCAACGTCATCAGTTCCGAACGCAAGGGCCGGGGCCGAGGTCGTGGCGCACACGCGAAACACCGACTCCTAGAACAGCCGAAAATCGTCAAGAAAGTGCTGTTACGCGATTCTCGGCTAGCTGTTCTCGAGGAGTAAGCTACTCGATGGGGTATAACTCTAATTCTACTATCACTTCGACGAATACGAGAGGCGTTATGAACCGCTATTGGTCGGTAGAACGATAGCAAATACAGCTATTTTCACACATCGCAAACGTACGCCCCTTCGCGACCGAGTGGCACCTCCTCAGGTTAGCCCAGTGCCGACCGAACCGTCTGAACCGGGAAGCGTCGACTCAGCGAATTGTCGCTGGACCGTTCGCTCGTCGGTCTCGAGTAAATCGTCACTGAATGTCTCCCACACCAGTGAACTACCAATCCAGATACAAATGTCAAATATCGTTTGAGTGTATTTGAACACTGGTCACGACGAACGGGGACGTTTATACCCACACCGGGAGAGACCAGAGTATGTCATTGCGGCTCCCGAGTGAGATTGTCGTCGAGCGGTTTCTGCCAACGGTCCGGGCGCTGTTTGCGACCGAACTCGGCGAGCGGGGCTGGACCCAACAGGCGATCGCCGACAAACTCGGCGTCACACAGGCGGCCGTCAGCGGCTACCAAAATGGCGATATGGAACTCGAGGAACGCTTCGTGGAGGACCCGCGACTCGAGGCGACCGTCACCGAAATCGCCGACGGCTTCGACGATGGCACAGTCGACGAGTACGAGGCGCTTGCAAAACTGCTCGAGCTGATCCGAGAGTTCGAGGACCGGGGACCGATCTGTGCCGTCCACGAAGCAGAAATGCCGGCCTTGCAGGGACTGTCCTGTGACCTCTGCGTCCGTGGCCCCGATGGCGACGTGCGCGCCGAACGTGAGGTGCTTACAAACGTCCGCAAAGCGATTCGCACACTCGAGCGGGCCGACGGCGTCGCCGGGATGATTCCGAACGTCGGCACGAACGTCGGGATGGCACTTGCCGAGCCGACAGACCCCACCGACGTTGCGGCGGTTCCGGGCCGAATTTACGAGATGGGCGGCCGGGTTGAGGTGCCGGCGAACCCCGAGTTTGGAGCTTCCGAACACGTCGCACGCACGATCATCCTCGCCAACGCCGCCGATCCGGGGGTCCGGGGTGCGGTGAACCTCAGAACTGACGACCGACTGCTCGAGGCTGCGCGTGAGGGGGGATGGAAAACGCTCGAGTTCGAGGCCGACTACGAAGACCGGGCTGCCCATCTTGCCAGCCGGTTCGAGACAGATGGTGTGCCCACCGTACTGTACCATCGGGGCGCGTTCGGCATCGAACCGGTGACCTACGTGCTTGGCTCGTCGGCGACAGCTGCCGTCGAGACTGCTGTCGAGTTGGTCGGAGAGAGCGTGTCGTAGTCGCGTCTTCGATATCTTTTCGTGGTCGCGCTGAGCGAAACCGTACCTACCCGGGCCCGTAGACCGCGAGGTCGGCACCCACAGTCGCCAGTGCGTCGGCAGGGTTTGGGTCGCTGTCGGCCAGATGGGTATAACGCTGCTCGGGGATGCTCGAGAGTAGAGCCCCAATGGCCTCGCTGTATCCTTCAACACCCGGTTCCGTTGGATTCTCGCCACCCCAGACATCTCTGATGACCGTCATCGAATCAATGCGCACCTCGAGCCTACGGGGCTCATAGCGAGCCATCAGTTCGGAAAGCCCCAGGTGGAGGGCGGCGTACTCGGCGGTGTTGTTCCCCGTTCGGGAGCCAACGGGTTTGCCGAGACGGGCAAGTTGGTCTCCCAAACTATCGACAATGACAGCACCCGCACCCGCAGGACCGGGGTTACCGCGCGAACTCCCATCGACGTAGAGGACGAACGAGCCATCCGTTGGGTCGGGAACGGGCGGCTGAGTGAGTTCCGACTCCAACAGGCTCTCGAGAGCGCGGCGCAACTCCACTTGGCTGGTGGCGGGGTCAAACAGCCCGCCGTAGCCGGGGACAGCGTCGTCGATTGCGTCCGTAGCGACTGCCATCTCGTAGCCGACGCTCTCAAGTACCTCCTTGAGGAGTGTCGCAAGCGGTGAGAGGTGTTCGGCCGGGAGCGAGTCGTTAGTCACTCCATTTGTCCCTCCGTGTTTTGATTTCTGGCCCTCGTACCCTCAATCCTAGACTGTCCCGGTAGCTGGTCGAACCACTGCATATCGCCCCTTAGTGGCCAGGGGGAATAATGCCTTCAGGTAATCCTGAGCCAGCCCGATTTCGGTCAGTCGATTGCGTGAGATGGAACCAAACATTTGGGGCAACGTGTCCAAAGGGCTCTCATGCGAATCCGTGACGTGCTTGAGTTCCGCCTCTCGGTTGATGAATCCCTCCGTACAACCGAGTCGCTCTGTATTCAGGTGGAGTTGTAGAATTTAAAAATCTAAATTTCCGAAATCCTAATTTCCTTATTGAGGATATGGGTGCGAAGACACCAGGTCGCCTGAAGCCGATCGAACCACTACCCAACCAACCGCTGATGGGTCGGCTTCATACAGTGATCTTGAACGACCCGCCGGCCATCGGCCTCCGCCCGAGCGACCGCCTCATCATCGTGAATTCCCAACTGCAGCCAGATCACCTTGACATCCTCGCGCTCGAGGGCCTGATCGACAATCCCGGAGACCTCCGGGCTCGGTCGGAAGACGTCGACGATATCGATTTCGGCTTCGACATCGGCGAGGCTGTCGTAGGCCCGCTCGCCGAGTACTTCCTCGGCGTGTGGATTGACCGGTATCACCTCATACCCCACTGACTGCAGATAGGCCGGAATATCGTGGGCGGCCTTTCCAGGTGTTGTCGAGCAACCGACAACGGCGACGGTTTCGTACTCGAGAACCTCCCTGATTTCGGCGTCGGATTCGACTGGCATAGCCGTAGCATAGGGAAGCGCTCACAAAAGCGTACGGTCGCTGTCAGACCGAGCCGGTGGCTTTTCAGGTCTCCGGCGTCCAGAAACATCGACGAGTATGTATCAAGCGGGGCATTACGGCGCAGCGTTGGTTGTATACGCACCGATTGGGTTCGGGCTCCTTGCTTTTGGGTTGCTGGATCTCGCACTTCTCGGTGGGGCCGTGATGGTTGGTGGCGCAATGCTCCCCGATGTCGATATCCGGGTTCCCTTCGTCAAACACCGGGGACTGACACACACGATATGGTTCGCCCTCGCCGTCGGAATCGGACTCGGGGCCGTCGGTGGGGCTATCGGAGCCAGCAGCGGTGTCGGCTCTGCGGTCGCCCTCGGTGGCTTTGGCTTCCTGCTCGGGACGCTTACCGTTGGTTCACACCTCCTTGCAGATGTCCTGACACCGATGGGGATTCGACCGTTTGAACCCCTTCGAGGCGACGAGTACACCCTCGAGCTAACACGCGCAGCGAATCCGCTTGCGAACTATCTTCTGTTGGCTCTCGGCATCGGAGCGGCCATCCTCGCGTTCGTTGCCGGGCAGGCGATCACGCTCTAAGGACCCGATTCGCCACACTGCTCGCCACAGAGCGACACGAATTTCTCCCTGGCAGCCACCGACTCGAGTATGCGCCAAAAACCCACAGCCCACCATGTCGGCATCACCGTCGCTGACCTCGAGTCCTGCGTCGAATTCTACGAACAAGCGCTCGGTCTCGAGGTCCTAGCCCGCTTTTCAGTCGGCGGTGCAGCGTTCTCGACCGGTGTCGGTATCGACGACGCCAGCGCGAATTTTGCCCATCTCGAGGGCAACGGGATTCGCCTCGAGTTGGTCGAATACGAACCGCAAGGCGAGGACCTCGAGGGGCGAGACCGGCTCAACTGTCCGGGGGCGACCCACGTCGGCTTCGAAGTCGAGGATCTAGATGCTGTTTACGAGGCGCTCCCAGAATTCGTCGAGACAATAAGCGAGCCACAGACGACCGAAAGCGGCACCCGCATCTGCTTTCTGTCCGATCCCGAGGATAACCTCGTGGAGCTACTCGAGTTGTGAGCGGCGACTTACTCGAGTTCTAGGCAGTGAAGCGCGTAGGAACCTCGCAGTACCCCCTCGTCGTGGTACTCGATTGGTTCCTCGATTGCGGCGACCGTGTTACCGTCGCAATCGATGGCGGCGGCTGTGGCAATCCCCTCGAGTGAGTGCCGACCTTTCTCGCCACTCGCGAGTTCGAAGGTCCGAACGCCGTGTGTCTCGGAATCTCGAACGCGGAAGTTCTGGGCACTGGGGACGACGAGTTGCCCCTCATCGAGTCCGACGCCATGAACGAAGCCGCCGGTGTCGGCGTCCCAAAGGAGGTCGCCGGCTTCGTCGAACGCTGCCAGTCGGTGTTCGTTTGGATGGCGGCCCTCGGTTTTCCGCCCCTCAAGCGCGTAGGTGTTGCCGGTGATGAACCCGATGACGCCGGCAGCGGCGACGACGTGGTTCGGGTAGGCATACAGCGTTTCCTCGTTGTGTGTGGTTTCGACGGCGAGGTCGACGCCCCACAGCGGCTCCCCATTCTCGAGGAGATATCCCCGTTTGTCGGCGTGGCTCGTCACCGCCAGTCGGCCGGTCGATTCATCGAAGGCGACGTCGCCAACCCGTCGGTCGCCGCCGGCGGTGGGGTCCCACGTCCACTCGACTTCGCCGTCTCCCGCGTCGAGGACGACAAGACCGGGGTGGTCGCCAAAACTGCGATTGTAGCCGACGGCGAGTCGTCCGGTCTTCTGGTTGAGACTCATCGATATCGGTGAGGCGTCGGCCGCATATCGCCAGGCGACTGTGCCGTCGGTCTCAAAGGCGAGCAGCACGCTCTCCCACTGGCGGCGCTCCCCATCGCGTTCGTACCGTCGGGCAAGGGCGTACCATCGGTCATCGCCCTCCTCGAGAGCCAGCACGTACGGCTGATAAAAGATGCTCTCATTTGTCGGCGTTCCGATATCGTCGGCAGCGGTGTAGGACCACTGCTTAGTCCCGGTCTCAGCGTCATAGGCGGCAATCGTGCCGCCTGAACCGCGCCCGCCAACGAGAACCGTCTCGCCAGCGGCGCCAACGGAGACCGCAGGCTCCGGATGTGTCACCGACCACGTAGCCTCGAGCGTCCGGCGGTCGAAGGCGGTCAGCGTCCCATCCCACTGGCCGACGAGTACCGCGTCGTCGGTCAGTGTCACACTCGAGCGCGTCCACATATGCCGGCTGCGGGCGGGTTCGATCTCGCCGAGTGAGACTGTCCGTCGACCGTCAGCGTGAGTAGGTGTCGCCATTAGTAGTTGCCGGCTATTCGAGCGACCAGTACTTAATCCTCCTCGACGGGGAACGTCTCGTGGAGCATATCGTGGGCGTTGCCTAACCCCTCGAGAACGCTTTCACTTTGCATCGAAATCCGGCGGACGGCCTGTTCGGCATCCCGAACGGCGACAAGCCGCCCTCGCATGTAGTTGTACTCGGGATTATCGCTGTCGGCTTCAGCAATCTCGGCCTCGAGGTCGACGAGTGCGGCGTCGAGGTGGCGTTCGATCGCCGAGAGCGAGTCGGCGTCCGCGAGGGCGCCAATCGGTCCCTCGAGGTGACCCTCGAGTTCTTTTTCGGCGTGTTCGCGTGCGTGGCGGTCCTCAGTGCCGAGGACGTTCATCAGTCCAAGTCGGAGTGCTTCGATTTCATAACAGCTCATAGGTGTCTTGTTTGTCTCCCGCAATTGGTTGTCTGTCGTTAGCGCGGTTCCTCTGTCAGTCCCTGGATATGTCTTCACCAAACAGTACTCGACGAGCGATTGTAAACGCTGTGAAATGGGTTTAAGACGCCATCTGTAGGAAGTCCCGATTCGTACCATTATATTCAGAATTCTGATTTGAAGAGCAGTACTTAACAGTTTTTGGCAATAGTATCGTGGGCGATAACAAGCCCGGCGATCTTATAAAACGAATAGCCGCATTTGCCGAGAGACACTTCTTGCGACCAGCTCTCAGACCACTACTCGAGTCTGTTCGCTTCAGTACAGCCGTAGGATAAAAAGTGGTGTACACGCGGCGCTTTCCGCTACTCTGCGTTGCCCATCGCACCAAAGACGCTGTCGGCGTCAGCCGGCACATCGAAGTCGTGGTAGTGGTCACCCTTCTCTTTCGACAGGATGTTCAACGCGGCTGCAGCGCCGTCACCGGCGGAGATAATCGCTTGCCACTCTTCGGCTCGAACCATCCCGCCTGTCGCATAGGCGTCGGTGACGCTCGTCTCCATCGTGACGTCAACATCGACGATATCACCGTCGAACGAACAGCCGAGTGCGTCGGCCAGGTCACGGTTTGCGCCGGTCGCAAGCACGACGTAGGGCGCTTCGTACTCGCCCGCCGATGTCTCGACAGCGAACCCGTCTTCTCCCTCGGTGACGGCCTCGACCGTCTCGCCCTGCTTTCGTTCGACGCCGAAACTGTCGACCTGCGCCCTCGCGGTTTCCATGAACGCCGAGCCATCTACCGAGCCGATACCCAAATAATTGAACAGATGGGCCTTGTGCATCCACGTCGAGTCCGTGTCGAAAAGCGTCGTCTCGAGGCCGTTCTTCTGTGCAAAGAGGGCTGCGCTCAATCCGGCTGGTCCGCCACCGATGACGATTACGTCACTCATAGATTCATCAGTTCGCGTTCCAGGCGTAAATATCTCCAAGTAACAGGTATGTCACCCGCTCGTCTCGCTGAAAGAAACGTCGATACTACAGCGTCTGGTCGACCAGATCGCTTACGATACGGTCGCGGTCGAGATGGGAAGAGACGATTCGGTCGGCGTCATCGGCATCCACCCCGCCGTACCAGACGCTGTCGGGGTAAACCGCGACCATCGGCCCATCCCCACAGCGCCCGAGACACGACGAGCGAGTGATACGGACATCACAGTGCTCGGAATCTCGAGTCGCCTGCCGCAATCGCTCGAGCACTTTCGGGGCCCCATCGGCTGCACACGTCTGGTTCGTACAGACCGCGACGTGCTTTTCGGGGGCGTCGTGACTGTGTGGTTCGTCATCCACGTTTTCGCGGTCGGCATGGCTTTCCTGGTGGGTCAGCGCCCGGAGCATGGCTCGAGCGCCGCCAGTATCCTCCTCGTAGCCGGTGAGGTCGACTTTGTATTTACAGGTATCACAGGACATGTCGACGCTGCCGGTTCGCGCCTCCTGCCAGCGGTCCCCAAGAACGTCGAGCAGTCGGCGGTCGGTGCCGAGTGGGTCGCTCGCGGCGGCGGCAACGTAGGGATACTCCTCGTCGAACGTGTCGGCCCCATCGCGGATTCGACCGGTCAACACCCCATCGCCGAGCATGTATGGCACGACGACGACGCCATCCGGGCGCGGTCGGCTCGCTGCCACCTCGTGTAAGGTCTCCTCGAGTGTCGGCTCCGTGATCCCGATAAAGGTCGCCTCGACGCTCGCAAACTCTCGGCCTTCATACAGCAGTCGGGCGAGTTTGTGCAAGTCAGCGTTCGCGTCGGGATCGCTCGAGCCCCGGCCACAGAGGACGACGGCGATGTCGTCGGTTTCCCGGTCGAGTCCCAGTTGGGCTTCGACCGTTCGAGCCCGGTCGTCAAGCAGATCGACGATCGCCGGGTGGATGCCGAGATGTGAGCCGTTGTTGATCGTAATCTCGTGGGCTGACCGGGCCCGCTGGATCGCTAGGGGCACGTCGTTTTTGACGTGGCTCGCCGCAAACAGGGAGAGTTGGACGACCGTCACCTGCGAAACGGCGGTGGCGAGGCCAGCGATTGCGTCGGGAATCGCCGGCGCGGCAAGCTCGAGGAAGGCAGCATCGACGGGCACCTCGAGTCGGTCCTCGAGAGCCTGTGCTAGTTCTCGTACTTGCTCGTTTGATCGCTCGCGGCGGGAGCCGTGACCGACAAGTAAGATTGCTTCGTCGCCGATGGTGTCGGGCAGTTGCTCGCTGTGGCTCATCGTGGGCACCAGTTCTCGTTGCCGTGATCGGTCATAGGCCGTCGAATTCGATGTCCGTCGCCTGTTCTAAACTTCGGACCAGCTTTCGCTTCCGGCTGGGTGCGTACAGTCCGCCTCCCGTGCAATCCTCGTAGAGCCACGTTCCAAAGTCGGGGGCGGCCTCGTCATCGACGCCGAACCAGTAGCCACCCGAGGAGGTTGCAGACAGATCGCCCATTGGCGTCTCGACGGGACAGTCGGCGATCAACTCCTGAATCAACTCGAGGAGATCGCCGTCGTCGTGGACAAACGAGATACCGACGGTCCCACTCGAGGATTTGAAACAGATGGTGCCACAGCCCTCGAGGAGGCCCCGCAGTAGCGCCCGGTCGTATTCGCGAAAGGCACCAAATCGGTAGTTCCCGCGGCCGTCAACGGGGAGCCCGAGCGGGCCGCTGAGCCCGAATAGGTCCTCGCCAGCGAGTTCGACCGTATATTCATCTTCGGTGCGAGTGATCGAGGTGTCGTGGGCGTACTCTCGGCTGGCCGTATCAGCGTCGATATCGGCTCCGGCGATCGTTGCGAGTACCTCGGCGGCGCCCTCGTCGTTTGTCCGCACGGCGACACCTTCGTCGGTCACCTCACCATCACCGGCGACACGGCCCCAGAAGTAGGCCGTCGTCGGGTGGCCGGCCAAGAGATCGTCGGGGACGGTGATCGCCGCTTGCTCACTCTCGCTTTCACTCCCACTCATTGCTCTCCCTCCAACGTCTCCACCGTAATGGCGTTCACCGGACAGGCCGCCGCTGCCTGTTGGGCTTCGCCGATTCGATCATCGTCGAAGGTTGCGATGACAGTGCCATTCTCTTCGGTCACCTCACCTTCACAGTCATAGATCGGATCCGCGTCCGGGTCGATCGTCGCTAAGCCATCGTCGTCTTCGATGAACCGTGGATCGCGCGTGAGACACGCGAAAATCCCGTCACAGGTCTCCTTCTCGAGAGTGATTTGATAGGTTGTCATTATGGGGTATGCGCTCAGTAGTCGTATTTTGTCTCATACCCACGTGGGGTGACCATCCGGTCGTCCCAGACGTACGTTTCCTCGTTGCCCACGATGATCGTCGTCGTCATGTCGACGATCTCGTCTTCGCCGAGCTCCTCGAGTTGGTCGAGCGTCGTAATCAGCACCTGCTCGTCCTCCCGGCCAGCGCCGTGGACGATGCCGACGGGTGTCTCCGGATCGCGGTGGGTGAGCAGAATCTCACAACACTTCTCGTAATTCGAGCGCCGTTTGCGGCTCCAGGGGTTGTAGATGACGATGGTGAAGGACTCTTTGGCTACTGAGTGCAGCCGTGACTCGATTTCGGGCATCGGCACGAGGTGATCGGACAGCGAAATCGAGACGGTGTCGTTGACCAGTGGCGCCCCAAGTAGCGCGCCACAGGATTGGGCTGCCGGAATGCCCGGGACGACTTCGAAGTCGACCATCGAAGCCGTTGCGCCTTTCGACTCGAGAATCTCGAGGGCGAGCCCTGATAGCGCGTAGACGTTCGGGTCGCCGCTCCCGATAATCGCGACATCGTGTCCGGCGAGTGCGCGGTCGATCGCCTCCTCAGTGCGGGAGACTTCCCCACACATCGGCGTGTCATACAGCTCTTCGGCTTCCTCAATAATCTCGTCGGGCAGCAGTTCGATATAGGTCGTGTAACCGACGATGTGGTCGGCCGACAGCAGCGCCGTCCGGGCCTGTTCGGTCATCGCTTCGGGGTTGCCGGGACCGAGGCCGACGGCCGTCAGTTGGCCGGGTTCGGCGTCGAAATCGTCGACGGTCGCGCCGACTTTCTCATCGGTCTGTTGTTTTTTGCTCGAGGCGTTTTTGGCGGTGCAGCCGCCGCTGTTTCCTGATTCGGTCTCCGATTGGGGTGAATCTGTGCTCATTGTGGTGTTAGAAATTGTCGACGTCACGCCCGCCACGCGGGGTGACCAGGTATGATCGGTACTCGTTTCGCCAGACTTCGGTTTCGTGGTTGCCGATGATCAGCGAGGTACCCATCCCCGACACCTTGTCGTCGTGGTTGGCAGCCTCGCCGAGGGTTGTAATGAAGTGGTCCTCGCCGTTACGGCCGGCGTCTTTCCGACCGGCGTCGTTGACGATCGCCACCTTGGCGTCATCGGTTCGCTGCTCGCGGACGATTTGAATCGCCTTCTCGTAGTTGCGCCAGCAGTTGTAGAGGACGATGACGAAGCCCGAAATGGATGCGGCATGCAGTTTCTCTTCGATTTCCTCCCAGCCGCGCCATTTGTCCGAGAGTGAGACGGTACAGAAGTCGTTACACAGCGGTGCTCCGACCATCGCGCCACCGCCGAGTGCAGCGGTGATGCCGGGGACGATTTCGATGGGGATGTCGGTGGCGTCTTCCTCTTCAGCCATCGTAAACACGAGGTCCGATTTTCCATAGACGCTCGGGTCGCCTCCCGAGACGTGCGCGACGTTGTCACCCTCGCGGACGCGGTCGAAGGCGAGTTTCGTCAACTCGATCTGTCGGCCCATCGTCGAACGGATAACCTCCTGTTCGTGGCCGTTATCGCGGGTGAGAAAGCCATCGTCGTCGACATCCTCCTTCGGTGGGAGGGTCCCATCCTCTCGGAGGAACGCCTGATAGAGGTCAGAGACGATCAGACAGTCTGCGGACTCGATGACCGCCTTCGCCCGTTTCGTCATGTGATCCGGGAGCCCGGGACCGATGCCGACGACGTAGAGGGTTCCGTACCCCTCGGGAGTTCCGCCGACCGAGGAACCGGCCATATCCGTTTTCGTCACCGATTGTTCCTCCCGATCAATGAACACAGCGTGAGATGATCGTTCGTCCAGTGCATACGTCCGGCAGATGCAACGGAGCCTAATAACAATTTATGTTGTGCTAGGACAAGTGAGGTTTATGACCGGCGATCGGAGACGTCACCTCTCGTTCGTGGGGCCCATCCGTGATGGGAACCCCACGACTGAAGTCGTGGGAGGAGGTCAGGTGCGGTCGCCGTTCTCAGGGCCGCAAATGTAGCTTGCTTTCTGATATCGTATCTGATCGCCTGGCACCTGTAGACCGCCCGATCGTCCCCAAAATACTGTCCTCATCCGGCCCCGAGGCGTGATAGACGACCGCAACCGGGATGTCCGAATCGTGGCCAGGCTCGAGCAGTCGGTCCATCGTGTCGCCGACAGCGTGGGTTCCGAGGGAGATGCAGTTCGTCACGTCGCCCATCCGAAAGAAGTCGCCGATCGCAACCGCGCGCAGTTTCTTCTCGATTATTCTCGTTTGCCTCGCGTTCACACAGTGGGTAGTATCCGTGTTCCGCATAGATGACTCGGCAGGTCATAACAATGTATATTGCACTACAGTACGCTCAGTTGACTACAGCCACGGTCGTGGCCACGTGACAGCTCGAATATACTCGGGCCGACCTCCGGTGCCGTATTTTTCAAAAGCTTTCAATTATATTTATATTAGATAAATCTAAATTTAATGCGTGAAGCGAAATACTGATTCCGCCCGTCGACGGCGATTACTGAAACTCATCAGTGGATTCTCCCTGAGCGCAGTGGTGACGAGCACTGTGGCCGCTCAGGATGGCTTACAACCACCAACGAACGTGACGGTCACCGAGTCCGACGAGACGACCGTGAAACTCGAATGGGACGCCAACGAAAGTGTCGAAGGCTACTGGGTCACCTACGAGACTAGTGCTGGTGACGAAGAGTGGGAGTGGTCCTGGGAGAGCGAGACGACCATCACTGATCTCCAGCCGGAGACGACCTATGCGTTCGAGATCACTTCGATTGCGGACGGAGAGCAGGAAACAGCCGCTCCAGTCGAGGCAACGACTGCTGGTGACGAGAGCGAAGGCTCGGACGAGTCTCTAGAGGCAACTGAAGTCGGTGAGACGACGATCGCCCTAGATTGGGGGGCGATCGACGGGGCCGACGGCTACTGGATCAGCTACGACAGTGACGACAGTGGTGAAGAGTCGGAGTGGTCCTGGGACAGCGAGTCGACGCTTTCGGGTCTGGAACCATCAACGACGTACTCGATTGAGGTCTCGCCGACGTCGGGGGCCGATTCATCAGGGCCCGATCCGGTCGAGGTGACGACGGCGGGCGAGACGACATCCCCGTCCGACCCACCGGAAGACGACTTTACGTTCTTCATTGCTGCGGACTCCCACTACGGGCTCAACGACGACGTGAAAGGCTCCAACCGGCGGATGGTCGAGGAGATGAACAGTATCGTTGGGACTGGATTACCCAACAGTGATGACGCAGTCGAGACGCCCGAAGCAGTTGTTCACGTCGGCGATATGACCGATCATGGGGAGCAACACGAGTGGGACGATTATATAGAACACTTTGGGCATGACGGGACAGACGGGCTGTTGGACTATCCGGCCTACGACGGTCTCGGGAACCACGACGGGAGTTCGAGCGACCCAGTCCGCCCAGGCGTAGCCGAACGAATCAGTCAGCATTCGGGATTGGATCGCGTCTCCGACAGCGGGTTGCAGTACGCCTGGAGTTGGGGACAGTTTCACTTCGTCCAACTCGGAATTTGTGCCGGCAACGACGTGGATGACATACAATCAGGAATCGGTGACAGCGCTGGCTCACACGACCCTGAGGGAGCGTATGACTTTCTCAGACAGACGCTTGAAGAGGATGTCGGTGACAGCGGCCGGCCCGTCGTCATCTTCCACCACTACGATTTCGGTGGCTGGGGCCTCGACTGGTGGAGCGAAGACGCACAAGACCGGTTTTACAACCTGATCAGCGACTACAACGTCGCCTTGCTGGTTAGTGGACACAACCACGTCAGCGGGCTTGGCCCGGATCACGATTGGCGGGGCATCCGATGGCTGTCGTGTGGGTCACTCCAGCGCTCGTCGGGGACTGATCCCGGCGAGTTCTTCGTCGTTCAAGTAGCTGGCGACGAACTCACCATGGCCGCTCGGACCGATGACGACTGGGGATGGCATCAAAAACAGACGACCGTCGACCTCGGAGCACCAGCTGAGTAACCTCACCCTCCCCTACCGGCCGATCGCCACCGTTACTTCGTTCTGGTAGCCGAGTTTCTCGAGGACGAGTTCGTGGTCGGCTCCACCGGCGATCGCCGACGCCTCGGAGACGCCGGGCCAGCCGATGAGATCCTTCGAGCGCGAGGGCGTTGGCCCTTCGTGCTCGAGCAGCGTTTCCTTATCGAAGACGACGACGCCCAGACCCATCTCGTCGGCGGCCTCGAGCAGCCCCTCTTCGTCCTCTTTTCGCGTCGCAGTGGCGATGAACTCCACGTCCTCGAGGGTGTAGTCGGTTTGCTCGAGGGCTTGCTCCCATGCAGCAATAAAGGAGTCTTTGCTTGCGCCAGAGACGCTGCCGGTCCCAATCACAATCCCGTCGTCTTTGTTCCGTTTCAAGACTGTGACGTCGTCGCCGACGAGTACGGCTTTCGGTCCGTCAAGTCTGGCAACCGGGCCGAGGTTGTCGTCCAGCACGGCGAGGTTCGTCTTGATCGTCGATCGACCGTTGACGACGTGGGCGTCCATCGCCTTTGCGCGAGCTTCGACGCCTTGCTTTCCGGCCGCTTCTGAGGCGGTCGTCATCGCTGGAATCGCCCCCATCGTCGCGAGGTCTTGGGCGACCTGATTTGCGCCGTGATGGCCGCCGGTGATCGGGATGGCCCACGTCAGTTCTTCATCGACGACACAGATGGCAGGGTCATCCCACTTGTCATCGAGCAGGTGTGCCGTTTTGCGCATGGCAATGCCCGATGCCATCAACCCAATGAAGCAGTCGTACTCGCCCCAATGCTCATCGAAGACGGTGCCGTGGTACTCGATGATGTCGATCCGTTCGTAGCGGTCATCGAGCCCCGCTTTGATCTCCTCGGCCGTCTCCATCTTTCGACTGAAGCTGATGATCGCTATCTCTTCGGCCACTTCGCCATCACTGTCGGCAACGCTACAGTGTCCGCCGCTGTCTGAACTGTTGTCGTCTGTACTCATGTGTTGGTCGTTGAATCCGCCGGTTGTTCTGCACTCTCATCACCGCCCGACCCGCGATTGGCCCAGCCATCGTACAGATACGATCGCTCGTAGCCTGCACCGGTGACGGCTTCGCCGATTATCACCATCGACGATGCCCGATAGCCGGCCTCCTCGAGTCGGTCGCCGATCGTCCCAATCGTCCCCAGAATAATGTCCTCATCCGGCCACGAGGCGTGGTAGACGACGGCGACCGGGATGTCTGGATCGTGGCCTGCCTCGAGCAGGCGATCCATCGTGTCGCCGACGGCGTGGGTTCCGAGGTACATGCAGGTCGTTACGTCACCCATCCCGACGAAGTCGCTGATGTGGTCATCCTCGGCGGTGAGCGTCTTCCCCTGTGGGCGGGTGAAGGCGACGTGATTCGAAACTTCGTTCAGCGTTAACTGCGTCCGAAGCGAGGCGCTTGCAGCAAAGGCGGAGGTGACGCCGGGGACGAGATACGTCGGTACGCCCTCGTGCTCGAGTGCGTCCATCTGCTCTAAGGCTGCGCCGTAGATTGCGGG
>LFCJ01001616.1_pt1 | contig 15856 bp, 26 predicted proteins | sample 643141 | NCBI WGS metagenome assembly LFCJ01 (sample SAMN03766243, study PRJNA286221) | soda lake metagenome | biome: soda lake; feature: Kulunda steppe; material: water; isolation source: sample B1-Br-g2 brine of Lake Bitter-1 | place: Russia: Kulunda steppe | collected 2010-07 | reverse complement strand
CCTGTTGCGGCACCCGTTGCGGCCTGCACCCGTTGCGGCCTGCACCTGTTGCGGCCTGCACCTGTTGCGGCCTGCACCCGTTGCGGCCTGCACCTGTTGCGGCCTGCACCTGTTGCGGCCTGCACCTGTTGCGGCACCCGTTGCAGCCTGCACCCGTTGCGGCCTGCACCTGTTGCGGCCTGCACCCGTTGCGGCCTGCCCGCTGTTGCTCGGACGGGGCGCGCGGGTGGCATGCACGTGAGGATGAACACACAAGGCCAGGGCAGGCCCTTCCCTGGTTGCTCCGGTGCACCAGCTGCGTCCAATTTTGCACGCACGCACTGCACGCCCTCGTCTGGAAGCCTGGAGGGCTGAGGGTTCTTGGGCGGCTTGAGGAGCAAGGCACGCGTGCGTGAGACACGGCGCGGCCATGCTTATACCAAAAGCGCTCCACGCTTGACGCCTCGAGACTCAGTGCCTCCAGTCCTGTGTGCCCACGGCTGCGCGCATGTGTGCGCGACACTAGCCCACATCTCCTTGCAAAGGGCACGCCAGGTGCATGCATGCGCACGCGCGCGCAGGCCCAACAGGCACTTTGTACCGGCCTACTCGTGCACACCCTCTCGCAGGCCCTGGGCGTCCTGCTGTACGTGCTGGTGTACGGTAAGCTGCCATTTGATGGCGAGTCCAAGCTGTCCATCCTGTTTGGCAAGTATACGCTGCCCCCGGGCAAGCCGTCAGTGCTGGTGGACCTCATCAAGGACCTGCTGGTCACGGACCCTGAGCACCGCCCCGACATCACCCAGGTGCGCGTGCGGCGCCCCGCCTTGTGTGCTGCGTGGTGTTGTAACGTGCGTGTGCGATGGCCAAGGCCCATTTGCAGTGTGTGTATCTCTCTGCGCTTGTGGCTCACACTCCCGATTGCCGTTTGTTCAGCTGGACATACAACAGTGGTCAACCGACAGATTGGGCAGCACTCTGCCTTACCCTGTCTGCTGCCTGCTGCTGTGCCAGGCACGCGCGCATGCTGCGTCCCATGCCCTAGGGAGTACTGCCAAATGCTACATCGGGGTGTCGTGTGAAGGGTCACTGCCTAGTATAGTCCAAGCTGCCGTGAAAGAGCTGGTGCTGCCTGCCAAGAAATCACTCCCAATCACCGTGCTTCAAGATGGCAAGACCTGCCCTCTTCGGCACGTGCGCTGTCTGCGCCGGTGGAATGCATAGCAGCACACCTCATTCGCTTGCTTTGCCCACTCGACCGATGCGCTGGTCCATCCCACCCACACCCTTGCTAGCACACCCATCCCTTCACTCACAGACCGGGCATCTACATTTTGCACACACACACACACACACACACACACAGATAGAAGCACCAAGACGTGTCCCCTGGCCCACACCTGCACTCGCAGGTGGTGGCACGCCTCAAAGGCATCAGGGAGGCCCTCGCCAACGACGCGCTGTCGGTCCCGGCCTTCCCAGCCCCCGCCCCCGCCCTTGCGGCCGCCACCACCCGGCTGCCGCCCCCCTCCACCCACTTCCCGCCCACCCACCACATCTCGCCTGCACTGCAGCCGCCCAGGCCCAGCCCTCCAGCGAGTGCTGGGATGGGGACCTCTGGGACCCACACAGCCAGCCTCATTGGTGACCTGGACGGCGGAGCAACAAGCAGCAGGTGCGAGCACCTGCGCCACTAGCGTGCACCAGGCGGGGGGAAGGAGGGGCTGCGCTGTTGTGGGGGGTGGCTTTTGCCTTGTGCAAGTGTGAAGATGCATGTGTGTGCATGCGTATGTGTGTGTGCGTGTGTTTGTGCGTATGTGCGTGTGTGTATGTGCGTGGGCTTGTACGTGGGTTGTGGGTGTGAGCGTGGGTGTGGGTTTGTGCGTATGCAAACACAGGCTGCAGGCTCATCTTGATGCCAGCACCCCAAAGGCTGCCCCCTTTTGTGGCCCCTATTAATTTCTCTTGCTGAGGGGAACCCTGTTAATAACTCCGGCCCTAGCTGTCTGCTCTTGTGCTGTTGATGCATCTTGTTGAAGGGGCCCCTGTCACTTGCTCCAGCCCCTGCCGTCTGCTCTTGTGCTGAAGGACCCCTGTAGATTCTAATTGTGGAGGCCTCTGTTCGATCCTGTTCTGTGGTACCCTGTACATTCCCGCAGGCAGGAGAGCGGGATGCTCATCTCAACATCACCCCCTAGAGGGAGCCCACCCCCTTCATGGCAAACGCTTGGAAGCCAGAACAGTGGCGGGCAGATGGTGTGTATTTCTGTTTGCAGCTTTGTGGTTGTGGAGTTGGGCGGGGGATGCATGTGCATGCTTGCAAGCTGATGCATGAGCTCCCTCTGAGCATGTGCATGCCATTACCGTTACTCAAACTTTCCTCCCAAGTCCTGCTGACACCAATTCGGACCTTCAAGGAAGTGTAGACATGGCAGACGGATATGCGCACGTGCGCACGCACGAACACGTGCATCCATAGGCATCATGTGCGCCCATTTCTTAACCCCCTTGCCCGAGCTCACTTCCTTGCGCTGCAAAGCACTTGCTTTTGCAGCTTTAACAACAGCAACTGCTCCCCGTCTTATGGGGGTGTCTCAAACTGCCCGTGTCTGTGCTCACTTCATTGGGCTGCAAAGCAGGGAGGGCCAGCACGACCAGGTGCGCCTGCAGGCGCACCCGCTGCAGGAGCCCGGAGCAATGGTGGCAATTTGGCCACGACCAGCCAGCCACAAGCAGCTCGCTCCCCTTACCCAAGCGTGCCCCTCACACCTCAGCAGCAGCAGCAGCAGCAGCAGCAGCGACAACAGCAGCTGCAGCAGCTCCAACAGCAGCAACAGCGGGCACGCTTGAGCTCCCAATCACCACCTCTGGTGTGTCCGTGGCGCCCCTGTGTAGTACACAATCTCTCACTTGGTGGTCTCTTGTGCATATCTTGAGATGTGCTTGGAGTACTTGCGCTCTTCTTCTGGTCTGCCCCTGTGGTGGCAGTGGTATGTCCTCTGGCCTTTGGTGAAGCTGCCCCTTGCAAATGACATGCTTTCAAGTCGCCAGCAACGAGCCTGAGGCACCCCCAGCAAGCTTGACCTGCGCACTTGGACTGATTTGCATGAATAGGACACTGTGCGCTCTTTTCAAGCACTCAATGGCTCTCCCCCCGTGGTATATGGATCCAGCAACATCCTCTCCCTCTAAAGCACACATGGCAAGCAGGGTAAGCATGGTTCCCACTAGAGCACACATAGTGAGCAGGGTAAGCATGGTTCCCTCTAGAGCACACATGGCGAGCAGGGTATACATGGTTCCCTCTAGAGCACGCATGGCGGGCAGGGTAGACATGGCTCCCTCCAGAGCACGCATGGCAAGCAGGGTAAACATGGTTCCCTCTGAGGCATTCCGTGGATCAACATTCCAGCCATGCATCGCTCAAAAGGTCGTTACTTCTACAGCTGAGCATGGCTCCTTTCGCATGTGCCCCCGTAAGGTTTCTTTTGAAGCAAATGCTGCCTGCAATATGCCTACATTTCTGGCGCTTCTTCACCACTTATCATAACATGTTTGCAGAGATGCCGAAAAAGTGTCAGCTCTCACAAACACTGCAGATCCACCTCGTCCGCTGCTCTGTAAGCAAAGTGATGCCGGGCATCCATGGAAATCCGAGGAACACTGCTCCTCTCTTCTTGAGTGTGCAGGCCATGCCCGGGGCACTGCCTGCGGCGCCGCCCACCCCGGGCTACCCGGTACTGCCGCCGGCACGCGTGGAGCGCTCAGCAAGCAGTGTCACCTCAAACTCCAGCAGCGAGACATCTGGCAAGGTTTGAGAAGGCCTGAAACTTGAACAGGCAGATGTTCACTTCCTGCGCATCTTCTCCAAGCAAAAGCCATACACTGCGTACATCTGTCCTCTTCTAGTCACTGCGCACACAGCCCTCTGTAGCCACTTGACTGCACCGTGTGCTCCCATACTCTTCTGCGTCCTCCTTCATGAAGCAGTGCTGTGCATACTCGTACTGCTGCACCTTTGTGTTGGCGGCTGCAGCTGCGCCTTCAGTCTGGGGCCATGACTGCCACCTCCTCGTCTTCCTCTCTTCGCCAGTTGCAGCAGCAGCAGCAGCAGCAGAAGCAGCAGCAGCAGCAGCAGCAAGCGCTCCAGGGAGTCAGCCCCCAAGGTGCTGCAGCCCAGCAGAGACGCACATCAGGAGGCGGACCTCTCACAAATATGCTGCAGGTGAGCTGGGGAAAAGTCTTGTGCAGCCGGTATGAATGGATAGAGGGCAGCCTTTCAGGGCTCTGTGTGATGAGGCCCAGGCATCCTTGCTTGGCTGCAGCCAAATAACTGCAAATAGCTTTTACATTTATGCTTGCGAGCGGCTCTTCTCCACCCATCTATGTCCCTCTACGTCCTTGTCCAGCAACCTATGCCTCTCTTTGTTTGAATGAAGAGCCTAAATGGGCTTACACCTGTAGAGGCACAGGCTGAGCAGAGGTTGGCAACGCCCTTGCTCCGTTCTGTACTACTTAGCTTGAAACAGGGGGCTGTGGCCAAGCAGAAGTTCCCAAGGCTGATTTCCTTAGACCTGTCTCCTATGCCCCGCACCATTTCTTAACGGTTTGCTAGGCGTTGCTGAAAGTATTAGCTCTTGCGCACGACCCATGAGGCTAGGAAAAAAAGCTGTGTACCAGCAAGGATGTGAAATGTAGTAGCGATGATTTGCGTTCCTAGACAGCGTTTGGTTTATGAATACTTGGTTTTTTATTATTTCGCTTTGTTTTTTAATCATTGCCCATCAATCCACAGCACAGCTGGTGTGCAACCTGCCAGATTGTGCTTTCCTGACTGTTTGAAACAGGCCCGCTCTGGCAGTGCCATCTCTCCTGCACTCCAAAGCAGCAAACCTACAATGCAGCAGCAGCAGCAGGAGCAGCAGCAGCAGGCGGCAACTTTTGAGCCTGATTGGGGGGAGGAGCCAGCATTTGACAATGGTCCAGGTCAGCCGCATGCTTTGCACAGTTGCCAAAAGGCTTGAGTAGTGCTTCAAATGTGACCATGTTTGTTTGGGCATGCATGCGCTGCTGTTTGTGCACAGGTGCACTTTCACTGTGTGGGTTGGAGCTCCTGCCTGGCTTCCTTGGCCATATACATCCCTTTAACCATGAGCAAGGTTGTGCTGCAATTTCTCAGAAGCTGCCGTGTTACTGAGCAATGTTGCCAATACTCCAAGGACGCCCTTTAGTGCTACAGATCTGCATCGTGCATACTGCACTGTGAATGCTCAGAAGGCTGTGGTTCCAAGCGAGCGGGCACAAATGGATAGATCTGCCCGTGCAATCACTAGCTATCACTGTCAGAAGGCGGAAGTGTGTCCTGGTAGCTGTGCCTCAAGCTGAGGACTGTACTGGCGCTGCACAGCAAGCACAAAGTATCACCTGGGGGAGGATTGCATTGCACTGCGCTCTGCAGGACTCAATGAACGAGTGCGACTCATGAACAAGAGGCATATGCACATGTTCATGCAAGTGCGCTCCAACCGCCATGCGTTCTGTTTTGTAGCACCTGCGTCCCAGCCGCTAAACAAGCCGGTGCCGCCGCCGCCGTCAGCGCAGCCAGCAGCTGTGCAGCAAGTGCGGCCAGCATCAGGCCTGGCAGCCTCAAGTACTCAGGTGAGCGCCTGCATGTTCTTTGGGGTGTGCGTGCTTCTCAAGTACCCAGGTGAGCGCCTGCATGTTCTTTGGGGTGTGCGTGCTAGATTTCCTGGCCATGCTTAGCAGTTGCTGGGCTAGGCTTGTCGGGCGCACGTTTCAACCGCACCCAAGGGCGCCGCACCCACATCATCATTTGAGCCAGAGCATGTGCCTGTTCCTGCTCTGCCTGCTGGTCTGGGTAGAAAGGAATGATGCGCCTCTGCTTTGTTCCCCTTCACGAGTAGATTGTGTCAGAGGATGGAGCTGTTCCGGCACATATATCACTTTCTGGTCCCACCCCTTTAATTAAACTGTTCCCAATCAAACGCTGGACTTATTGACGAACTTGGTGTGTCTACTGAGAAACACACATGTGCACACATTTATTTGCCTCTGCATTCCAACGGACACAAGCGTTCACACATGCCTGCACCCAACCCACTACTTGTACCTGTGGTCGTCCACCATTCAGCACCATACAGCACCATTCAGCACCATTCAGCACCATTCAGCACTGTGGTCGTCCGCCATTCAGCAACGCTCATCCCCTTCCTAATCACTGTTCCATGAAAAGCCAATTGCCCTAGTTGCGCAAAGTCCCATTCCCTCTTCCTCCTTGCCATAGCCCCCACCACAAGTTGCGCCTGAGCAGCCCCGACAGAGATCTGCTGCATTTCCAATGAGTGCAATTGCTCACCCAGGATGGGAGCATGCTCCATATCTCACCATCCCCTCCACCAATCAACTCATCATTCACTGAGCGCTTTGTCTTGCTCAAAACCCTCAACATCCCAAGTCGCATTCCGATCAGTGGAGGGGAACATGAGAGGGGAACAGGAAGAGGCTTGGGGGTGGAAACCATACTCAGACTGAGCTTTTGGGCGGCTACTGTCCCGTCCCCTCTGTGTGTGCCTGTGGTGACTCACGCCAGGATCCTCATGCACGGGTGCGAGTCCTTGCAGGTCCAAAGACGAGCATCCCCGCCCTTGAGCCCCCCCACAGCGCAACTGCCGAAGGCTGCCTCGCCGAGCACGCCGCCTACTTCCTCTGCTGAAAGCCCTGCACCTGCTGCCCTCTCGAGCAGGTGTGAAGTTGTTTGGGGACCCTAAAGCTTGGATAGGATGTTTGGAGTTAAAGAGAAAGTGGACTTCTTGCGGCTCAAAGATGTGGTTTGCTTGTTGATGAGCCTTCCATCCACACATCACTTTTGGGGTCTAACACGCAGCAGCGCAACCTGCTTTTTTTTGCATCCCCACACCCCACCTCCCTCTCCACCAGCCAAGCAACTTCCACCTCCTCCGCACATCCTTCCCTCCTCGCTGCCCTCCCACCACAGGCCGCCCTCTGCAGCGAGCCCAGCCTCCCCTCTCACCCGCAGTAGCACGGAGCCCCGGGCTTTGTCTGCACCCGGCAGCAGCGGCAGTGGACCCGCTGGGGGAGCTGGCGCGCCCTGTTGCACAACAGCGCCGGCTCGGCAGCAACAGCAGCAGCAGCAGCAGCCTACGCCGCAGTCGCGACCGTCGCTGCAGTCACAGCCACGGCAGCAGCCGCAGCCAGAGCAGGTGCACAGCGCGCGCATTGTCAGTGGACCTGAGGGTCAGCAGCCCGCGCTGCGGGCAGCAAAAGAGGGGCAGCAGGCGGTGCTCCGAGCAGTGCAGGAGGAGGCTCAGCAGCGCAGCAGTGAGGTCGTGCAGCTCAGGTGCGGCTGGTGCACTCGCGCGACTGCACTTATGTGCTTGCATGTTGTTTGCTGGATAGCGGAAGCAGTGCCTGCCCTGCTGGGCATGATGGTTCCATTCTGCTCTGCAGGGAGGGCATCAGAAGCCCCGGCATGTCCTCCTTCCTGCAGCACAGGTTTATTTTTCTGCTGGGCACATTCCATTCTGCTGTGCAGAGAGGCATTTGAGGCGCTGACTACCACAAACCAAGCTTTGGCGGCCAGCATTCAGCAGCTGGAGCAGAGTGCGGCCGACAGCCAGAAGCTGCTGCTGGCACGCATTGTGCAGCTGGAGGAAGCTGCGGCCAACCAGGTGCGGGCATGAGCGAGACAACTCTCCACCCTCGACCTCTGTCGTAGGCATAATTGAGAAAACTTCAACCTGCACTCTTTTTTACACCCTGCTCTTGCATCATCTTCTCCCGCGTCTCTGCCCTCCACTGCTCCTCTGTCTCTCTTTGCTTGCATGTGTCCATTCTTAAGCAGGCAAGCTTGCCAATATAGATGTTGAAGAATATAGATGTTGAATATAGATGTTGAACAGTGTTTCAAGGCAATACGTGTGGAAAGGGCCAGGCATGCAGTTGACCAGGGGGGCTTCAATTGGCGGCAGCCCTGCGCTCCTTGCATGCAGGTGCCTCTGGCTGCTCGGGTGCTGCAGCTGGAGCAGTTGGTGGAGCAGTTGAGCGTGGAGAGGGCGCAGAGCTCAGGGCTCTCTAGGCGCAGTCGTGGACAGAAATCCAGCAGGGGTGGACGCAGCCTCGGCAGCAGCCCGGAGCAGTCTGAGAGTGGAGTGAGTGAGGAGCAAGACGTGCTGGATGGGGAGGGTGTCAGGGAAGTGGCGAGCGCCATTCCGTTGCAGGAGGAGAACAGGTGGATTTGAGGCCACTGGACGAAGCTGACCAAGTGGTGAGCTCGCCTCGAGGCAGATCCGGTCCCTGGCGAGGATGTTCGTATTTGTTGTGTACAGAGGTGTGCAGATGAGCGGGTGTGCTGTCAAAGAGGCATGGGTGGCCTGATGGAACACGGACACCTGATAATTTATCACGGTGTGCTGGCCGTTCATCTGTTGTTGTGTTAGCAGGGTCACTACCCAATTTTACAAGTAATACATTATTAGAGGGACAATGAAATAACAACAAAGTATACCTTTCCAGATCATGTCGGTTGATGACACGGTACACCTTACTAGATCATGTCGGTTGGCGTCCCAGGGAAATTCTATTGAAAGATGTTGCGGCATCACACACAACCGCCTGTTACGAGAGGAGCAAGACATAGACTCAGTCATACACCCGTTCATCCAACTCAGCATGCCTACCGCGGACCCTCAACACGGGCAGCAGCCTCACGCGAGAAACCGGGGGCAGTGTCTGTTCTTGAAAAGGACAAGGAGAAGGTGGACAGCAATGCAGAAGCGCGAGCGGCCCCTCCAACTTCTTCCACGGCAGAACAGAGCAGAAAGTGGGCGTTCCCTGTCTTCCCGGACGTCGGGAGCTACGCGGCGTCCCTGGTGTCTGGATTGATGCAGTCTTGGAACGAGAGCCAGAATGCGTCGGCTGTGCCTGCGGAGCAGGTGCAGGGTGCAAGCGTTTTCTCTGCCTGAGCTGGCTCCTCCTCAGCAAAATCTTCTGCTTCTTCAGGATACGTCCGTTCAGCCCAGTACAAACAACATACGCATGTGCAGGTGCTGAAAGAAGCTTCCAACAAGGAAAAAGAGTTACAAGGCCGGGCAGCACCTGCTGACATTAGCCAGGTACGCGTGGGTGGTTTGGGCAGGTGGGCCTGCAAGCTGCTTTGGTCGACCTTTGATTTTCGTGGCGGACAGCAGGCTCACGGGTGGGCTGGATGTAGCAAACTAGGCACCTGCTTCGCCCATGCCTGGGTGCGCGCAGCACGCGCAGCGTGCACACCCCCCTTTCTTCTGAAAGAGGCATTGCAGAGCTTGGCGGTTGTAGAGCTTGGTGTGCCGGATTACATGCTCATTTCAGCATCAAGAAACCTGCCCCAGTACTGCAAGCTCCTACTATGCATCAAGGGCGGAGGGAGGATGGTCTGAACATGTCGTGAGCCCCTGCAAGTTAGCCATACTGGAGCTGTCACATGCCTTGCAAACATGCCACTTTAGAAGAGAAAAGCTCATTTCATGTGGTTCTGTGAGAGCCGCGGAGCTGGTCCAGGCCGCTACACAACTGTTTGTTCAGCAAGCTTGCCAGTTATCTTGCATCCCCCCCCCCCGCCAGCCCTGGTGCGTGGTGCACAGCAAATTACAAGCGCCCGTGTATTACCTGTATGCCCTGTGCTTGCAACAGTTCCTTTCCCCCGTGCCTGTGTGGGAGCTCAAGCACATTCGCAAGCTGTCCCACCTCTGCGCCATCTCCTACAAGCTGCATACTGTCACCCAACGTGCCCTCAAGCGCAAGCATGGTTTGGATCTGGTCATAGCCTCTTGGTTATGTGACGAAGATGAGGCCTTTTCATCGTTAGAGGTGAGTGCGCGGGCATACTTGCAGTGGGAGCTGGCTTGTGTGGTTTCCGTCTGGGAGTTGAAACCATGCCCCCCTTCGCGCGTCTCGCCCAATCGTTGTGTCCATGCACTAGTGCTGTACTGCGCATGGGGGGGCAGAGTTCCAAGCTTGGAGGTATGGAGCGCAGCTGCGCATGTGCAAAGGTGCATGCTTGCTCCGCCAGGGAGACTGCGTGGGCCAGAAGGGGACTCCGTGTGCTGTATGGGCACGAGAAGCGTACAGGGCATCACAGGAGCGTTGCCCCCCTCACCCCAGGGGCGGAAAGCAGGTGCACCCTCAAGCGCGCCCATCTTGACCGGAGCATGCAAGCCAGGCTGGAACGGGATGCACTTGATGCACTCAGGTGTGCACTTGCCCTGTCGCTGTCTTGACTGCTGCATTGCACGGTTGCGCCGGCCTCACGCTGGCACAAGGCGCGCCGGGCGCAATTGCATCCTGCATGCCCCTAGGCACAGTCATGCACGCATCGTTCCTCACATGGTCGCGCCCGCCCCGCGGTCGCGCGCAGGATGCGCTGGACAGCCCTGACGAGGTGGCGGCTGCTGGGGATGGCATGGCAGTCACGCTGTCCGACATCCGCAGCCACTATGGGGCTCCCGCAGACGGCAGCAGCGGCGCTAGAGCCTCCCCCTCCCCGGCCCCCCTTGCACTCATCCCTTCCCTTCCCCCCCCGCCTCTCATGTCCAACATTGTGCCCGTGCCCAACACAGCAGGGCCCGACAGCGGCAGCGACAGCAGCAGCACGGGTGAGGAGGACAGTGCGCCCTTGGACCCCCAGCGCGCTGCCTCCTCCTCACCCTCCTCCCTGCAAGCCCAGCAGCAGCAACAGCAGCAGCAGCAGCGCAAGTGGCTGTCTCCCACTGACCTTGTGACTGCCAAGCTGGCTGAGGCCGCCGCAGCAGCGTCAGCTGCTGCCGGCGGTCCCCTTGCAGAAGCGGCCAACAGCCTGTACTCCGGCTTTACCTCCTCCCTGCCCATCGCGTCTGCGCGCGGCTGGGCCAGTGGCGCGCCGGGCAGCTCGTCTGCCAGCAGCAGCAGTAGCCCGCCCCCCCGCGCCGGCTCCCAGGCCACGGCCGACGCGGAGCGTAGCCGGCAGCAGAAGCAGCAGCAGCAGGCAGTGCTGCGGGCGGCGGCGCAGGTCGCCATGGTGGCATCTCGCTCGCCCACGCCGCCTCTCCCACCCCAACAGCAGCAGCAGCAGCAGGGTAAGCAGCCTAGCAGCAGCGGTTATGCTGCGCCTAGGGCACCCTGGTCGCTGCCCACTCCTCCTGGCTGGCCCACCTCGGCCCCAAAGCCGCAGGGCCCCCTGCAGCTGCCTGCGCCCCCTGGTAGCTCTGCCCAAGGAGCGCTCGCGCAGGCCTCCAGGGATGGCAGCAGTGGCGGTGGCGGCGGCACCGCGTGCCCCTCGGAGTGGTTTGTGTGCGACGACGTGGCCAACCACACCCGCATCTTTGTCATCCAGGTGAGTGCGTGCGCGCGTGTCGTCGCTGTGGCGGTGGGCGCGCTGCTGCAGAGGTGGGCAGGTCATGCAGGCATGGAGCATATGCACCGACCAGCCCAGGAGGGTGGCGCACCCCTGAGCAGGGGGGGATGGGTGCACTGCGCTGGGCCGAGGCATGTTGTGGTGCACCGAGGTGTTGCACTGCGCTGGGCCGAGGCATGTTGTGGTGCACCGAGGTGTTGCACTGCGCTGGGCCAAGGCATGTTGTGGTGCACCGAGGTGTTGCACTGCGCTGGGCCAAGGCATGTTGTGGTGCACCGAGGTGTTGCATCACGCTGGGCCAAGGCATGTTGTGGTGCACCCCTGAGCATCTGGGGAAGGGTGCACCACGCTGGGCTGAGTCAGACTGTACTTTATCAGGGCAGTTGCCACTGTACCCCTGGTTTGCCAGCTCCGCACATGTGCACCTCCTCTTGAAGGTTGACATCATCACTACCGACTGCGTTACTCTCTGTGGCCTTCCACGTGTGTTCGAAACCTGCTGTGGGGGTGCATCACGCCGTGGAGATGGATTAGGAAGTAGGGCATGTGCTGTCCCAGATTCCAAAGGCGCAGGGCACTCCTTTCATGAAGCCGCACCAGCCATCCATGTGTTTTGCGCTTAGGGTGTGGGCACAACTAAAAACAGGGTCATGACCCAGATGCCCTGACCAATCTGTACGTCGTGCAGGGTTCTGACACCCTTGACCACTGGAAGCTCAACATCACCTTCGACCCAGTGGTGTTTGAGGACCCGGCGCTTGGTGTAAAGGTGAGGGTTTGAGTGTGTGTGTGTGTGTCTATGTGTGTGTACATGCACGCGTACGTGCGAAAACATATGCATTTCTTTGTCTGTGTATGGATGCGTGGAGCAGGAGGGGGATGAAGGCGGAAGTGTGACTGTCCCAGGTGCACGTACGCATTCGCAGTCTCATCCTCTGCCTTACGGGCCTCAGCAGGCTCCTGCGCTTTGGTAACCGCCCTGCCCCTGTGGCCCCTGCCCCTCAGGTGCACCGCGGCGTGTACGAAGCCGCACAGTACCTGTACAGGCGCTTCCTGCCGCTGGTGTATGAGGCCATCGACTCGTCGCCATGCACAAAGATCTGCTTCACGGTGCGTGTGGTGCTTTGACTCACTTGTGTGTGTGTGTGTGTGTGTGTGTCCCGCAGCAGCATGTGTTTGTGCTTGGACGAGCACACGCGCATGCGTAGGTGGTTACCTCAGCGGTTCGTTGCACGTCCTTGCTTGGATGCGCCGCGTCTGCGTATGCTGCCTTGATGCAGAGGCACTGTAGAGGACCGCGCTGCAGCGTTGCAGCCCCCGGTGCAGGGCCACAGCGCTGGCCAGGCTGCCCACACACCATATGGCCCTACGTAGCACAGGCTGGGCACCCCTGGGCGCGCTGCCGGCAAAAGCCCTGGCCCTGCCGGCCAGCGCCGCCCCACTTACGGGATATATGCACGCACATGCCACAAAGGAGGCGCGCCGCTGCTCAGCCTCGCCTGCGCCGTTGATTTCTCCCCCCCTCAGGGTCACAGCGTGGGGGGCTGCTTGGGCACGCTGCTGGCGCTCATGTTCCGCCACCGGGGCGTGTTGCCCCTGGACCGCCTCGCCACACTGTACACGTTCGGCGCGCCCGCAGTGTTCTGCGAGTGTGGCAGCAGTGTGGGGGGCGGCTGTGGGGAGGCGGGCGCCCCGCAGCCACCGCTGCCGTCGGCATCAAGAGACCAGGTGCGTGTGTGCACAGCTGCATGACCTGCGTGTGCGTGTGCGTGCGTGTGAGGTCGTGCGCTTAGTATGCGAGCGTGGTTGTTTGTGTGCATGTGTGCATGTGTTTGTGTAGGGGGAGAAGGGAGGGGGGGGTAAGGGCATGTCAGCACGTTGTTACCCCTATGAAAAAAACCCTGTGAAACAATAGCCAATTGGGAATTGTCGCCCCTGGGAAGCACAGGAGCATTAGACAAGCGGAAAATAGCAGGTTAGACGTGCAGGCTTGCCGCGCAGGCTAGGCGCAAACAAAGTGCAGGCAGGATGCAGGCGGAGTGCAGGCTAGGTATGCTAGCTTGCTGCACAGGCTAGACGCAAGTGAAGTGCAGGCTGGAAGCAGGCGGAGTGCAGGCTAGGTGTGCTGGCTCGCTGCACAGGCTAGATGCAGGCGATGCGCAGGTTAAATGCTGGCAGGGTGCAGACTAGACAGGCCAGGCGCGAGGACAGACACTATCACGGACTAGAGGTGTGTGTGAAAGAACAGAGGGGCCAAGGGCCGCGCCGCCAGATGCCTGGTTTTGAAGGGGGGGAAATGGTCCCTCTTGCACAATTGCCCCCTCCCCTGCTCCATCGCGTTTTTTGTCACACCACTTCTGAACCCTTCCCATGTCCCAGCTTCCACCCAATCCTCCTGCTGCCCCCCCTTTTGTGCGCAGGCACAGTTTGCAGCAGCCCAGCACACCGCCGCCAAAGGCACGGTCGCATCCAGTGCAGGCCCGCCGCCCGTGCCGCACGCGCATGGCGTCGGCAACAACTGCTGCTCCGAAGACGTCAGCTGCAGCTGCCAGGACAGGTGGGGGTGTGTGTGGGACTTCAGGTTGCGTGGTCATCAGCTCCATTTGCATTCTGGCTCATTCTTGAGCCCCTTCCCACGAAAGCGGTGAGCCTTCAAAGAGGCCCAGCGCGGCGTATGCAGCACATTTATGTACATCTCTTGATCCAATTTTTTGCCCTGATGACTCACTGAATCTTTGCCCTGACCCCGTTTGTCGGCCACGTGTTGCTGCTTGCAGCAGCGACAACAAGGGCGTGCTGGCCATGCTGGGCCTCCCAACCAGCCTTGTCCGCAATGTCATCATGAGCAGAGACATCGTCCCACGTGCATTTGCGTGCGATTACTCGCTGGTAAGTTTGTGTGTGGCTTAACTGCGCATGCAGCGACGGGTTGAGGTGCCGTGTGCCTGGTAAGGGTGCTCCTGTGCTGTTAAGGGCGCCTGGGGCCAGTCACAGGGGTGTGTGTGCATTTGTTGAAGGGGAGGCAGGCCGAGCAATCAAAGCATGTGCATTACGAGTTGATGTGGCCACACTGTGTGGATTTCTCTAAAGGGCAGCTTGGCTGGGGTAGCTCAAGGGTGCATGCCCTTCAGCCCTAGCTGCAGAGGCATGTGCGGCTTTCCAGCATGTGCCTGCACAGCCATGCCACGCTCGATGCACGCGTGCACTTTAATGTCGTAGTGTGACGACGCCAACTGCCTTGCTGCCCTCACTCTTGCCTGCACTTTTGCTGGAACCCATGTATCAATGGCCAGCGGGATACTCCCGCCACCGGAAACCGGTCACAAGTTCGATCACTTGCTCCCACCTGCCTATGCCCCCCCCCTCCCCTCCCTGTGTCAGCACATATGTGGCCACACATGCAGCGGGTAATTATTGCGATGCAAAAAAGTGATGCAGGAAGGCGTACCAGCTCTGTGGTGCGGCTCCAAAATGGACTGCTGAGCACGCTGCACAGCACTTTACGACCTCCTGTGGCTCAAGGAAGAGCTCAAGGAAGAGCCACCTCCCCCCCTGATCGCTTGATCCTCCCGATAGTCATATCTCGTGAGGCCTCCGCTGCCTTGGGGTGCACCGCCACCTCGCCACCTCGGTATTCATCCGACCGCCACAGATTCAGTCTCTCGCCCCTCCTTTCCCACTCACGCGCGCCCATGTCTGCAGGTGGCCGACATCCTCAAGAGCTGGGGCCCCTCCTTCAAGGACCATGGCTGCCTCGCGCGCGAGGGCCGCAGCCACCTGTACTACTTCATAGGTGCGCGCACCCCACGCCTCCCCTTGAATGCATGAGCCGTCTGGGCGCGCATGAACTGCTTGGGCGCATGTGCTGTAATGTGCGCGCACACGCGGCGTGCCCTTGTGTGCACTCAAAGTGTGTCAGGCGCATGTGACCGCCCGGTGCATGCGCCTCCTTTTGGGCGGTCGGGTTGAGTGCGCATGAGGAGCCTTGGGCGCCCGCTGCCCTATAGTGCGCTCAACATGCACTGCTCCTTGAATGCATGCACTGCTGCACCCAAGCGGCAAGCAGCCGTGCTGTTCCATATGGGTGTGTGCAAGTCTGGCCTGGCATCCCAGGTCATGTGCAAGCGCCCCTGTGCGTATGTGGCATCCCAGCTCTGCCGCCCTCCAGGGCAGAGCCGCATGCTTTTGTGGTGCTTGCTTTTGTGGTGCATGCTTATGGTGCATACGCGGGTATATGTCTCCTGAATGCCTGCGCTCAAACATATGCACAGACGCTCACGCGCACCCAGAAGTGAAAGCACCCACTGGCACACGAAATTTGCGCCCTGGCACGCACACACGTACGCGCGCACACGCACACGCGCACACACACACACACACACACGCACGTACGCACTCGCCAAGACACGCACGCACGCACGCACACGGAACGGCTCGCGCGCAGGCCACATGATGGTGCTGCAGCCGGAT
>LFCJ01001614.1_pt1 | contig 15864 bp, 12 predicted proteins | sample 643141 | NCBI WGS metagenome assembly LFCJ01 (sample SAMN03766243, study PRJNA286221) | soda lake metagenome | biome: soda lake; feature: Kulunda steppe; material: water; isolation source: sample B1-Br-g2 brine of Lake Bitter-1 | place: Russia: Kulunda steppe | collected 2010-07 | reverse complement strand
TTTGTTATTGCCACGATTTTGTTCTTCATATTTAGGCAAGTTGCATCTCCAATGGGTCTTCACATCGGAGAAGGTATGACCCCTGAGCAGGTCCAAGAGATCGAACAATCCTTCGGAATCCACGATCCACTGTATATACAATATTTAAACTATCTCGAAAACATCATCACAGCTAATTTCGGTCGTAGCTTCTACTACGGCGCTGAAGTGGAATCGCTCGTGTTTACACGATTGGTCAACAGCCTCTTTCTTACTCTCCCCTCCATTTTCTTGGCGTACCTCTTCGGGGTGCTTGGGGGGGTGTACATTGGGTGGAAACGAGGGGAACTACAGGAACGGGCCGGACTCACGATGGCGCTCTTATTTCGGTCGACGCCGCGCTTTTGGCTCGGACTGATTCTCCTGTTTTTCTTCGGTGGATGGATCTTTCCGCTCACCGGTATGTTACCCCCGGGGACGAGCTACGACAGCTACTTCGAGTTGATTCAGATGCCGGAGTTCTATCGCCACCTCGTATTGCCAATCCTTTCGATGACCTTCTATCTGATGGGGCTCCCCCTCCTGTTGATGCGGACGAGCTTGTTCGAGGTCATGAACGAGGAGTTCATCGACGTCGTTCGTGCAAAGGGGGCAGGCGAGTGGTCCGTGATGTACAAACACGGAGCGAGAAATGCCCTGCTCCCCGTCACCACGGCGTTCGGCGTCGCCATCGGCTTCTCATTCGGTGGGAACGTTCTGGTCGAAACGGTCTTCTCCTATCCCGGCGTCGGCCGCCTGATGGTTGACGCCGTCTTTAATGGAGACTATCCCGTCGCCCAGTACTCGTTCCTGATAATGGCCGGGATGATCCTGTTAATGAACCTCCTGGTGGACATCGCGTACGCTTACCTCGATCCACGGGTGGCCCACGACTAACAATCCAGAATTCAAACCAATGTCACAAGAACAACAGACTGTGGTCGAGACGGTTCGTAACTACATCGAGGGAACGATCGAACGCGTGGTCGATCCCTACCGATGGAAGAAAATCCGGAACATCTTCGCCATCATCTTCGGAAATAATATGGCTAAGATCGGTGGGATACTCCTGCTGAGTTTCGTTGTAATGGCGCTCTTCGCCCCTTACATTGCACCACACGATCCTAACGAACGAGCGATCGCGGAGGACGGGTCGTGGCAAACGGGCCTCGAGCCCTCCCTTGAGTACCCGTTGGGGACGACGGCAGACGGATATCCGCTGTTTTCGCGGCTGGTATTCGGAACTAGGGTCGCATTCTTGATCGGCCTTTTGACCGCAGTAATGGTCGCTGGCATCGGGACGACGGTCGGTATCACTGCCGGATACTACGGGGGACGACTGGAGAACCTGTTGATGCGGATCGTCGACACGGCGTACGGGCTTCCGTTCTTGCCGTTCGCGATCATCCTTGTCATGGTGGTCGGAACCGGCCCATTGAGTATCGTAATCGCGATTTCGGCGATTTTGTGGCGTGGGACGGCCAGGGTCGTCCGATCGGAGGTGCTCTCTATCAAACAGCAACCGATGATCGACGCTGCGGTGGCGAGTGGGGCCAGCAATCGACGAATCCTCACGTACCACATCCTCCCGAAAGTCCTCCCGATCACCATGCTGTATTCGGTGTTTGCAATCGGTTGGGCGATTATGGCGGAGGCCGGGCTCTCGTTTCTCGGATTCGGGGATCCGAACCTCACCAGTTGGGGATACATCCTCAATAACGCACACACGCAAAACGCCCTCCAGCTTGGATACTGGTGGTGGCTCTTCGCCCCGGGCATATTTATCATCCTGCTCGTGCTGTCGACGTACTTCATCGCCCAGGGGATTGAAGAGGTCGTGAATCCACAGCTACGGAGTGAAGAACGATGAGATTAGAAGTAGAGAACCTCTCGGTCGGCTATTCCACTAGTGGGGGGACAGTTCGGGCGGTAAATGACGTTTCGTTCGTCGTCGAAGACGGTCAGCGGATGGGACTTGTCGGCGAAAGCGGCTGTGGAAAGACGACCATTGCCAAGGCCATCATCGGCCTCCTTCCAGAGAATGGGCAGGTGCTCGACGGATCGATCCGGTTGATCGACGACGATCTCGACCTCGATCTCGTCAGTGCGACAAAAAAGGAACTTCGCGATGTGCGGTGGGACGAACTCGCCCTCATCTCACAGAGCGCGATGAACGCGCTTGATCCGGTGTACACGATCGGCGACCAGATCAGGGAAGCAATTCAACTCCACGAGAAGGTTTCGAACGATGAGGCGATCGAACGAGCGCGATCACTTCTAGACAAAGTCGGGATCGACAGCGAGCGGGTCGACTCGTACCCTCACCAGCTATCGGGCGGCATGCGACAGCGAGCAATGATCGCGATGGCTCTCGCACTCGATCCGGGAATCATCATTGCCGACGAGCCGACGACGGCGCTCGACGTGGTTACGCAGGATCACATCCTGGGACAGATCGACCAGTTGAGCCAGGAGTACGGAAACTCGCTGCTCATGATCACGCATGATATCAGCGTCGTCGCGGAGACGTGCGACACGGTGGGAGTAATGTATGCGGGGAAACTGGTAGAGGAGGGGCCGATCGAGGAGGTGTTCCTAGAACCCGAACATCCATACACGCAAGGATTGTTGAACGCCTTCCCCTCGTTGGAGGGTGAAAACACGGAACTGATCACTGTTCGTGGCGAGCCACCGGACCTGATCAATCCCCCGAGTGGGTGCCGGTTCTACGCGCGGTGTCCATACCGGGAAGACCGCTGTCGGGATCAACCCCCAGAGTTGACGCCGCGCGGCCCGGAACGTCGGGCCAAGTGCTACGTAACGGATGACGGTATCGATATCAACGAGCGCTACGACGAGGTAATCAAGGTGACAGACAGATGGCAGAGACTTTAATTGAGGTCGAGGGACTGAAGAAACACTACCCGGTAGAGGCCGGCCTGATGGCTCAGCTCATGGGCAATCAGCGGCATGTCCATGCCGTCGACGGGATCGATTTCGAGATCAATTCTGGCGAAATATTCGGCCTTGCGGGCGAAAGCGGGTGTGGGAAGACTACTACTGGCCAGTGCCTTGCCCGACTCAAGGATCCAACCGACGGCCAGATTCTGTTTGGCCCCGACAGAACGGACATCGCGACGCTCGCGGGCGGCGACCTCAAAGACTACCGCCGAAACGTGCAGGTGGTCTTTCAGGACCCGTACGAATCGATCAATGATCGATTCCGGGTTGAACAGTGGGTGCGGGAGCCGCTCGTTATTCACGGAATAGGCGATCGAGAGGAACGACAGGCCCGTGTGATCGAGACGCTCGAACAGTGCGGGCTCAAACCACCAGAGGAGTTCCTCGACGTCTATCCCCATGAGCTCAGCGGTGGACAGCGACAACGAGTCGCTCTCGCCCGAGCGATGGTGCTCGATCCCCAGTTCATCGTCGCCGACGAACCGACATCCATGCTGGACGTGTCGGTCCGCGCAGGAGTATTGAGCGTCTTCAAGCAACTCGTAGAGGAACAGGGCGTCACCATGCTCTATATCTCACACGACCTTTCACTCCTGCGGTACATCTGTGACCGAATCGGGATCATGTATCAGGGAGAACTGATGGAGATCGGTGACGCCGACGAAGTTCTACGGAATCCAAAGCATCCCTATACGCAGTCATTGATTGCTGCGGTTCCGCGCATTAACCCAAAACATGACCGGAACCGGGTCGAGATCCCGCCGGACGTCGAAGAGCACATCGGCGAGATCAGGGGCTGTCCGTTCAGACAGCGTTGTGAGCATCGATTCGATCGGTGCGACGAACCGTTGCAATTTCACTTCCCCGGCGGAGCCGTCGATCAACGCGTCGCCTGTCACCTGTACGCCGACGACGTGGACAGGCCCGAGCCGACGCTTCGAGGCTGACACCATGACGAGCGATCCACCGATCGCCGAAGGCGATCTCGGGGTGGTAGCATGATCGAGACAGCGACGTCTACGGTCATCGCCGCCAGTGCGCTCGTGGTCGCCAGCAGCGTAGCCGTAATCGCCTACGTGCAGTACGCCAGGTACGTAGAACGCCCACCGGAGTACCTTCGTCGGGAACGACTGCGGGCCTACGGCGAGATCATGGACGCAACAATCGCCGTGAACCGGCTAGGACTCGAACTGATGGAAGAGAACCGGTTCCAGGTCGAATTTGAGCGGTACACCATGGCCAAAGAGTCCGAGTTCACCCGGCCAGTTGAGGACGTGACAGAAGCACTCCATCGAAATTACCACGTCGTCGACCCGGCGGTAAAAGACGCGGTAAATGACTACCTCAACTTCACCTCCCGGTACCCAAGGGACGACGTCCATCCAGGTGAGTTGCTCAGTCTGACCAGCGAGATCGTTATTAGAATGCGCGATGATCTCGATCTTCCGAAGCTGTTTCCCAACGTCGAGACGGAGGACGAAACGTCGACGCAGTCTCCGGAAGCGGCATCGACCGACCGTTCTGGAACTGCGGACGATTGACCTCCCTTGGCGAACGGCTACCGTGGTAAATGCTAAGTACTGTCCGTCGGACTAGAGCGTATGCCTGGAGCGTACGACCTGGTTATTAGGGACGGGTTCGTCGAGTGCCGCGGTGAGTGCGTGGACGTGGCGATCGACGACGGAACGATCGTCGAAGTGACGAGGAATGTCGAGGGGAATGGACAGGAGGAAATCGATGCGGAGGGCCACCTCGTTTCGCCGGCGTTCGTGGACGCACACAAGCACATCGACCGTGCGCTGTCCGCGACCGGCGAGCGAAAGCCGACGGCTAACAAGGAGCCGAACAAGTCGCCGTCGTATCTCGGGCGAACGTTCGACAAGTACTACGAAGATACACCGCGATCGGTACTCCGCGAGCGGATGATCGAAAACGTACGGATGGCCGTCGCGTCGGGAACGACGCACATCCGGAGCCACGTCGCGGTAGATCACTCAATCGGAATCGACCTCATGGAGATTGCCCTTGAGGCGCGAGAGAAAACGACGGACATCGTCGATCTGGAGTTCGTTCCGTACACCGCGAGCGGATCCGAAGCAGGTGAATCGAACGTGATAGAAGCGATCGAGATGTGTCGCGATCGCATGGACGCTGACGGCGTGCTACTCGGAGGATCGGTTGGACTCGTCGGTGGGACCGGCCAAGTTCAGAGTATCGATCGAACGATCGAGAGGTGGTTCGACCTCGCGACCGAACTCGACGTCGACGTCGACGTACACGTGACCGGCCGGGATTCCGCTGGCTACTACATGTTGATGAAACTCGCCGAGTACACACAGCGGTACGGGTACCAGGGGCGGGTGACCGCCGTGCACGCGTGGGCGCTCGCACAACTGCCGGACTGGTGGCTGGACCCCCTCCTCGAAGCCCTCCGTGAGAACGGAATCACCGTCGTCACGTGTTACAACAGCATCAGAGAGGGAATGCCGGTCCAACAGATCTCCGAGCATGGAGTGACGCTCGCTCACGGAACCGACAATGATCGCGACTTTGTTTATGCGAATGGGAACGCAGACCCGATCGAAGCAGCGATGATCATGTCGTATAAATTAATTGATGATTGGCACTTCGACGGCCGCTATCGGTGGTCCGAGACGAACCCCGCGCTGGACCTTTTCTGGCAAATGCTGACAGAGAACGGCGCTGCGGCCGTCGGCATTGAGAACGAGTACGGTATCGTAGAGGGGACGCCGGCGGACCTGGTCGTCTTCGACGAACCCTCACGACAGTGGGCGATAATCACGCAGGCAGCGCGACGAGCAGTCATCAAGGATGGGACGATCGTCGCAGAGAACGGAACCGTTTGTCATGACCGATCACGAACGATAGGATAACCCCGCCGCGACCGCTAGCGCGACCACGAAGCAAGCGAACAGCCCACTAAACGCGACCACGTACCCGACTTTGTGCGAAACGGCTCCTACGTATGCTGGCCCGAGCGCTCCGATTCCCAGGTACGCGGTCCTGATCGCACCGATGTCCCCGCCCATGCTTTCGTCGTCCAAACGATGCATTAAGAACGCACCGATGACCGGCCAGTAGGCGGATAACCCCATCGCGAGGGCAACGATGCCGACGAAAATGACCGGCGTAGACTGGCCCCAGAGCAGCAGTGCCAGCCCACCGCTCCCTGCGAGTATGGAACAGGCCGCGATGCGGAGATATCCGATCGTGTCGCCCGCCCGTCCTGCGATCGGGTTAGCGATCATTCCGACGATGAACAGGAGCGCGAATAGATTACTCGCGATGAATGGCGTAAAACCCTTCTCGAGTTGGAGATAGGTCGGGAGGAAGTTCGTGACGCCCTGCCAGGTAAAGCTAATTAAGCCTGAGGCGATGATCAGCCATCGTACCTCCGGGATGTTGGTGATCCGGAGTACGGTTTCGAGAACGTCAAAATCGACCCCCTTAAATTCGTGCGGACGGTCGTTCCATGCGTGCAGGAGGACAAACACGGAGCTGATGAGGAGTAGTACGGGCAAGAAGGCGACCCGCCACACAGCTACCGACAGGGTGACCGTCGCGACGGCGGCGGCCAGCACTCCGCCGAAGTTGATCGCCGCCGAGTTGATCCCGAACGCCTGGCCGCGCCGCCCGACGAACGTGTCCGAGAGGTAGGCATCGGCGGTGGGTGGAAACAGTCCCGCGCCGATTCCGAGGACGATACCGCCGGATAGGAACACCACGAAGGTGGTCGCGACTCCAAACAGTCCCGCTCCGAGCGCCATCAACCCGAGGCTCGTCGCGAGTACCGTCTTGCGGTTTAACTGGTCCGAGATGCGCCCGCCGGGATACTGTACGAGAGCCATCACGCCCCACATCGACGTGAGGACCAGTCCCACGCTCGCGGCGGTGATCCCGAGATCGTTCGTCACCTGCGGTAACATCGGCGGGATCACCAATCGTCCCATCATGCTCGACATCGAGCCGAGCGAAACCACGAGCAGGACTCTGCCGGAGGGGCCGCTGAATAACGTTTCCTGGTCCGTATCCGACGAACGACGAGTCGCCACGATGGTACTTTACCTCACTGTGATATGTGGTTTCCCTCGATCTGCCCCAAATCGAATTGTGTTTCCCGTTGCACCAGGGAGTCGACTCGGCGGCAATCTAGGGCGTTATTCAGCGGTCTGCGTAGGCCAGCAACATCTCGGCGTGAGAGAGTTCGCAGTCGACGAGGCCGCTCACGGTGTCGTTGCCGTCGACTACGAAGAACTCGTCGGCCCCTTCGGAGTTGGCCCCGTACCCAAGCCCAACCCCGTACAGGACCGGAATGTCGAACCACGTCCCGAAGGCGGCCCAGGGGACCCCTCCCGCGGAGAACGGCCACAGCGTCAATTCGGATCCGTGCCCGTTGATCACCTCTCTGACGGCGGCTACGAGATCTGAGCTCGGATCGGTCTTACACCAAGTGTGTTTGCCGGACACCTTGAGTTCAACGTCCTCGAACCCCTGGCTGTCCAGGTGCTTTCGGAGTTGCTGATGGGCGACATCCGGATCGTACCCGCGAGGCATCCGGAGATCGAACGTGGCTCGCCCCCCGCCCGGAAGGATGAACGGCTTAGTTCCCGTGCCGGGACCGAGGTATCCCGCATCGATCCCCTGGATGTTGAACGACTCCGGACCGTAGAAGTGGCGCACGAACGCTTCGACGACGTCGTCCTGGAGGTCGTCTTTCAGTCGCGTCACCTCTCCGTCACCTCGTCCGAGCCCGGGCAAGTGTTTCCACAACTCGTCCCGCGGGGTCTCGGTCTGTTCATCGAGTCGATCGACGAACGCGCGGACTTCCTCTCGCTCCTCCTCGGTCGGTGGTTCGTACTGGTCGTAGAACCCGTCAATCTCGATCTTGGTGCCGTTTTCAGATGCCAGGGATCCGAGGGCGTCGACGAGTCGCCAGGCCGGACTGTCGACGGTCGCGTTACTCATCGCGTGAATATCTCCACCCGCCGGTCCCCGTCCCCACCGTTCGCCGGAAACCTGCAAGGTGAAGTATAGCGCCGACTTGTATCCCAGCGACCCGGTCACGTTCCCTTCGCTTCCTTGGCCGGCCAGTGGGCAAAGACACGCGTCGGCCTCCTCAATCCGATCCGCGTATTTGTCGAGCATGTCGTAGTAGTGGGGGCTGCCGTTGATCTCTTCTGCTTCCAGCAGGAACATGACGTTCACCGGCAACTCTCCGAGTGCTCGCTTCGTCGCCTCCAGCGCATTGAGCCAGGCGACGAACGCGCCTTTGACTTTGACCGATCCACGGCCATAGATGACACGCCCGTATTCGTCGGTCTCGACGAGTTCACCGCCGAAGGGATCGTACGACCACTCATCGGCGTCCCCGACTGGACGAGTGTCTAACATCCCGTAGTTCACAATCGTCTTCTCCGCGCCGGCGTCGTAGTAGCCCCAGACGCCGGGTGCACCGTCCGTCTCGATTAACTCCGCCTCGTCACACCCGATTTCCTCTAAGTAGTCCCGGGATAGTTCCGCGATTTCACGGAGACCCTCCCCTTCGACGCTGACACTGGGCTGACGAACGGCTCGTTGGATTCGGTCGATGTGGATGTCTAGATCCGATTCAATCTGCTCACGGAGTTGTACATTGTCTTGTACTGCCATCGTATCCCTGTTATAGTGCATAGTACAAATGGTTATGTGATACCACAGTCCGTGCAGGCCCCATGTGAGAGGCGACCTAGACGGTAGCGCCGCGAGACGTCGGGTACCCTGCGGGCCAACTCCGGCGGATCAGTCCGGCTAGTCGCTTGCTCCAGTGTGCATTCGTTCGGCTGCCCGTAGCGTGTTCGGAGCGTTAACCTGGTTCCGCAGGGAGTTGAACTCGCCGTCGTCGAGCTTTCGTACGTTCTCTGCAAGAATATCGGCGAGCCGATCCCAGTGTTTCGGCGTGTGACCGCCCATATGTGGCGTGATGAAGACGTTTTTCAGCTGCCACAATGGATGATCCGCCGGGAGCGGTTCCGGATCAGTGACGTCCATCGCTGCCCCCCTAATATCCTCTTTCTGAAGACTCGCCAGAAGCGCGTCGGTGTCGATGACCGGACCCCGACAGACGTTGATGACGACGGCTCTAGGCGGCAGTGTCGCAAGTTCGACCTCACCGATGAGGTTTCGAGTTTCGTCGGTCAACGGCGTCGAGAGGACGAGATAGTCCGTTCTGGACAGCGCTTCGTGGAACTCCCGATCGTTGAACCCGATCACCTCGTCGGTCGGCCCCCCCTTCTGGGGCGTATACCGAACGCCGATTGTCTTGACGTCCATTCCCTGAAGTCGCTGAGCGAACGCCTGACCGATCGCACCGAGACCGACGACCGTAACGGTGCTACCGGTGAACTCATGGGCCTTGTAATGTCGCCACTCGTTGTCCTTCTTGCGCTCCCACCCCACGTGGAGACGCCGGGCGAACGTGAGGCAGTATCCGAGAGCCTGTTCAGCGATGCCTGGGGCATGGATACCCGCGGCGTTCGAGACTGCGATACCTCGTTCGGACAATAACTCTATCGGGAGGTGATTGTATCCCGAAGCAGCGACGACGAACAGTTCGAGGTCCTCGGCGCGCTCTACCAGAGCGTTGTCGATCGATATACCCGTCGCGACCCTGGCTCGTTCAATCAACTCGTGTTCTTGATGGACAGTTCGAGCGTGTGCGATATCATGGTCCGGAAGACGCTTTCGGATTTCGTTTGCATACGTGCTCGTCGACAATCCCTCAGTTCCCTGTCGTAGTACAACGATGTCTGGATCTGTATTTGTCATGAATCAAATTGGTAACAAAGCTCTAATTTTGGCCTGTAAGTACCGTCTGTCTATTAGATTTCTGCACACCTATTAATTCCTTCGGTGGTTGGCCGCTCCTGTCGGACGATATGAGGTTCGCGGCCGTGGCCTCTCTACTCCTTTCCAAGGCGCCAACAGTGAGTGCTTCGAAGACAGACAAACCCGTATCACGAATAACCTGGCAGCGGGCGGCTCCCTCGCGCTCAGTATCTCACGATCTCGCGGACTATCCCCCGTCGCAGGTTCCGGACGTCGCTCGCGATCTCCGCGGTTGCTGAGAGTACTGGGAACTGGGATCTGCAGTCTCGGTAGACGTACCCCGTAAACTCGTATAATCGATAGCCTGGTACGAGTTCCCTCTGGAGATACTCCTGCCTGCGGCGGGCAACCCGATCACACATCGCGACGAGGGTGGTCGCCCGGTCATGGTGTGCTACTAGATCCTCGAACGAATGTGAACGAGGATCGGATTGATACGTCCTACATTCCATGCGAATCTCTTCAAGGGGACCGGCGAACACGTCCAGGGCCTCCATTTCCGCCTGGCACTGCCGGAGCACCTGCCGCCGAGATTCGATCGCGCTTTCGATTTGTCCCTGCAGGACGGGAGCAGCGTCGGGTGGAGGACCCGCCTGGGCGAACACGGCGTTAGCCGCATCCGGGCTGAGTTCGGCAGCCATGTGATCTCGAACGTTCCCCTCGAGTTCGTCCACCGTAGGCACTGTCATGACTGTCTCACAGTACGCAGTTCGAAGTCGAGAGCGGAGGGTTTCACTAAAGGTCGACGCGACAGTTGGAATACTACCGGGTTTCTCGGTCGCGTGTGTCGGCCTCGATACGATCGGCGTTCTGTCCGATACGATCTCGGTTACGCGAGTCCGGAACTCCGTCAGCGCATCGATTTCCATGCCCGACGCGTCACGCTCTGATTCGAGAGCCGTTCGGGCATTGTTGAGCAGGTTGATCGGCTCATTGATCGTGGCTGTCATTGGATTCTCGTTCGGTTAACTTGATACGTAAAACTATCGCCGCTAGGGATGACGTCCCGATACTGATCGAGTCTGGGTTGCCCCGCCAGCGTCGCAACCGTCCTCTCGGTTACCCGTTCTGGGCGGTGGTTCTCGAAAATCTGACGGCGGCGATCCACTGCGTTTAGCGATAGGGAACGAATAATGATAGAGAGTCACACGCAACATCGGCTGATTTGCTAAACTTCGACATGGTTAGGATCTGTTCGAGGACAAACCAAAATTCGGGCGGTTTCACCGATAGGAATGAACGGTTCTGTATAGCTCTCACTCGGTTTTTCGACGCTCATTCGCGACCACACTCACTTTACACCCGCATCCCACCCCCCTCTGGTTCGGAGATCTAAGTGTATAATGAATCGATACTAACACCGAAATAAAGTCCAATCACCCCGTTCTCAGCTCGATTGGGTATTTGATTATACAAAACGGCCTTCAAATTTGTTTGGCCCAACCAAATGTATTTGTTAGTCAGTAACACACACAGTTGACCCACAAAATGGGGGCTGTAGTTGCGATCGCTGGTCTAGCGGAATCAAAATTCAAAGGAGGAACGAGCAGACTCTTTCGGATTGTTTGGTAATTGTGAACAACATTTATAGTATAGGAATACGAAATATCTCTTATGACAGGCGGCACAGAAGCTAAGAATCCGGTCGGTGCCACCGAGAAGACACTGCAAATCCTCGATGCACTGCAACAGCTTGACGGTGCAGGGGTAACCGAACTTTCGCGGACGCTCGACATCAGTAAGGGAACCGTTCACAACCACCTCAGCACACTCAAAGAAAACGAATACGTCGTTGCCGACGGATCGACGTACAGGCTTAGCCTTCGTTTTTTAGAGTTAGGTGAGTACACCCGACACCAGACGCGATTACTTGGCATCGCACGATCGGAGATTGACGCACTCGCCGAACAGACCGGCGAGATCGCGAACCTCATGATCGAGGAACACGGACGGGGCGTCTACCTATACATCTCTCGAGGTGAGAAAGCGGTCACTCTCGATACCCGGGTTGGGACTCGGCAGTACCTCCACACCTCGGCGCTCGGCAAGGCCCTCCTTTCGAACATGGACGATGAGCGGTTCGAAGCCGTCATCGACCGCCACGGCCTGCCGGCCGAGACGCCGAACACGGTGACGGACGTGGAATCGCTGCAAGACGAACTCGAGGTGATCCGAGAACGTGGCGTTGCGTTCGACGGTGAAGAGCGGGCAGAGGGGATTCGCTGCGTGGCGGCTCCGATTACAGACAACAACGATGTGCTCCTCGGCTCCGTCAGCGTGTCCGGTCCGTCCACGCGGATGAAAGGCGATAGGTTGCACGAAGAAATTCCGGATCAGGTGCAAAATGCCGCCATGGTCATTGGTATCAACGCCTCCTATTCCCAGTGACTGTTTGGCAGTTGTTTTACTACGCTAAACGACCGATAATTGGGCGGTCGAGTTCGTTGTCGTTCCTAAACTCACTACCAACAAGTTACTTTACACCGTTAACTTCGTAAAGCCGGTCGCCGCCTCCTAGATTTTGTCTTTTACATGAGTAACGTTGTAAATCAGATCGCCGTTCCATTACGAAAGAGCCAATATCTGCTGACGTAACCTCATTACGTAATGGACGAGAGAAACGAGAAGAGATCGACGAAGGTTGATCGAGTCATCGAGTCGTATGGCTTGACCGGTCTCGGCGCAGATCTCGAACGAATGTGGGTCAGCGTCGAAGGAGACAACTGGAGTCTACGGGACCTCGCCGATTATTTCAACCAGCAGGTCCTTCGAGTAGCGGCAGAGCAAGAAGACCTGGAACTGCCCGAGTGGCAGCTCGAACCGACGTACCAAATCCTCACTGGTGATGAGGTTAGCCCGTCGGAGCGTATGCAGCGAACGCGCGACCTCGAACGGCACGGAATCGACGTAGACGAACTACTCAAAAATTTCGTCTCCCATCAGACGGTCCACACGTATCTCACGGAACACCGTGGCGTCTCCCGTCCCAATGATCGAGAGAGTGACCGAGCATTCAGTGCCAAACGAGCGATCAATCGCATTCAGAGCCGCACCTCCGCCGTTGTCGAATCAAATATTGATCGGCTTCGGTCGACAGACGAACTAGTCATTGGTGACTCAGACGTACTTGTCACCGTTGAGGTATACTGTAACGACTGCGGCGTCTCAAAATCGTTTAGCGACCTCGTCGAGGACGGGGGATGTGACTGCCGAAACGCGTGACATGACCACCGGAAACCGGAGATCAGATGTTTTTTGTAGTTTCCAGACGAAGACCCAACAATGACTAATCCAATTGCACGCACGCGATCGATCAATGTTGAAGTCGCGAATATCGGTGGGATAGACAAGACGTCGGTGACGTTCGACCCCGGATTGACGGTACTCAGCGGGAGAAACGCGACGAACAGGACCTCCTTTCTTCAGGCGTTGATGGCGGTCCAGGGTAGCGATCGCATCTCTCTCAAAGCCGATGCGGAAGAGGGTTTTGTCCGACTAACGACAGGCGATCAGACATACGAACGTCGACTCAAACGCGAGAACGGACGTGTTGTATCGTCCGGAGATCCGATTCTCGCCGATTCTGATGTCGCCGACCTGTTCGCGTTCCTCTTGGAATCAAACGAAGCTCGTCGTGCCGTCGAGCGTAACGAAGACCTCCGTGACCTGATCATGCGGCCAGTTGATACGAACGTGATTGAAGCGGAGATTGCCGATCTCACCGCGGAGAAAGAGCGAATCGACGACGAACTCAAAGAACTTGACAACCTCGAACGGCGAGCAACGGAGCTCGAAGCAGAGCGAACAGGTCTGAAAGACGCTATCGAAGCGACGGAATCGGAGCTCGACGAAAAGCGAGCGGCGCTGAAGGCGGCTGACGGCGATGTTGAAGAGACTCGGTCGGTTCGGTCCGAACTCGAGAGCGAACTCGACGATCTTTGGGCGGTCCGGTCGGACCTCGAAGACGTCGAGTACGACCTTGAGACGAAACGAGAGCAGATCGCGTCGCTCAGGGATGAACGCGATGAGCTGGAAGCCGAACTTGAGTCGCTGCCAGAAACGCCGGGCGGCGAACTCGCCACAGTTGAAGGGCGACTTGACACGCTTCACGACCGGAAGCAAACGATCACCACCGATCTCAATCAACTCCAAAACATCATCCAATTCAACGAGGGGATGCTCGACGGCCGAAAGTCGACGATTCTGGACGCCCTCAGTGAGGACTCGAACGACGGGGCGGTCACTGACGAACTCTTAGCTGATTCCCAATCGGTCGTCTGCTGGACGTGCGGAGAACGGGTCGGCGAAACCCACATCGAGGAGATGCTCGATGATCTTCGGTCGCTTCGCCAAGACACGGTCAGCGACCGAAACAGCCTCGAAGCAGAAATTGACGATCTCCAGACGAAGCGGGACGAGCTCGAGGCCCAGCAGCGTCGACAAACGGATCTCACGCGAACGATCGACCGCCACGAACGGGAGATCGAACAAACCGAAGACTTGATTGAGGACCTTGAGGACCGCCGCGAGGAACTTGAGGATCGTGTTAACGAAATCGAGTCTCGAGTCGAGCAACTCCGCGAAGAAGAGCAAAGCGAAGCGTTCGACCTCCACAAGGAGGTCAACCAACTTGAATTAGAGCTCGAACAGTTGACGGACGATCTCGATGCAGTTGAATCGGAGCGGGGCTCCGTCGAGTCCCGCCTCGCCGAGCGATCGGATCTGAACGCTCAGCGTACGGAGGTCCAATCGGCCCTCGAAGAGCGTCGTTCGCGGGTCGAACGGATCGAGAAAAGCGCTATCGAGGAGTTCAACAAGCACATGGAAGCGGTTCTCGACCACCTCGGATACGTCAACATCAAGCGGATCTGGATCGAACGAATCGAACGAGAGGTGCGTGAAGGCCGTCGGAAAGTTTCGAAGGGAGCCTTCCAGTTGCACGTAGTTCGCGAGTCCGATTCCGGAAACGTATACGAGGATACCATCGATCACCTGAGCGAAAGCGAACGGGAGGTCGTCGGGTTAGTGTTCGCTCTTGCCGGCTACCTCGTCCACGAGGTGTACGAGACCGTCCCGTTCATGTTGCTAGATTCCCTCGAAGCACTCGACGCACAACGAATTGCGGACCTCATTGAATACATAAACTCCTACGCCGAGAATTTGATCGTTGCCTTGCTTCCTGAAGATGCCGAGGCACTCGACAACCACCAGTGCATCACTGACATCTAAAACTTCCCGCATAGACACCATCCAATTCAGCATCTCTCCACACATATCTACTAAATGATTTTTGCAGTCGTTAGATGTTGTGGTAGTGTTCTACTCGACCAATATTCTATTGACTCTGGCCCGACTTCTTGTCCACGAATTATGGAAGTGACCGACATGTGTTTTTAGGGTATAAAACCACTTTTAATCAGGTTTCGATCGACATAATCGAGCTGACGCTCAATCCAACCAAGAGAGGGAAGTGAGATAGACATAGTCATCGACAAAAGCACGTATCGGAGGGATCGTATCTCGCGGTCAATCTATGGGGAGTTCAGTGACCGGAATGGTTTCTTGCTGTTCAAAGATTGTGACATTGATAAGTAACTTTGACACAGACCATATTGTGTTTTTCCCTCAAGACCACTCGACGCCATTCTTGACAGAAATAGCACTGGTATCGATCCGTAATGGCTTCGCTGTAGGTGTGTCCAGAGACATGACCTCCGGCTGACCTATACAATAACAGACTACTCAGCGAGAGCGTTCAACGCTGAGTAAGCGAAGACTCACTTGTATCTCCCGAAGTGAACACGTGGTCACGTGGAGGCAGACGACAAACAGCTTGACGACCACTGCTAAATTAGCTCTACAACCTGCTCACTTCTCAACTTCAAACTAACACTGCAGCTGATTTCCGACGATCCCTACCACGATCGGGCACCCGTTTCATTAGGAATATAGTAGCAACAGCGACGTTCATGCAATATATTATATTGGCCAATGTCTATT
>LFCJ01001613.1_pt1 | contig 15865 bp, 13 predicted proteins | sample 643141 | NCBI WGS metagenome assembly LFCJ01 (sample SAMN03766243, study PRJNA286221) | soda lake metagenome | biome: soda lake; feature: Kulunda steppe; material: water; isolation source: sample B1-Br-g2 brine of Lake Bitter-1 | place: Russia: Kulunda steppe | collected 2010-07 | reverse complement strand
GGGGCATCCATGTACAGCGTGTCGCCCTCGATGGCGAGCCCAGTCGCGCCGAGCCCGGCGTCGTCGGGGTTCCGTGGCACGAATACGCCCGGTTCGTCGGTCTCGACCCATTCGGTCGTCTCGCCGACGGTGCCGGATAGCTCGAGGACGCCGTCGTCGGTCACGGAGACCGAGACGGTGTCGGCGGTCGTGAGGAGCTTCTCGTGGGTCGTCTGGAACCCCGTCGATCGATACTCTCCCTCGAACTGGTCCGCCCGTTGTACCGTTTCGGGGTTCGGATCGCGCTCGGCTGCGGTCACTGCATCGCCCTCGAGGCCGGCGTCGAGGTAGCCATCGAGCACCTCGACGAGCCCGGGCGCGGGCGTGTTGAAGCTCACGAAGAGCGCGCTGTCGTGCTCGGGAAAGAGGACGAACAGCGTCTGGAAGTACTCGGTGCCGCCGGTGTGCCAGACGATCCGTTCGCCGCGATACTCGCCGGTCATGTAGCCGTAGCCCACGCCGTCGAGTTCGGGGTGGTTCGTCGCACGCTGGTCGACCATCTCGTCGACGGAATCGGCCTCGAGTATCTCGACCGCCTCGCCGTCGTCGGTCTCGAAGGTTCCGTCTTGCAGTTTCAGCGCGGCGAAAGTTCCCATATCGGTCGCGGTGGCGCTCATCGACCCGGCCGGCGGAACGCCGACGATGGTGGGATCGTCGGTCTGGAACTCCTCACCCTGCGGGACGTGGCCCTGTGAGCGTGCTCGATCCTCGGGGACGGGTTGCTCGACGGTCGAGTGGTCCATCGAGAGCGGCTCGAGGATCTCGCGTTCGACGTGGTCCTCGAACGGTTCGTCGTACGCCTCCTGGACGACGAGCCCCGCGAGCGCAGTGCCGTGGTTCGAGTACGCGGCCGTCTCGCCCGGCTCGCGAACCTTCGCGGGCATCTCGGCTTCGAGTTTGCCTTCCCAGTCATCGATCGCCTCGTGGTCCGAGACGAACAGCCCTTCGAACCGATCCTCGTACCCTGGCGTGTGGGTCCCCAGGTGCTCGAGGGTCACCTCGTCGTCACCCTCGAACTCGTACTCCTCGAGGTAGGTGTCGATCGGCTCGTCGAGCTCGAGCGTGCCGTCCTCGACGCCCTGCATCACCGCGGTCCAGACGAACAGTTTCGTGACTGAGCCGACCATGAACGCGGTTTCGTCGGGGTCGACGGGCTCGTCCGCCTCGGCGTCTGCGTAGCCGTAGCCGCCGGTGTGAACGATTTCGTCGTCCTCGACGACCGCGACGGTGGCACCGGCGACGTCGTGTTCGGCCATCACGTCCTCGAGCAGTTCGTCCATCCCGTCCTGGAGTTCCGCGTCGGTCTCCCAGCCGTCCGTCTCGACCGGGGACACCTCGCCCGCTGTGCCGTCTCCCCCGTGGCCCTCACCGGCAACTGCGGAGGGTACGGCTGCGAACGGGGCGACGAACCCGACGGTCACAAAGAGACAGACGAGGAGGACGAGCCCTCGTCTGCTCGTCGGGAGGACGGGGGCGACGTGCTGTTTCATAGACACTACCCATGTGGCTCTCCTATAAATGTGTATTCAGTGTCATAACTGGTGGACCCTCTCGTCGGCGCCCAGGGCTGTCAACCGCCTATCGCTCCGGGTGAACCGGCGCGTCGAACCCCCCTCGAACGAGCGGCTTCGCGACGTGTCGACGCGCACACGGCGGCACCTCGTACCAGCCGACCTCGAGGTCGCGGTCGACCGGGACCGTCGCTTTTTCCGGCGCGCTCGTCTCGCAGTCCCGACACCGGTAGCCCTGGTCGCGGCCGGCGCTCTCCATCGTCCGGTCGCAGTCGGGACAGATCGGCGTCACTCGTTCGGTGCGGACGAGGTCGCGGACGGCGAACTTCTCGAGTTTGAGCGTGCCCGCCGAGACCTCGCCGCAGGCGGTGAGCCGGTCGCCGACGCGCAGCGCCCGGACCCGGTCACGAAACCGTTTGGTCGGCTCGAAGGCGGCACACTCGAGTCGTGGCTGTTCCGCATCGTCGTCGGTCGGTGGGTCGTCGTCGTCGTCGACCGACGCGGCCGCCAGCTCGAAGAAGACGTGGCCGCCGCGTCGCGTTTCGGGCTCGCTTTCGACCCACCCCTCGAGGCGGTAGGCCCGACCGTCGCGGACGGTCTCGATGGCTCCCTCCCGCAGGTGGACGTCGGTCCCCTGATTGGTGACGAACAGCTGGCTCGAGGCGACGGGTTCGCTCTCGATTCGGTCGGCGACCGCGCGGGCGACGGTCGCGTCGTCCCCGCGGATGCCGTGGAGGATCGGACCGGGCGTGTGTGGCACGCAGACGGTCTCGCCCTCGCCGCGATCGACCGTATCCCAGACGTCGGGGTAGCCCCACTCCGCCGCGGCGAAGACGCTCTCGCGGTCGACCTGCCGTGGGGTTCCCCAGCTATCGGGCTCACGATACGAGATGAATTCGTAGGTCCACTCCTCGAGTGCGCGCCAGGCTCCGATGGCAGCGAGCGCACCGATCCGCCCGCGGCCGTTGCCAGCGTGCCAGCTCCGGTAGCCGTGGCGCTCACAGCAGGCCGTCGCGTCCTCGATCTCGAGGTGGTCCCGGACGGCCCGCTCGGCGAATTCGGCGACGTCGCCGGAAATCGCCGTCTGGTGGACGTCGTGGTCAGCGACGACCAGCCCCGGATTCGTCCGCTCGTCGACGGTCTCGGCGAGCGAGGCGAGCGTCTCGCGAGCGACGGAAAACGCCAGGTCGGGATCGCAGTCAGCGTGGATCGCCAGGGCGGCGTTCCCGCGGGTCTTGTACTCCACGGCGGGGTTGAGTCTGACCAGGAGCAGGCGGTCGATGGGGTCCGTCGGAGCGTCGTGTGCGTCGGCCGACGTCTGCTCGTCTCGGCAACACGTTCGGCGCAGTCGCTCGGCGATCCGCGCAGCGACGTAGGTCGTACACATCCCGCGTTCACGGGAGTCCGTATCGTCGATCCCGACGATCGTCATCGGCGGGACGTTGGCGGGCGAACGGGTAACGGCTTTCGGATATGCGGGTCGGAGACGCCGGTGGCCGTCCACGGCGGAGATGAACTCCGAATCCGATCGACCATCGGGGTCGACACGTCCCGGCTGGCGGAGAGCATCCCGTATATAAGTATTGAGCCGCTGTGAGGGGGAACCGCAACACGGCACCCAGGCAAACCGGGGAAAGCGTCTTATAGGAGGAATAGCTTAGATCCCCCTATGTCCCGCTCCGCACTGGTCGGCAACGTGACCGCGATGTTAGAGGACGCGGGATTCGTGGTCAGCGACCGGTGTGCGATCAGACCGAAGAGCTTCGACGTCGCCGCACGCCGCGGCGAGGACCTGTTGCTCGTGAAGATCCTCGGCAACATCGACGCGTTCAACGAGGCCACCGGCCACGAGATGCGCCGCCTCGGAACGTACCTGGGGGCGACCCCGCTCGTGATCGGGCTTCGAAGCCGCGACGAGGACCTCAAACCCGACGTCGTCTACTTCCGACACGGCGTCCCAGTTTTCAGCCCCGATACGGCGTACAACCTCTTCATCGAGAGCGTCCCGCCGCTGATCTACGCGGCACCGGGCGGTCTCTACGTCAACATCGACGGCGACCTGCTCGCCGACGAGCGCGAGGACCGCGACTGGAGTCTCGGCCGCCTCGCGACAGAACTCGGCGTCTCCCGGCGAACCGTCTCGAAGTACGAAGACGGGATGAACGCCTCCGTCGAGGTCGCGATGGCGCTCGAGGAGCTGTTCGACGCGCCGCTGACCAGCCCCGTCGACGTCCTCGAGGGCGCAGACGACGTCCACGAGTCCGAGGCGACGCCGGACGACCCGGAGGCCGATCCGGACGACGAACAGGTCGTCGCCGTGCTCACGCGTGCGGGCTACCGGGTCCACCCGACGGTTCGCTCGCCGTTCAAAGCCGTCAGCCGCGAGGCGGACGACGACGAGAAAGTCGTCCTCACCGGTCACTCGAAGTTGACGAAAGCCGCCGAGAAACGCGCCCGGATCATGAGTTCGATCAGCCGGGTGACCGGAACCCAATCGGTGTACGTCGTCGACCGCGCCAAGCAAGACGCCGTCGACGGGACCGCGCTCGTCGAACGCGACGAACTCGCGGACCTCCGAAACGCCGACGACCTCAAAGCCGTTATTCGCGAGCGTTCGGAGCGAGAAGAGGCGGCCTGATCGGCCCGTTCGCCGACCGTTTTCGACGTCGCGCTCGACCGATTCGCTCGTACGGACAGTAGTACCTCCTCGGACGGGCTGTAGTACCGAGCGGTTGGCACGCCGACTGCGTGCGTGAGCGTGCTAGAACTGACGACGGCGACTCCGTCTCAGGCGTACGTTTCTTCGAGGTAGGCGACGATGTCGGCGCTTTCGGCCATTCCGTCGACGCCGTTTGCCTCGTCGGTGATGACGGGGACGCCAGTCTGACCGCTCACGGCTTCGACCTCGGTCCGTTCGTGGTGGGCGGCGGGCACCTCGATCGTCTCGTACTCGAGCTCGAGTTCGTCGAGTTTTGCGCGCACTTTCGCACAGAACGGACAGCCAGGGAGGTCGTAGAACGTGATGTCGGGCATGTACGGTGTTTCGGTTCCAGCGTAAAGAGGTCGTCGGTGGTGTGAGGACGATCAACCGATCGAAAAAACGTGTGTGGTACGAAACCGCCGGTTCAGAACACGACGTAGCCCGCTTCGACGGCGAAGTAGACGACGAAGTAGGCCACGAAGGCGATCGCGAGGACCCACTGGCCCAGCGAGACGTCCCGGCCCTCACCCATTGCGGACTTGACCAGCGGATAGCTGATGATCCCTGCGGCGAGGCCGTTGGCGATCGAGGTCGTCAGCGGCATGACGGTGATCGTGAGGCCGCCGGAGATCGCCCACGCGGGGTCGGTCCAGTCGACGTCCATCACGCCCTGGAGCATGATGATCCCGACGACGACCAGCGCGAGGTAGGTCGCGTACTGGGGGATCGCGGCCATCAGGGGAACGGCGAGCAACGCGAGCGCGAACATGGCGCCGACGACGAGCGCGGTGAAGCCGGTTCGGCCGCCCTCCTCGATCCCGGTCGAGGACTCGATGTAGGTGGTGACCGTCGAGGTGCCGATCATCGCGCCGACGGTGGTGCCGACCGCGTCGGCCATCAGCGGCTTCTCGGCTTCCGGCAGGTCACCCTGTTCGTCGAGGAAGCCGGCGATCTGGGAGACGCCGATGAGCGTGCCGGCGGTGTCGAAGAAGTCCACGAAGAAGAACGTGAAGACGACCAGCAGGAAGACGAGCGGTTCGTCGCCGATCATCCCCAGCCCCTCGACGAAGCCCCAGAACAGCGGGGTGAAATCGTACTGGACCGAGCCCAGCATCGCCATGATTCCGTCACCCGTTACGTCCTCGTACGCGCCATCGGGGGTGAGCACGCCGGGTGCGACGACGCCGGCCAGGGTCAACAGCCAGCCGGCGATCGCCGTCAGCAGGATGCCGATGATGATCGAGCCGCGGACGCCGCGGGCGTAGAGCAACAGCATCACCAGCAGGCCGGCGAGCGAGAGCGCGGCGACCGGGCTCTCGAGGACGTTTCCGAGGGTCACGAGCGTCGCGTCGTAGGCGACGACGATCTCCATCTCCTGGAGCCCCAGAAAGAGCAGGAAGACGCCGATACCAGCCCCGACCGAGAATTTGACCGGTTCGGGGAACAGCTCGAGAACGTACCGCCGTGCGCCGACGGCCGTCAACGCGATGAAGATGACCCCTTCGACGAAGACCGCGGCCAGCGCGAGTTGCCACGGAACGCCGAGGATGACCACAACGGTGAAGGTGAAGAAGGCGTTCAGCCCCATTCCCGGCGCCAGCCCGAACGGCCGGTTGGCGTACAGCGCCATCACCAGGATGGCGACCACCGACGCGATGATGGTCACTACGGCAAGCATCTGGAACACCTCGCCGCCGGTGTATTCGACGCCGTTGATGGTGGTCGTCTCCGCGGGCGCACCCTCCCCGTGATCCCAGAGGATGGCGTCGCTCAAGATCGCGGGATTGACCACGATGATGTACGCCATCGCGAGGAACGTCGTTACGCCCGCGATCGCCTCGGTTCTGAAGTTCGTCTCGTGCTCGTCGAACTCGAAGAAGTCCGCGAGTGTATCGGCTGCCCCCATGTTGGACGTTCGAGCATAGATACAGGGGTAAGTTAAAGTTTCTTGTCTCAGTTGACGTTCGAGTACACACGTACGTGCATATGTCTTCGGTTAGAGAAGTCCTGGTAGGACCCACGGCGACGAGGCCGCACACTCGAGGCGGAACCAACTATTTGACCCCCCACATCGTAGCCACACACCATGAGATTCGTTATCGTGGGATACGGCCGTGTCGGCTCGCGAACCGCACGGATCCTGACCGAGGAAGGCCACGAGGTGACTGTCGTCGACGACGATCCGGACCGTGTCGACCGGGCAGGGCGGAACGGACTCGCCGTCGTCCACGGTGACGGGGCCGACGAGTCGGTCCTGATCGACGCCGGTATCGAGTCGGCCGACGCCGTCGGCTCGTTCACCCCCGACCTCAACGTGAACTTCGCGGCCTGTATGGTCGGCGACCACCACGGCTGTCGGACCGTCCTCCGCATCGACGAGGATTACCGCGAAGACATCTACGAGAAGTACGCCGCGGAGGTCGACGAGATCGTCTACCCCGAGCGACTGGGCGCCGCCGGGGCGAAGACCGCCATCCTCGGCGGCGACTTCAACGTCGTCGCCGACCTCGCGGCGAACCTCCAGCTGACCGTCCTCGAGATCGACGAGGGCTCGCCGGCCGTCGGCAAGCGAATGAGCGAACTCGAGTTACCCGACTGTGCTCGAATCTACGCCCACGGTCGCGCCCGCGAACCGCTGACGATCCCGCTTCCGGGGACCGAACTCGAGGCCGGCGACGAGGTCGCGGTCATCACCGAAACCGACCGCGCCGACGAGGTCCGGTCGGCGCTGTTGCCAACGAGCGCCTGACGTCGCTCGAGGCGTGACTACTGAGAACGACGGCCGAAAGAAGTCGGATCCGGAAGCGATCGCGATTCGACCGGTGTCCCACTCGATCACCGTGTCGCTGAAGGCGGGAGCGGCGGCAACAGGCGCGCCGACGGAGTGGATGGGGGGTTGAGTGCCGTTCGTGCGCGCCGTCGAAAGTGTCTCTGGCGAACGGACATAAAACCGCGTCAGACGGTCGAATGACGGGGGTCCGACGGGCTACTCGTCGCTCTCGAGCCGAAACACGAGCACGTTCTGATGGACCATCGAGGGAACGAACGAGAACGGGTAGCCGTAGACGTGGAGGTCCTTCGTGGGGTCGTACCAGATCAGGTTCGCGGCCAGCGTCAGCGGTGCGGTCGATTCGATCGCCCGCGCGAGGTCCGCCGAGAGGAACTCGTAGGACTGCTCGCGGTACATGTCGCCGATGAAGACGACGACGTGACCGTCGGGGGCGACCGCATCCGCGAACCGATCGAACTTTCCGGCCATGTCCGCGAGCCACTCGGCTTTCGTCTGCGTCGGGGCAGTGTCGTCGGCCTCCTCGTCGCTGTCGGCGCACTCTTCCTCATCGATGTGCTCGTCGAAGGCGCCGAGTTTGCTTTCGCGGGTCGCCCGTTCGTTGCGCGTCTGCTCGAGTTCGTCCATGTGCCAGTAGGGGACGTCCGTCAACAGGAGATCGACCGAGTCGTCGGGGACGTCCGCGATCAGCTCCGCACAGTCGCCGTGGCGCAGTTCCTGGGCCGCAAGCGGGGGGTCGCCGCGGTCACGTCGGGCCGCGTTCTCGCGCTGGAGGACGGTCTCGTAGATCTCGATCCACCGGGCGTTGCGCTCGAAGCCGATGGCCTCGCGCAGGCCGGTTCCCTCGTGTTCACAGAAGCTCGCACCGAGGAGCGTCCCGCCGACGCCGGCGAACGGGTCGAGGACGGTGTCGCCGGCCTTGCTGAACCGACCGATGAGTTCGGCACAGAGCCGCGGCGGTTTCTGGCCGCCGTGTTCGCTGCGCAGGTCGTGTTGAACGGCCGGCGGGTACCCCTCCGGGATGACCGACTTGGTCGCGTACTTCCACTCCTTGCCGGTGAGGTCGTTGACCCGGTTGCGCTCGTCGTAGATGCCCCGGCCCTCGACGTAGCGCTGGTGGTCGGCGAGTTGGTCCGTGTCGACCACCTCGCCGTCTTCGACTGGCAGGGATTCTTCGCGTGCGCGGTCGGCGTCGAACTCGCCGTCCTCGTCGGTGAAGAGGCGACTCTGGCGGTGGGCGTCCCCGTCGTCTGCCATACTATCTCGTGAGTGCTCACGCCGGTCGCTTAAACCTACAGCTCCCGGGGCGACCGGACCCCAGGCCCGGTAACCTCGGTGTTAGCGAGCCCCTTTCACGCTCGAGACCCTACCTCGGCCATGAATATGCTCGTAGACGGGGAGTGGCGAACCGACGCGTTCGAGACGACCGACGAGTCGGGGTCGTTCGAGCGCGGGGAGACGACGTTTCGCGACTGGGTCAGCGACGAGCCGGACGCCACCTACCAGCCCGAGGCGGGACGATACCACCTTTACGTCTCCTACGCCTGCCCGTGGGCCCACCGGACGCTCGTGGTTCGGGCGCTGAAGGGACTCGAGGACGCCATCCCGGTGTCGGTCGTCGATCCCTACCGCGGGGAGGACGACTGGCAGTTCACGCCGGAGAAAGACGGCTGTACGCGCGACCGGGTCCACGACGTCGACTTCCTGCGGGAGCTGTACGTCAGCGCCGATCCGGACGCGACCTGTCGCGTGACCGTCCCCGTCCTCTGGGACACCCACGAGGACACCATCGTCAACAACGAGTCTCGCGAGATCATGCGGATGCTCGACACCGAGTTCGACGCGTACGCGACCCGGGACGTCGACCTCTACCCGGAGGGGTACCGCGAGGAGGTCGACCGGATCATCGACGAAATCTACGAGCCGATCAACAACGGCGTCTACCGGGCCGGCTTCGCGACCCGACAGGAGCCCTACGACGAGGCCGTCGAGGAGCTGTTCTCGGCGCTCGAGCACTGGAACGCCGTGCTGGGCGAGCAGCGATACCTCGCAGGCGACCGACTCACCGAGGCCGACGTCGCGATGTTCACGACGCTGGTCCGGTTCGACCAGGTCTACCACACGCACTTCATGTGTAACGTCCAGTACGTCCGGGAGTACGAGCACCTGTGGCCGTATCTTCGGGATCTCTACACCACGTCGGGCGTCGGAGCGACGGTGAACATGGACCACGTCAAAGAACACTACTACACGACCCACCCGGACGTCAACCCCCACGGGATCGTCGCCCGGGGTCCCGACCTCGAGTTCGACGCCCCACACGACCGGGACGAACTGCCCGGCGACCCGCCGTCAGCGCTCGCCGGCGCCGAGGCTGACGACTGACAGTCGAAAAATCGTCGACTCGAGCCCGCCTCAGGCCTCGGCCTCTGCTTCGGCCTCCGCGTCGGCCTCGGGCTCGGCCGCTGACGGTGCCTGCAGCCGCGATCGATCGGGGTCGTCTCGCCACGTCTCGAATCGCGCCTCTATCGGTTCCTCCGTCACGAACACTCGCCAGAGAACCCACGCGAGCACGAGGATCGGGAGGAGGGGCAACAGGACGATCACCATGACCGCCGCCATCACGTACCCGAACGCAGACATCTGCAGATTCGGGCCATAGCCCGTCGACTCGGCCACCTTGGTAGACATATATCACCGTTGGTGGGTTCGGCTATTCGGTCTTTCGATACGAACCCTCTCAGGGGACATGGAACCCGGACTGTGGCTCGAGTCCCCGTCCGATTAGGCTCAGGTTCGATTACGACTGCGTCACCCCGTCTGGAGGCCACTCCGACCGTCGTCCCCGTCGTCGAGTACGGCCTGGGCGTCGTCCTCGGGGCGATACCCAAGCTCGAGCATCGTCTCCGAGAGCGAGAGGAACCGCTCGGCGTTGGCGGAGATGCCGTGGGCGACCGTCGGGGTCGACCGGAGGGTCGTCGTCGCGGCGGCGTCGATCAGCCGCCGGCAGTCGTTTGGGCTGAGCCACATCGCGCGAGCGTACCGTTCACCGGCGGCGTCCCGGTCGGCACACTCCTCGCGGAGTTCGTCGCGGGTGAGCAGCCAGCCGATCCGCAGGTTCACCACGTCGAGGCCGTGGCGCTTCGCGTAGTACTCGCCCATCGCCTCGCCGAAGACCTTCGTCACGCCGTAGTAGGTGTCCGGGTCCGGCGGGTCTCCCGGCCGGATTACGGTCGGCTGGCCCGCCGTCGACTCCGGACGGATCGGCGAGACGACGTTTCCCATGTTGACCGCGTGGTTCGAACTCGCGAAGACGACCCGCTCGAGGTCGTTCTCGACGGCCGCCTCGTAGACGTTGTAGACGCCGTCGACGTTCGGTCCCGAGAGGGCGTCCCACGCCGCACGCGGATCGGGGTTGGCCGCGAGGTGGATCAGCACGTCCTGGCCCGACAGCGCGTCGACGACCGCCTCGCGATTTGCGACCTCGAGCGGCGTGGTGTCGAGGTCGTCCGCCTCGCTGTGTGAAAAGAGCGTCAGCTCCACGTCCCGGTCCGAGAACGCCTCGATAGCTTCCCGGCCGACGGAGCCGGACGCACCGGTGATCGCCACGTTCATCATACGGGATCGACGCGGAGGGTCCGGAAATAGGTCGGGCCAGCGTCTTCTTGCTCGGTGACAGCGGCGACGACGGGCGGTTCGCTCGAGCCGACGGTCGCGCCCTCGCGGACCACCGGCGTCTCGCCTGGGTGGACCAGCTGGTCGTCCCGTTTGCCTTCGACGGCTATCAGGTGTTCTCCCTGGAGTTACTCGGGGAGCGCCAACGGCTCGAGTCGACCGTCGTCACACGCCGCGTGTCGACAGCTTGCCCGTCATACGGCGGGTATTAACGACGGTACCTAACTCGGTAGGTATCACAAGTATTGAGGTCCAGCAGGAGGATCGGTACATATGAAACGGCGAACATTTCTGGTGGCGACTGGAGGGGGAGTCACTCTCGCTGGCTGTACGACGGGGGAGAACACGGACGACGAGGTCACGGATGACGCGGACGTAGACGACGAGGCGGACGACGAAGACGCGGAGGACCGAGAGGCCTCGATCGAGATCGTCGATTCGACGGTGATCGACGACTCCTCGGACGGTGGAGCGGCGGATCCCTGGCTACAGGTCGACGTCGAAAACGAGACCGAGGTCCCCCACGGCGGGATCAGAATCGTGTCGGAAGTCCTCGACGACGAGGGCACCGTCCTGGCGTCCGAAACACACACCACGAGCTATCTGCCTCCGGAGTCGACGCTACGATACTTTCACGAGGGAAGCTTCGAGATGGACGAGTTCGACTCGATCGAACACGACATCGAGGTCGCCCACGCCCAGGTTCGAAGCACGGAACTCGAGGACGTCACCGTATCGAACACTGACCTCTCCGTCGGTGGCAACCTGATCAACGTGGTGGGTGACTTAGAGCTGGCCGACCCCGACCACGACAGGGTCGTCGTCGTCGCTCCGATCTGGGACGAGGCCGGGCGACTCCGCGGAACGGGCACCTACATCGAAAACAGCCCGACCGAATCGTTCGAGTTCAGCGCCGACTCGCCCGGCTTCCGGGCCCCCGGTGGCGCCGAACCGATCGACGACTACGACGTGTACGTCTTCGACGATCTTCCCTGAGACGGATCGCGGAACCGATCACCCGGCACGATCGAAGAACCAACTGCGATTGGCCGGGAACGACCGCTCGTCGCTTCCGACCGGCCGCTCGAGGAGTGGTGGTGGCTGCCCCTCTCTCGACGGTCGGTCACCCGCCTGGCGAGCGAGACGGGGTCACTGCTCAGAGAAGCTCCGGCACGGCCTCGAGCGACTCGATCTCGTCGGTCGGATCGGTCGAGAGCGCGTAGTCGAGTCGGTGATCACGTCGGACGAACGCGGCGTCGATTCCGAGCGCGTTCGCCGCCTCGACGTCGACCTGGCTGTCGCCGACGGACAGCGGGTTCGAAGCGTCGAGTTCGGCGATCGATCGCTCGAGGTAGTACGGCCGTGGCTTCTTCCGTTCGATGCCCTGAAGCGTCGGCTCCCGGCCGTACCAGACGTCGAACGCGCCGACGTCGGTGTACCCGAGGACGTTCTCGATCGTCTGATGCTGGTTGTTGCTGACGATTCCGGTCGGCGTCTCGATGGCCCCGAGCGCGCTGGCGTCCGGGTAGGGGCGTTTCCGGCCGGTCCTGAGCTGCTCGAGCTGGGCGTCGATCGCGGCCCGCTCGCGTTCGCGCCAGCGCCGTTCCGGCTCGAGGCCGTGGCCGGTTGCGACCTGCCGCAGCGACGAGGCGGTCGGCCGGACGAGCGTCCGGACGTGGTCGTCGGACGGTTCGGGGACGCCGACGGCCCGGAAGGCCTCACGCATCGCCTCGAACAGGACGGTCCGATCCGTCGGGGTGGTCAACACGCCGTCGTTGTCGAACAGCACTGCGTCCTGTGCCGGTCCCATCGGCTCGAGTCGAGCTACGGGCCGAACGGTATTCGGCGTTTTGCCAACCGGAGGTCGCCGGCGGAGCGTCACCGCCGCCGTCCGGAGGTTCAAGTACGGACGGGCGACCAGTGCCAGCGATGTCCGCCCGTACCGACGTTCCTCACCGCCCGCTGATTGACGGCGCCCGACAGCGCGGAGGGGCCGATGGGCCATAGAGCGCTCGTCGCCTACCGGCGACCCGATCGACTGTACGACCTCCGATACAGCCACTGGGGTGGTGCGGACCTCTCGCTGGTCGAGTCGATCGGTCCGACGTCGCCGCTGGCGAACGGAGCCGTCGATACCACCCTGTTCGCGGATTCGGTCGCCCGAGATCGCATCCTCTCGGATTTCCTCGATCCCTGTATCTACGAGGCGCTCTATCTCGTCTCGCCCAACTCCGGGTACGCGGTCGACGCCTTTCGCGTCTGCTGGCTCGAGTGGGGCGACGGACGCGACGAGGGTCGCGGCGCGATCCTCGAGAGCTGTCCCGATGACGACCGGGCCATCAGAACGTGGTTTCGCGCGACGAAGACGACCCTGGCTGACGTCGTCGAGATGGGCGTCCTCTCCCGGCGGGCGGCACAGGTCTACCTCGAGTCACGGCTGTGTGAGGAACGGGGCGCCGTCGTCTACTCGTATCGAGGGGTGGAGAGTCCGGGTGACGACTGACGCGGACCGTCGTCTCCTCCTCCTCCGAAGGGTGCGGGCGACGGGTTAGGTAGCTCCCCGACCGGTTTCGATGCCGGGGCCGTCGACGGCGTGGATCGATCGGTAATCGGTATGAGCCCCGTACCGGTTCCGAAAACGGCCGACCTCGAGTGCCATCGAGCGAGCGACGTCGACCAGCCCACACACGAGGCCCGATCGAATCACAGCAGCTCGACCCCCCGAGTTCGACCCGCTCGGCGACTCGAACCGGGATGTCGCACACGCCGGGTATCCGGTTCCTGTGATCCCTACCCGGAGCATAACAATTCCTCGAGTCGAGATCGGACGGCGTGCATGCGACGACGGACCTACCTGATGGCGGCAACCGGAACGTCACTCGCACTCGCCGGCTGTGCAGCCGTAAGCGAGGACGACGAGCCGGAGGAGACGGAGAATCGAACGGACGAGCGCGACGACGCGGACGACCACGAGGACCACGACGACGAAGCCGACTCGACAGACGACGACGAGCCCCCGGAACTGGCCGGGACGTTCGACGACTTCGAGTCGCTCGAGGAGTGGGAGGTGCTCGCCGGAACGGCCACCGAAGACACCGACCGCTCGTCCGTCGGCAGCCAGTCCGTTCACCTCGAACCGGACGACGACGGCGACGACATCGACGAAGAGGACCTCGAGGACGACGAACTCGAAGAGGAAGACGACGGCGTCCAGGTCCGGCTGCGCCGGGAACTCGACGAGTCGCTCGACTGCTCGGCGGTCGCCCCCGGGCTCGCCGTTGCACTCGAGGGCGAACCCGTGACGGCCCCGTTGATCCAGCTGTTCGACGGCGACGGCAATCGGATCGACTACCGGACGAGCGCCGATCCCACACTCGAGTTCCACCGACACAACTTCGGGGTCGCCGAGGTCGACTCGGCGTTCGACTTCAGCGACGTCACGGAGATCCAGCTCGCGTACATTACCGGTGCGGGAACGGCGGGCGAACTCTGGATCGACGACCTCCACTTCGTGCCCCGGCCCGAAGACGGGAAGGTCCTCGTCCAGTTCGACGGCGGCTACGAAACCCACTACACGCACGCAGCGTCGATCGTCGACGACCACGACCTGTCGGCGACGACGTTCGTCTGTCCGGGTCGGTTGCGCGGTGACGACGACGAAGACGGCGACCGGCTCACCGAAGACCAGCTCGAGTCGCTCGCCGAGTCGGGCTGGACGATCGGCAGCCACACCGACACCGATACGCAGCTTCCCGACGCCGAAGACCCCGAAGCCGAGGTCCGCGACGCCTACGAGTGGCTCGAAGCGGAAGGCTACGACGGACGGGCGTACTTCTCGTTCCCGGGCGGAAAGTACAACGACGCGTCGCTCGAGCAGGTCGAGGAGTACCACGACCACGGCTTTGCCGGCCGCTTCCCTGCCCAGGGATATGCGGCCAACCCACTGCTCTGGCAGCGCGTCGTCGACCCCGACCCCGACGAGGCGCGCGAGGCGCTCGAGCGAACGGCCGAAGTCGGCGGCATCACCTCGCTGTGTTACGTCCGACTCGAGGACGAATCCGCGGAGAACTTCGAAGAGACCATGGACGACCTCGCCGACCACGTGGCCGACGGCGACCTCGAGCTCGTCACGCCAGCTGAGTTAGACGAGTACGTCTACGAGGAGGAAGAGGGGGAGGAAGAAGAAGAGGAAGAAGAGTAACGGACGATCACTCGCTCGAGGGAGACTCGTTCCAGCGGGCGTCGGCGAGCGTCTCGAAGCCGGCCCGCTCGCGTCGGTCGCTCGCGTTGGCGACGAGTCGCGAGACGATGAACTCCGGCGTCGACCGGCCGACCGTATCGAACCGCGGCTGGTAGTCGACGAGCAACTCGAGGTCCGGGCTGAGCCCCTCGGCGAAAATCCCGTCGACGCGGGCTTCCGGCGGCAGCGGTTCCAGGTCGTCCGCCAGGTGGGTGACGAACACCCCGAGTGCGTCGCGGTCGACCGACAGCGTCACGAGTCCGTGCAGCAGGTCGGCGGCGCTGCCGGGTTCGGTGATCGCCTCGAACTCGTCGACCAGCATCAGCGTACGGCCACCAGCGGAGAGCGGGGGCACGATCGAGCGTAGCGTCGACTCGAGGACGCCGGCGTTGAAACTGGCGTGACGGCGGTGAAAGACCAGCGAGTCGACGGGGGTCACCTCGGCCCGCTCGGCGGGGACGGGCAGTCCCATCATTGCGAGCAGGACGACCTGACAGCAGGTCTCGAGGAGCGTCGTCTTCCCGCCGCTGTTGGCCCCTGTGAGGACGGCGATACGTTCCCGTCCCGGCGGGGCGTCGATACTGCGGGGCGGGTCGGTCACCTCGTGATCGCCGAGCCCGTAGGTCACCGGCTGGACGGAGTCGTCGTCACGGGCGGCGAGCGTCAGGTTCCGGGCCTCGACGACCGACACCGCGGCGTCCTCGGCCTCGAGGAACGTCGGTCGCGTACAGTCGTACGCGAGCGCAAAGCGGGCCAGCGAGAGGTGTAACGCGATGTCGTCGACGGCGTCGACCGCCCGGTCGACGGCCGCCCGGCGCTCCTCGAGCGTCGCCTCGAGGTCGCTCGCGACGGCCGTTTCGCGCTCGTCGATGGCCTCGGTGAGGTCCTGGCGGAGCCGTCGTAAGGTGCCG
>LFCJ01001612.1_pt1 | contig 15878 bp, 13 predicted proteins | sample 643141 | NCBI WGS metagenome assembly LFCJ01 (sample SAMN03766243, study PRJNA286221) | soda lake metagenome | biome: soda lake; feature: Kulunda steppe; material: water; isolation source: sample B1-Br-g2 brine of Lake Bitter-1 | place: Russia: Kulunda steppe | collected 2010-07 | reverse complement strand
GTTCTGGCCTACGTCAGCGTCGTGCTTGCGGGCCAGCTGGTCGGCCGGTGGTCGATCTCGGCGGCACTCACAAAGCGGCGCTCGCCGTAGTCGATACTGCGGAAGCCCGTGGTACTCGCGCTGTTATGTTTCACTGCGTTCGGTAAGACCCCGGCTCCGGAGGCCACACGCTTAGGATGTTGCCGTCCCTACGTTGGGTGATGACCGTCACCGTCCGGTATACGTGTCCACACTGTGGTGCCGTCACGAGCGTCGAACGCGAGCCCGATTTGGCGGACCGATCCGTGACAGTGCTGGCCCAGCCCGGCTGGGAGTACGCAGAGCCGGGAGACGACGACCTCGAGGAGGCAGACGGGATCGCCTTTGTCTGTGGCGAAGACGGTCGCGTGACCGACCTCGAGGGAACGGAGATAGCGGGCTGTGGCCGGCCGTACTATCTGAATTTCGTTCGGTTCGAACACGGTGTCGAACTCGAGCCGAATCCGCCGACCTACGATGGTCCGCGCTTTGATTTTCACGGCTAGGGGTCTGCGAACACAACCCTTTTCGACGACCGGCGGCACCTACCGACATGGACGAAGACGCCGTTTTCGACCGCCTCCGAACGGTCGAGGATCCGGAACTCGGGGATGATATCGTGTCGCTCGGACTGGTAAACGACGTCTCCATCGAGGACGAGACGGTTGCCGTCGACCTCGCGCTCGGGGCTCCATATTCGCCGACGGAGACCGCACTCGCTGGCACGGTGCGTGATGCCCTCGAGGCGGAAGGCTGGATGGTCGATCTCTCGGCGAGTATCCCAGACCGACTCTCGAGTGAGGAGCAGGTGTTACCGAACGTCAAAAACGTGATCGCGGTCGCCTCCGGCAAGGGTGGGGTTGGCAAATCGACAGTCGCTGTCAACCTGGCTGCAGGGCTCTCACAGCTCGGTGCCCGTGTCGGCTTATTCGATGCCGACATTTACGGGCCGAACGTCCCGCGGATGGTCGATGCAGACGAGCCGCCGCGGGCGACCGAAGACGAGACGCTCGTCCCGCCGGAGAAATACGGCATCAAGCTGATGAGCATGGCCTTTCTCGTCGGCGAGGGCGACCCGGTCATCTGGCGCGGCCCGATGGTTCATAAGATCATCACCCAGCTGACCGAAGATGTCGAGTGGGGCCATCTGGATTATCTCATCGTCGACCTGCCGCCAGGAACTGGTGACACCCAGCTGACGATGTTACAGACGATGCCCGTGACGGGGGCAGTCATCGTGACGACGCCACAGGACGTGGCACTCGACGACGCACGAAAGGGTCTCGAGATGTTTGCAGAACACGACACGGTCGTTCTCGGTATCGCCGAAAATATGTCTACGTTCGTCTGTCCGGACTGTGGGAGCGAACACGATATCTTCGGCTCCGGCGGCGGCGAGGAGTTCGCAGACGTCCACGAGTTGCCGTTTTTGGGCTCGATTCCGCTCGATCCCGCCGTCCGAGCGGGTGGCGACGGTGGCAAACCAACCGTCCTCGAGGACGGCGAGACGGGCGACGCCTTCAAAACCATAACCGAAAACGTCGCGAACAACACCGGCATCGTCCACCGCCGAGCGGTCTCTCAGCAGCGGCCTCCCGAACCCGCACACTCTGATCACTGACTTCTCTCACGAGTTCTGTCTGGGTCGTCCCTCGTATGGTTCTCATCACCATCCAATGGAGACCTGTGGTGTGCAAGGGTGGGGCTTATTCGCGTCTGGGTAGTTTGTTGTGTTAGGAAACCGCGACGGGAGGAACTCGTCGCTGACCCCAAGCACTTATGACTGACACGAAAACACCCATCGAAGCGACGTTCGAACTGCAGCGCCAGTCGATCAAACAGGGCCAGCAGTTTTTCGAGCACGGTCTCGAACTGCAAGAAAATGCCGCCGAGCGGATGATGAAAAACGGTTTTGCTGCCCAGCACAGTCTCCAGCGTCAGGGTACCGAACTCGCCCGGCAACTGTTCGACGCCCAACTCGAGGCGATGGAGTCGGCCCTGGATGAGGCCCAGTACGACGTTCGATCGACGATCGACGACCAGGTCGAGGTGAACGCCAAACAGACCCAGAAACTGCTCACCGAGCAGTACGACCAGGGTGTTGACTTGCTCAAGCAGATGATCCACGCCCAGTTCGACGCCCTCGAGTCGGCGATGGACCGCGATGGGGCTGACATCCGCTCGACCGTCGACGAGCAATTCGAGGAGTTCGAGCGAACACAGGATCGGACCTGGGCCGAGTTCGAAGCGGCCGTTGTCGAGTCGGTCGAGGAACTGACCGACCAACAACAGACCGTCCTCACGGAGTCGATCGAGTCGGTCCTCGAGGCGCACAAAGAGACCGAACAGCAGGCACTCGAGGGAGTCAGTCGAGCCGAAGAAACTGCAGGGACGGTCCAGCAAAGCGCCGAGTCGGCGATGCAGACGAGCCAGAAACAGGGCGAGGCGATGGTCGAGACGGGCCAGGCTCAGACACAGGGGCTGGCCGGCGACGCCGCCGACGCGACAGTCTCAGAGACGACGACTGCGATCGAATCGGCGGCCGAAGGGAAAGCGGATGAACACACCCTCCAGCACATCGACGGTGTCGGCCAGACGTACGCCAAGCGCCTCGCCGAGGCCGGAATCGAGACGGTCGAAGACCTCGCAACGACCGACACCGAGGCGGTCGCCGACGCAGCAGCGATCTCTGAAGACCGTGCGTCAGACTGGATCCAGGCCGCTCAATCGCAGGCATAATCCCTCCTCATCAACTGTGCCTGCCTGGTCCCCGCTGACGCTGGTCACACACCGAACACGGCCTCTCTCTGAGACTATTTACAATTGTTCAGTCGATCTACGCTCCCCTGGAACAAGCAGTTCCTCGAGGCGCTCGAGGGCATAAAGTGCGGCCCCGGTAGTCGCAAACGCTTGTGTGGGGAGTTCGAAGGCGATCCGACACCGGTCGGCTGTGAGGTCGTCGACGCGGTGGGTAGCGCCTGGAACGCCGGCAACCGACCAGGACCACTGGCGATCATCGACCTCGGTGATGGTAAAGGGTGTCCAGACGCCCGGGAGCCGAATCCGACCCGTGGTCCCCTCGCGGATGTGACGGTGGCTGGCGTCGACACCGCTGACGCCGGGCAGCCACTCCGGCCAGCGTCTGGTATCTATGAGTGTTGTCCAAGCGTCTTCTGCCGGCGCGGCGACGACGTGTGAGGCCTCGAGTCGGCGACCATCCGGTGTCCGGATCCACTGGAGTCGAGTCATGCTACCGAACATAGGGGTCTTGCCCTCTGGACTCTTGTGTTCGCGGTGGTTTGGTCCGGATACGTATCCAGCCGAGAGGATCACAACTACCTGACAGTCATTGCCGTCAGACTTTACTCAACCCGCTGCCTGTCTCGGAGACGAATGGCGATACTCGAGGTCGAGGGTCTCCGGAAGGAGTACGGCAATTTCGTGGCGGTCGAGGGAAGTTCCTTTTCGATCGACCGCGGCGAGGTGTTCGGGGTCGTCGGGCCGAACGGGGCCGGCAAGACGACGACGCTAAAGATGCTCGCTGGACTCGTCGAACCGACCGGTGGAACCGCTCGAGTCGCCGGCTACGAACCGGGTGAGCCGGCGATGCAGCGTCGGCTTGGGTTTTTACCCGAGGAGTCGCCGCTGTATGAGGAGATGACTGCTCGGAGCTATCTGCGATTTTTCGCCGACCTCTATGGCGTCCCCCGCGAGGTCGCCGACGAGCGAATCGAACGCACCCTCGACCGACTCGACCTCGAGCACCGCGACCGACGCCTCGGCAACGTCTCGAAGGGAATGAAACGAAAGGTTGCGATTACACGGGCGCTGGTCAACGATCCCGACGTGCTCATTTTCGACGAACCGGCGTCGGGCCTCGATCCGTTGACGACCAACTACATCATCGAGTTTACACGCGAGCTAAGCGAGGAGGGCAAGACCATCGTCTTTAGTGCACACAACCTCTTTCACGTCGAGAGTATCTGTGATCGAATCGCGGTGATGAACGAGGGGCGGATCATCGCTCGCGGGAGCGTCGAGGAGATCCGCGAGGCCCACGGCGGGACCGTCTATTACGTCTATGCGACGGTCGAGGGCAGTCATGGACTCGAGGCAGTCGAAACAGCCGACTCACCTGTGACGGTCTCTCGTGAAAACGGCCACGTCGAACACGTCGTCGAGGAGATGGCCCACGTCGAGGCGATCCGCGAGGCCGTCGAGGCCGCCGACGGCCGTATCACGGATATCCAGACGGAAACGCCGACGCTCGAGGAAATCTTCCTCGAACTCGCAAGCGACTCGCCCGAGGAGGCCGAGGCGTGAGTCGTAGCGAGGGCCCCTCGATTGGGCCGGCAGATGCCCCAGGCGATGGTGCCGACGACGGGTTCGCCAGCAAACTCAGACGTCTCGGTCGAATTGCCCGCTGGGAGGTAACTCGGAGTACCGGCACCATCGATCGGCGAACGCTCCTGATTTTGGTCGTGATGATCGCCGTCATCGGTGTCGTTGGATTCGTCGCAGCCGAAGACGGACTCGGACTCGATGATGAGATCTACGTCGTTGGCGTCGACGAGTCAAACCCATATCACGACGTCGCGGTTGAAGCAAACCAGTTTCGGCCGGTTTCGCTCTCGGATGTCGAGATTGCAGACGACGGCGAGAGCGGGAACGTCGACCTGGTGCTTACGCCAGACGGAGAGATTGGGTATGTCGGCCCCAACGGCGAAGCCGCCTACGACGTGTTCCGCAACGCCGTCGGTTCCTACAACGAGGGATTGATGGCCGCCGAAAACGACTCGCCAGCAGCGTATCCGGTCTTTGTCAGCCTCGAGTATCAGGATCGAAATCTCGGCTTGTTCGCCGAAGAGGGATTTGAGACGGAAGGTGAGACAGCCGGCGATGGTGAGCCAGGGAGCGGTGACGGTGGTGACACTGACGACGATACAGAGGCTGACGACGATACAGAGGCTGACGACGATTCGGGTATGACGACTGATCCAGACGCAGACGGCATGCCATCGACCGACGACGGGTTGCAGGTGCCGGATATCGGCGGTGGGGCAGGCGAGCAGACCGCCCCCGGCACTCCAGGAACGCTTTCGCCGCCGTTCCCATTTGAGGCGCTCGTGCTTGCGTTTTTGCTTATCGTCCCGATGAACTTCGTGATCCAGGTCTATGGCGGCTCGATCATGCAGGAACGACTCAAACGTCGCGGTGAGTTGTTGCTCGTCTCGCCGGCGAGTCGAACCGAAATCGTCGCCGGAAAGACGCTGCCGTATCTGCTCGGACTCGTGGGGCTGACAGCGGCGATTGTGCTCAGTATCGATGGCGGCGTGCTTTCGATCGCCGCAGTCTTTCCATTTGCGCTTTTGTTTCTGGGGGCGACGTTCGCCGGCGCGATGTTCGCCCGGTCGTTCAAAGAACTCACCTTCGTTACCGTGACTGTAAGCGTCGTCCTCACGACGTACGCGTTCGTCCCAGCGATCTTCTCCAACGTGACGCCGATTGCGCTCATCTCGCCGCTGACGCTCGTCGTTTTCGATCTGCAAGGCGAGTCGGTCGAACTGGTCGAGTATCTGTTCTCGACGGGGGCGTTGTATCTCGGCTCTGTCGTCCTGTTTTTGCTCGGTATCGGTGTCTACCGCGAGGAGGATATGTTCGCCCAGAAGCCGATTCCTGCAAAGATCATAGACGCTATCGTAAGCCAGATCGATTCGATCACCGCCCGCGTCCACGCGTATGCCAGCCCGTTCGTGCTCTCGATTCTGTCTATTCCGTTCGTCTTTGGGGCACAGTTACTCGGCGTCGCGTTGCTCTTTGCGATTCCTGACGCCGTCGCCTTACCGGTAATGTTCGTCTTTGCTGCTGCCGTCGAAGAGTTCGCAAAGAGCATCCACGTCTACGCCGGCTTCGCCCGATCGCGGTTCGACTCGACGATCCGGGTCGGTGCGATTCTGGGTGGTATCTCCGGCATCGGTTTTTTCCTCGGTGAAAAGGCCACTCACGCCGTCCAACTGGTCGGCATTCCCGACCTGTCCGTCGGCACTGCAGCCTTCGGCCCTGCGCTCTCGAGTGAGCCGCTCGTCCTCGTGGCACTGTTTTTTGCGCCGCTTGTCCTCCATATCGTGACGGCGGTCATTTCGACGGTTGGGGCGACTCGTGGACGGACCAGCTATGCACTCGCGTTCGTCGTTGCGACGATCGTTCACGTACTCTACAACCTGGGGGTGATCGCGCTTGTCGCGTGACCGAGCCGATACGGGTTCAGCCAGGCGAGAATCGATCCAGCGCGGTCCGAACCCGCCATCGGTTGACACCGAGGCCTCGAGATCCGTCTGGCACGCTCGATGGGCACTCATCCGCAGAGAACTCCAGTCGCTTCGCTCGGAGAAGACGATCATCCTTGCGATCGCCATTCAACTGTTTATCGCGGCGTTTTCGTCGTTTCTGGTCGTCGGCCTGGTCTCGATGTACGACCCAAGCGCAATCGAGGGCCAGGAACGAGCTATCGCAGTCACCGGCGAGGACACCGACGAACTGGCAGCCGTCGCCAGCCAGCAAGATGGACTCGGTGTAGACCGGTATGACGACCGCGCCGATGCACACGCTGCCTTCGAGGAAGGGCAGGTCGATGCCGTCCTCGACGCCAACAGAGACGACGAGGGTCGTCTCGTCGTCAGAACGACCGTCCCCGACGAGGGGCTGCAGACGACGGTGCTGGTCGTCCAGCTTCGTGAAGCCCTGGAGACTCTCGAGTATACAGAACGCATTGCCAACGCCGATCGACTCGCCGAACAGCCACTGTCGGTCCCGGAAGCGATCGAGGCGAGTCCCTACGCCGGATTTACCTACACCATCCTGTTGCCGTTGTTGCTTTTTTTGCCGGCGTTTATCAGCGGGTCGATGGTCGTCGACTCACTCGCCGAAGAACGCCAGCGAGGCACCCTCGAGTTGTTGCGGGTCGCGCCGCTTTCGTTCGTCGACGTAGTCGATGCCAAGCTGGTTGCAACGGCCGTGCTTGCACCGATTCAGGCGGCCGTCTGGCTTGCGTTGCTTGCGGTAAACGGGACGGCGATTGCACAGCCGTTTGCGCTTGTCGGGCTGGTGGCAGCCCTCTCGGTGCTGGTTGCCGCCGTCGGTGCGGGAGTCGCCCTCTATGCGCCCGAACGCCGTCAATCCCAGCTTTTGTACTCGGTCGGGATCGTCGGAACGCTCGTCGTCTCGACGGCACTCCCCGAACACCCTGCAAACACCGTCGCGAAATTCGCTACCGGTTCGGCCACCGCGACGAGTTGGCTCGCGCTTGCAGGCTATGGGATCGCCGCCGCCTTTACACTCCTCGCGCTCCGATGGTACGTCGACCGACTCGAGCCAGAATCGCTGTAAATTCATTCGGTAGCTCGCCCGAAGGAAATGACTTTACGTCATCAGTTCAATCAACTGGCATGGGATACTGCGGAGAGTGTGAGGAATCGTTCGAGGGGGCCACGATGGTGTGTCCAAACTGTAATACGCCACTCGAGGATCGATCCACGTCGACGTCGGAACGGACCGATCCCATATGGGACCACTCAGCGACCGACAGTTCGACGACGGATCGATCGGTCGACCCAACTGCAACCGCCAGTCACTCGAGTGAAACGACCAGCACACAGCCGAAAGACGGCGAGTGGGGTCGCCTGCGAGAGTCTCCCGAGACTGACTCGAGGCAGTCATCGGACTCCGTCCGTTCGGGACGCGAGTCCGGCGGTCACGATCCGTGGAGACGTGAGTCGGGTGGTCAGGGTCCGAGGAGACGCGGGCCGGATGGTCGAGATCCGAGGAGAGGCGAGCCGGGTGGTCGAGATCCGAGGAGACGCGATGATCGAGTGCCGACTGGACCGGCATATCACGAGACTGGCGTACTCGAGTACGGATTGAAGTTCCCGCTTGGAAAGGGTGGGAAACCGCTTGTCCTCGATTCGTTGTTGCTTTTTGCCTCGTTTCTTCTCGTCCCGCTTTTTACCTCCTATGGCTACTCCTATCGTGTCGGGCGGGCGGCCGCTCGCGGTGACGAGGAGCCACCGGAGCTAACGGATCTTGGTGGGCTCACGATCGATGGGCTGGCACTGACGGTACTGTATATCGGTGCAATGGTGCTGGGTCTCGGTGCGATGTTCGCCGGCGTCCTCCTCTTTGAGGTCCTCCCCGACTCACCTCCCGTCGTGACGGCGCTAACGGGTATGTCCGTGCTTGCGGCCCTCGTAGGGTTCTACGTTGCTGGTGCGTTCGTTCCCGTCCTGTTCGGAACCGGAAGCGTCTCGGAGACGGTTCGTGAGCTTCGGTTCCTGCGATTTGCGTTCACGATTCACTATCTCAAAGGGATAGCGCTCGTCACGGTTCTCTGGATAGCTAGTACCACCGCGTTATTTGTCCTGCTTATGCTTTTGGTTATTAGTATCATTGGTATGATCGTGCTCCCGTTTATCTATCTCGCATACGCCGTCTACATCACGAATATGTCGTGTGCTGTGCTGGGCTATGTCTACAACGAAGCGGCGAAAAACGGACGGATGCCGCCGGTCGACCGAACCGACGACCTCGGGCTTGTCGGCTGATCAGAGCGACGACCAGCAACGGCGTGCCTCTCCCCAGGAGGTAACCGTTGCGATCCAGCGAGCCGCGATGAGCTTTTTTAGGTTCTGTGCGGGGATGCCATCGAAGGTGTCGACGGGCAGTGAGATGCCGAAGGCGGGTTTGATCTGGTGGGCAACGGCTTCCTCACCGACGGAGACGACCGTCCCTTTGTCGTCGAACTCCCAGGTTTTGAGTGGTCGGCCTTCGATCGCTCGAGCGATGTTCTCACCGATGAGTTCGGCGGCCTGCCAGGCAGCCTGTGCAGTCGGTGGGGCGGGCTGGTCGCCCTGATCGACGATTGCTGAGTCGCCGATAGAGAAGACACGCTCGTCGGAGGTCTGGAAAGTTGCCTCGGCGTTGACGCGGTTGTGCTGGTTCTCCAAGTCGACACCGTCCATTGCATCGCGGCCGGTGATGCCACCAGTCCAGACGAAGACGTCGTGCTCGAGTGGCTCGCCTTCATCGAAGTGGATGACGTCGGCGTCGGCTTCGGTGATGGGATCGTCGGTGTGGATCTGGACGCCGGCGTCCTCGAGTTTGTCTCGAAGCGCCTGCTGGACTTCGGGGTCGTTTCCGGGGAAGATCTCTTCGAGTGCCTCGACGAGGTGGATCTCGATGGGAGCACGGTGGATATCACGGAACTCGGCGACTTCGCCGGCAGTCTGGATGCCCGAGAGGCCAGCGCCGCCGATGACGACCTGGGCGGGCTCGCTCCGGGTCGCATCCGTGCTGGCGTCTTTGACCGCCTCGTGGATCTCCATTGCATCATCTAAGCTCTTGAGCGTCAGCGAGTGTTCCTCGAGGCCGGGGATGCCGTAGTAGGCTGTCTGGCTGCCCAGTGCAACGAGGACGTAATCGTACTCGACGTCGTCTTCGTCGGCGAGTTCGATGACGCGGTCGTCGACATCGAGACCCGTTACGTCTGCCTGGATGAACTGGGTTGAACTGTTGGCGATTCGCTCGATCGGAATCGTGATATCGGATCGACGGCTGGGCTCGCGGATGACGCGGTGAACTTCGTGCAATACGAGGTGATAGTCCACGTCGGCAATCCACGTGAGCTCGGCGTCGGCCCCAAGTTCCGATTGAAGTGTGTTGATCGCACCAGCGCCGGCATATCCGGCACCGAGCACGACGACCTTCTCAGTCATAGTAGACAGTGAGCAATGGGCTGTTACAAAGGTGTTGGATCCCTCACCAGAATGGTAACTGCTGACACGTGTCTAGCTACTCGGCTCAAGATGGTCAGAGAATTCGCTTTCCGAAGGCGCTTGCGGTCAGTTCTGCGGCGAGCGTTGCCGTCTCGTTTCCTTCGTCGAGGATTGGATTTACTTCGACGACGTCCATCGACCGGAGGACGTTCTCGCGGTCGTGGCGGCGTGAGACGGTCTCGAGGGCGGAGTGGGCTTCGCGGTAGGTGACGCCGCCGCGGACTGGTGTACCGACACCGGGTGCGGTCTTGGGATCGAGCCAGTCGAGGTCGAGACTGACGTGGATACCGTCGGTGCCGTCGGTTGCCACGTCGAGTGCCTCTTCGACGACGGCAGTGATCCCGCGCTGGTCGATATCGGCCATGGTAAACGCCGTCATCTCGCTGTTTCGGACGAGTTCGCGCTCGCGTTCGTCGATGCTTCGAAGGCCGACGTAGGCAATCGATGCCTCACGGATACCGGGCGTCGTGGCCCACTCGAGGTCGCCGAACAGGCCACGACCGAGGACGGCGCTTACGGGCATCCCGTGGACGTTTCCGCTGGGTGAGGTCTCGGGCGTGTTGAGGTCGGCGTGGGCATCGAACCAGATTGCACCGATGTCGGCGTCGGTGGCCGAGCCGTTCATCGAGCCGATGGCCACGGAGTGATCGCCGCCAAGCACTAAGGGGAACGCGCCGTCAGCGAGCGACTCCGCGACCACGTCGGTGAGTCGGCGACAGACGGCTTCGATCTCACGGAGGAATTTCGCGTTGCCACCACTGGGCTGTTCGGCGTCGGGGTCTCGCTGTTCGGCCCGGGGTATAAACAGATCACCAGCGTCGGTGGGCTCGACGCCAGCGTCGAGGAGTTTTTCGGCCAGCCCGGCGTATCGAATCGCCGAAGGCCCCATGTCGACGCCACGTCGGTCTGCGCCATAATCCATCGGCGCACCGATGATTCGAACGGTCGAAACCATACGATGGCTTTGTAAGCCGTCGATTTGATGGTACCGACTGCTGATCTCGATGGCGACAGATTTAGGCGTAGACGAATCTAATTCCTACCACTATGATGCTGAGCGACGTGATGGAAGATTACTTAAAGGCCATCTATCAGCTCCAGTGTGAGGATGATGACCGAATCAAGACCTCCGAAATCGCCGCCGAACTCGACGTCACGTCGCCGACGGTCACGAGTATGATCGAGAAACTCGAAGAGCGGGAACTGGTCGACCGCGAGAAATATCGCGGAGTGACACTCACCGACGAAGGCGAAACCGTCGCCCTGGAGGTTATTCGCCACCACCGGCTGCTCGAGGCCTATCTCACCGAACATTTAGATTACGACTGGTCTGAGGTTCACGACGAGGCCGACCGGCTCGAACACCACATCAGCGAGGATTTCGAGGCTCGTGTCGCCGACGCCCTCGGCCAGCCCGACGTCGATCCACACGGGTCGCCGATTCCGGGCGTCGACCTCGAGCCACCCGAAGACCACGGTGGCAAGCCGGTTTCTGAGTTTACCGACGGTGACACAGTGGTCGTCGAAGAAGTCGCCGACCACGACGCCGAGGTACTCTCGTATCTCGCCGACCACGGCGTCGAACCCGGTGTTTCACTCGAGATTCTCGAAGTCGCTCCGTTCGGCATGATAACCGCCCAGGCCACAGCGGCCGACGAACCCGTCTCGCTTCCAAAAGCGGTGGCCCAACACGTCCGCGTCGCCGCTCCACAGCAACTCGAGCCCTGAGATTGTCAAAGTGGATTCGTCGCCCCAACGATTGAATCTCGGGTCGGAACGCATATGTTTTAGACGCGCCTAAATACGTCCTGATGAGTCTGTTTTCAGGCACCGTCGTCGGTGAGCGACCCCGATGACGAATCGACCGATCGTCGACCTTCCACGGTGGGTGCTTGCCCTCGGCCCGGTCGTCATACTGCTTCTGGCCTTTGGGCTGTTGGCCGTCGCGTTCCCCGCCGACCTGTTCGTCGCAACCGACGAAACCAGCACACTCGAGATGCTCGTCCTGTTGACGATCATCGGTGCGATTGCGGGAATCATTCCCGTCGCGATCGGGATGTGCTGGTTTCCGTTTATCCGGACGCTTGACCCACGGTATTTACATGCATTTTTGGCGCTCGCAGCGGGCGTGTTGGTGTTCATTGCCATCGAAATGACCGAAGACATCGTCGACAATGCCGTCGCCAGTGATAACCTGACGCTGGCTGCCATCCTTGCAGTTGCAGGCGTCGTCGGGACGTTCGCCGTCATGTACGCGGCGACGGCGTGGCGACACCGAACGATGGCCACAAGCGAGAAAAGCGGCCTCGAAATCGCATACCTCGTCGCGCTCGCGTTGGGGCTACATAGCATCGGCGAGGGCCTTGGCATCGGTGTTTCGTTCGTCCAGGGTGAGACGGCCCAGGTACTGTTGCTTGTCCTTGCGTTTATTCTCCACAACGTCATGGAAGGGCCAACGGTCGTTGCGGCGGTTGCACGCGACCGAACGACGCCGCCACTTCGACACTTCGCGGCGATGGGTACGATCGCAGGCGGCCCCGTTATTCTCGGCGGCTGGATCGGGAGTTTCGGCGCATCGCCACTACTCGCGGTATTGTTCTTTGCAATCGCCGTCGGTGCAATCGTCCAGGTCCTGATCGAAGTCGCCGAACTCGTCCGCATCGACGCCGGTACACTGCTGACGCGACTGAACGTCACGACCTTCGTCGGTGGCGTTTTACTCATGTTCTTGCTCGAGGACGTCCTCACCGACGTGCTCCTCGAGGGTGGCATGATCCCTGTGTGAGATAAGATATCAGTCTACACATCTACACGAATTCCCGGAAAACCAGTGACAAAACCAAACGAAACTGGATTTGAGCCGTTATTTCGAGTATCGGTACGTTGGAACACCAACCCGTCGGGTTTAAGGAATCCAATTACGAATTAAACCCTATGTCATCAATCGAACTGACTCCGAGTCAGAAAAAAATCCTCCGTGCGCTGACAAATCTCCACAAAGAATCCGAGTCGGCGATCAAAGGCGAGGACATCGCCGAACAGGTCGACCGGAATCCCGGAACCATCCGCAACCAGATGCAGAGTCTCAAAGCCCTCCAGCTCGTCGAGGGGGTACCGGGGCCAAAAGGTGGGTACAAACCGACCGCCGCAGCCTACGAAGCCCTCGAGATCCAGCAGATGGACGATCCGGCCTCCGTCCCGATCGAACACGAGGGTGAGCCCGTCACTGACGTTATCGTCGAGGAAATCGACCTCTCGAGCGTTCACCATCCCGAGCTTTGCCGTGCTGAGATCCACCTGCAGGGATCGATCGGGACGATTACCGAGGACGATCTGGTTATCGTTGGGCCGACACCGCTGTCGAAACTCCAGATCGAGGGTCGAGTCGATGGCAAGGACGATACGAACAATATCCTGATTCTCCGAATCGAGGACATGGTCGCACCGGCCGAAGAGCCGGAGCACTGACGTCGCTCGTTTCGTCTTCACCGCTCGGTCCCCGTAGCTAATGGTTTCCCTCAGTATGGCGGATACGGTACGCCAACTGCTGTTTTTAGTCGTCTTCGAGCGACGCCGCCGGGATGTCGTCGACGCTGGCGACGGCGTCTCCGTCTTCGACGTCCATGACAATGACGCCCATCGTGTTTCGGCCAACGGTCGAGATTTCGTCGACGCGGGTGCGAACGATCTGCCCGTTCTCGCTCATCAACACGAGGTGATCGTCGTCGGCGACAGCTTTGACCGCCGTCACCGGTCCGTTTCGCTCGCCCGTCTTGATATCGATCAGTCCCTTGCCGTAGCGTGACTGGGTTCGATACGCCGACAGCAGCGTCCGCTTGCCGTAGCCATTTTGGGTCACCGTCAACAGCGCCCGCTCGTCGTCTTCGTCGGTCGCGACTAAGCCGGCAACCGCATCGTCCTCGGTGAGTTTGATTCCGTTGACTCCGCGAGCGTTTCGCCCCATTGCGCGTACTTCGCTCTCATCGAAGCGGATCGTCATTCCACCCTCGGTGGCGACGACGAGATCGTTCGTCCCGTCGGTTACTTCGACGTCGACGAGTTCGTCACCGTCCTCGAGATCGGCAGCGATGATGCCCGTCGAGAGGATGTTGTCGAACTCCGCGCCTGCAGTTCGTTTGACGTAGCCGTTTCGGGTGGCCATCGTCACGTACTCGCCGTCGTCGAAGGCGTCGGTGTCGACGATTGCGGTGATATCCTCGCCGGGATCGAGGTCGAGGATGTTGATCGCCGATTTCCCTCTGGCTGTCCGGCCCATCTCGGGAATTTCGTAGGTCTTGAGCCGGTAGACCTGTCCCTGGTTGGTAAAGCAAAGCAGGTAGTCGTGGGTGTTCGCCCGGAAGACCGTCGTCACCCGATCACCGTCTTTGACGTCCGCACCGATGATCCCCTTCCCGCCACGGCCCTGCGGATCGAAGTTTTCGATCGGCATCCGTTTGACGTAGTCGTCTTCGGTCATGACGACAAACACCTCCTCTTCGGGAATGAGGTCCTCGTGGGTGACCGTCCCCTGGTCTTCGATGATCGAAGTGCGTCGATCGTCGTCGTACTCGGCTTTGATCTCTCGAAGTTCGGCTTTGATCACCGAGAGAAGTTCCGATTTGCTCTCTAAGATCTCGGTCAGCCGCTCGATTTCTGCGGTGACGTCTTCGTACTCGGCTTCGATTTCGGCGGCTTCCATCGAGGTCAGACTGCCAAGTTGCATCCGGACGATGTGGGCTGCCTGGTCGGCCGAGAACTCGAATTGCTCCTGTAGGCCTGCTTTAGCCGCCGACCGGTTCTCGCTGTTACGGATGAGGGCAACGACGCTATCTGCGTTCTCGAGGGCTTTCAGTCGCCCCTCTAAGATGTGGGCTCGATCCTCGGCTTCGGCCAGATCGTACTCGCTACGTCGGCGAACGACCTCACGGCGGTGAGCGATATACTCCTCGAGAGTTTCCTTGAGCGAGAGTACCTTCGGCTGGCCGTCGACCAACGCGAGGTTGATCACGCCGAAGGTTCGCTCTAAGTGATTCTCGAGGAGTTTGTTCTCGACGATCTCTGCGTTTGCGCCGCGTTTGAGTTCGATGACGATGCGAACGCCATCGCGGTCGGATTCATCGCGCAGGTCAGAGATTCCCTCCAAGTTGCCGTCAGTGACGTCTTCGGCGATCCGTTCGACCAGTCGGGCTTTGTTCGACTGGTAGGGGAGTTCGGTGATGACGATCCGTTCGCGACCCGATTTCCACTCTTCGATTTCGAACTCGGCTCGAACCCGGATTCGGCCGCGACCGGTTTTGTACGCCGAATAGATCGCATCGCGGCCGACGATGTTCCCACCGGTGGGGAAATCCGGCCCCTTTATGTGGTCCATCAGGTCCTCGACGGTCGCGTCGGGGTTGTCGATGAGTTCGATGGTTGCGTCGATCACCTCACCCAAGTTGTGTGGCGGGATGTTCGTCGACATGCCAACGGCGATGCCCGAGGAGCCATTGACCAACAGGTTCGGAAACGCCGCCGGCAAGACGTCCGGTTCCTGCAGTCGGTCGTCGTAGTTTGCAGAGAAGTCGACAGTATCCTTCTCGATATCCTCGAGTAGTTCCTCGGCGATTGCGCCCATCCGGGCTTCCGTATACCGCTGGGCTGCAGGTGGGTCACCGTCCATCGAGCCGAAGTTGCCCTGGCCGTCGACGAGGGGATAGCGCATCGAAAAGTCCTGGGCCATCCGGACGAGGGTGTCATAAATTGCCTGATCGCCGTGTGGGTGATAATCACCCATCGTCTCGCCGACGATCGAGGACGATTTCCGGTGGCTACTCCCCGAGGAGACCCCCATCTCGCCCATGGCATACAGAATCCGGCGATGGACGGGCTTGAGACCGTCTTCGACGCGGGGAAGCGCACGACCCGCGATGACGCTCATCGCGTAATCGATGTAGCTCTGTTCCATCTCGTCTTCGATACGGACGTTCTCTACGGCTCTGGCCTGGATATCGGTCGGATCGGGTATGTCTGAACTCATATGTCGATCCATTC